>Ga0209986_10005465_pt1 | contig 10527 bp, 12 predicted proteins | sample BlataG_FD_183168 | JGI IMG/M metagenome (GOLD analysis project Ga0209986, IMG submission 183168) | Deep subsurface microbial communities from Black Sea to uncover new lineages of life (NeLLi) - Black_00105 metaG (SPAdes) (version 2) | ecosystem: Environmental > Aquatic > Marine > Oceanic >...
AAGCCTGTCCCCCAGAAGATATCCACAATACTGGAGTCCTTCAATAATAGGCTTATCAGCCATAATGCGATCATTAAGCCCAATATTACTAGCGCAGCGTTAGCATAGATTGATAACATTTTTTCGCCTATCCCTTGGGCGAATGATAAGTATGAATTGGTTTTGTGAACAAGCTTGTAGCACGGGACCTATACATAAAGTGGTTACAGATCCTGAACATTATGGTTGACATGCGCTAAGAATTCGGCGCGAGTCTTCTCATTATCCTTGAAGATTCCCAGCATCTTACTGGTGGTCATCTTGGTATTGGCTTTCTTCACCCCGCGCATCATGGCGCACATGTGTGCACCTTCCACCACGACCGCTACTCCCTGAGGCTGTAAAGTTTCCTGGATAAAGTTGGCAATCTGGGCCGTCATTTGCTCTTGGATCTGAAGGCGCCGAGCGAACATATCCACAATGCGCGGGATCTTGCTCAAGCCGACCACTTTGTCGTTGGGGATATAGGCTACATGGGCGCGTCCATAAAATGGCAGTAAGTGATGCTCACATAAACTATAGAAGTCGATATCTTTAACGACCACCATTTCATCATAGTCTACTGTGAATACGGCACCATTAATCAACTTCAGCGGGTCTACATGGTAGCCAGAAGTCAGTTCATCATACATGCGCGCTACCCGGTTCGGGGTTTTCAATAAACCCTCACGTTCCGGATCCTCACCAATATTCATCAATATAGTATGCACGGCAGATTCAATATTGGTTTGATTAAGCTCAATGGGTTGTGTGGTCAAATTCAATTGCGATTCTTCTACCAGGTCATCAATAAGTATATTGGAGAAATTTAGTAAAGTCATTTTTTTTCCTTCCAAATTGGATAAATTTTTAATTGCTCAGGCTGTGCAGTTATCCTTGTATTAATCAGCCTTTTTAGCGGTGATACAAGCAAAGCCGACCACTCCAGGTCCGATATTGGTACCTAAAACTGGGGTGACGTCTACTGACAGAGGTTCTTCCTGATTGGGGAATAGATGTTTTGCCTTATGATACAGGTCCTGTGCCTCCTGTGATGCATTAGTGTGTACCAGAGCCAACTGCTCCAGAGGTCCTAACTCGCTCACGAATTGGATCACACGTTTCATAGCGCGCTCGCGTGTGCGTACCCTTTCACCTGTAGGCTTACCGGCATGCATGATGAGCAAGGGTTTGATTTGCAGCATACTACCCAAACTGGCCACAACCGCATTCATGCGACCGCTGCGCTTAAGAAATTCGAGAGTATCGAGGGCAGCTATAACATAAGTACGGGAGATCTGTTCCTCAAGCATAGCGATGATCTGCTCCACCGGCACACCCTGGGCCGCGGCTTTGGCAGCGGACAAGACGAGAAATCCGGTGCCCAGGCTGAGCTGTTGTGAGTCGAAAACAGTGACCGGTACTTTCTGCGTTTTTTTGGCCGCGGTGCGGGCTATATCGACAGTGGCGCTCAGGCTGATGGAGATATGAATAGAGAGTATCTCGCTGGCGCCTTCATCAGCCAGTCGTCCATAGGTCTGGCGAAAGGCATCTACGCCAGGTGTCGCCGTTGTGGGTAGTGGGTCACTGTCAGGTAACCGCTGGTAGAATTCCTGGCGTGAAATCTCGACTCCATCCAGGTAGCCCTGATCACCAAAGTTAATGTATAAAGGCACAACGGTGATGCCATATGTATCCACAATCTCTTGAGGCAGGTCACAAGTGCTATCGGTAACAATTCGAATGCTCACAATTCACTCCTTGGAACGTGGCGGAAAACCATCTAAATATAATAATATCATAATGCAAATATATTGTCAAGTTATTGTAAACATATTTCTGTTCCAAATGTTGGGCTTGATACATGAGAGCTAGTGGACATGCGCTCATATATCACAGAACAAAGGATTTTTTGAGTAAAGTCGGAAAATTCGGAATTACAATTATTGGCGCCGTTTTTTACGCCTAACACCAATAAACAATATCACCAGGATCGCTCCAGTTCCAACCCAGGCGGAGTTGGCTACAATGGGAGTGCTGGCGTGCTCGAGGGCAATACCCACATAAGCCCAGACGAGAACCAGGGAAAAGGCGATATCGGCGTGCCTTAGGCTCATGGCAGCAGAGATGATCACACCAGCCGCCAGCATTATCACCGCCCAGGCTTCAGGGCTGACTCCCCACCCATTCCAACCAAGATAATATAGCAACTGCGTGGCATTGGCGATCGTTGCCACGCTGATCCAGCCCAGATAAATACTGAACGGTATATGGACACACCATTTTTCCCCCGCGGAAACCTGGTCACGACCAGAGCCCAACCGCAGGTAGATCGCGATCAGGGAGAGTAGCAAGGCCAGCATGGCGACCAAAGTGAAACGGAACACTTCATAATGCCACAGGAATAACCAGGTTATGTTAGCCAGGCAGCTGAAAACAAATAAATAGCCGATTGTTCGCAGTCGCTGGTTCTCCTTCTGGGAGGGAAGTGCCTGGAAAATCGCATAAGCAATTAAACCCAAGTAGATCAGGGACCATATTGAGAAAACATATCCGGCAGGGACAAAGTAAACTTCAAAGCGATCCGAAATTTCCCCTGTGTCGAGACCGTTGAGCGGAAGTGCAACGGCGAGGATGTTGACAGCGATGACTGCTATGACGGCAAGCACAACAAGAATCTGTCGTATTGTGTCTTTTTTCATATTTCACTCCTGATTAATTAACATGGACCGAGAGAATTGATGGCTTATTAATTTTATTTTATCCCAAATTCCCATAAAACGCAATAATCGATCAAATAAAGATGACACCGAGAGAGTAAAGCGAATCTCACAAGCCTCTCCGCTTTTACCCACCAAGCAGACTTATCTTTGCTAGGCAAATACTGTGCAATATATTGACAATATGGTTTGTGCATGGTAATATTATATAGAAATACTCGAAATAAAGAGCTTCTTTAGATAGGGAGAGCGAAGTGTCAACTCTAAGTAAAGCACCTGCCTACAATTTAAAGGTCGTCATGCGGGAGACGGGCATCAAGGCCGACACCCTGCGGGCATGGGAAAGACGTTACGGATTACCCGAACCAGAACGGACCCCTGGTGGTCATCGCCTGTATTCCCAATATGATATTGAAATCATCAAATGGCTGCACGCTCGCCAGGCAGAGGGTTTGAGGATTCACCGGGCGGTTAACCTCTGGCGCAGTATGCAAGACTCAGAGCAAGACCCCCTGCTCGCATTGCCAGTAGAAGAGAGCAAAACACCAGTTGTAGCCGGCGAATTAATCTCTGGGGAGACATTGGATGAGATGAAAGAGAATTGGATCGCGGCATGTATGGTATTTGATGAGCCAAGCGCAGAGAACATCCTGGCTCAAGCATTTGCCCGTTACCCCTTAGAGACAGTCTGTTTAGAAATTCTGCGAAAAGGATTATCAGAGATCGGCAACTTGTGGTATTCAGGCGAAAGCACAGTCCAGCAAGAACATTTCGCCTCCTATCTGGCGATCCGGCGGTTGGATGCATTATTGGCAGGTGCGCCAGCTCCGACCCATAAAGGCAGGATCCTTATTGGATGCCCAGCGGGTGAGGAGCATGTTTTTTCAGCACTCATGGTGACACTATTATTACGCCACCATGGCTACGAAGTGATCTATCTTGGCGCGAATGTTCCACTCGCTCAGTTAGGCAAGACCATAACCTCAACCCAAACCACTCTGGTTGTCTTAACAGCCCAGCAGCTTACCAGCGCGGCTGCATTGTATGAAGCCGCGCTATTCTTAAAAAAGCAAAAAGTATCCTTGGGTTATGGCGGCTTGATCTTCAACCTTTTACCAGGACTACGCAAACGCATCCCCGGTCATTTCCTGGGGGAAACGCTCAAGCAGGCTGTGCAGGAAATTGAACAGCTTATTACTTCTCAAGCTGAAACACCGGAAACGGAAAGTGTCCCGGAGATTTATCAAGTTGCGCAGAGACAATTTAATCAAAAACAACCACTGATCGAAGCCTATTTGTGGGAACAACTACAAAATAACGAGATGCAGGAACACCATCTGGAAATTGCCAGTGATTTCCTGAGTAATGACATCCAGGCAGGTTTGGTCCTGGGCGATATGGAATTCTTACAATCCGAGATGGATTGGATCAAGAACCTGCTCGATAACCATAACATCCCGAGCGATATACTTCCACATTACTTGGTCCTTTATAAGCAGGCTTTAGAGGCAAACCTGAGCGAAGCAGGTCAGCCGATCATTAACTGGCTCGACCGAACGATAGCAGAGCAAAACAATTAATGTCTATCCGAAAATGTGGATATTGGTAATTAATATTGGCATCCGCCCTCATTATCTATCAACCCACCAATATGCCCGGGTAGGTTTTTATAAAATGGAGAAATCCTGATGAAAATTATCCTGACCGGAGGAAGCGGGTTCATTGGTACACAGCTGACCAAAGAATTGTGCCAAGAGAGTCACGAAGTGCTGATCCTGAGCCGCAATCCAGATATTGTTAGTGGCTTACCAGCTGAAGCGCATGCCGTGGTCTGGGATGGTAAAACCGCCGCCGGTTGGGGGGACTTGGTAGAAGAGACTGACGCCATCGTTAACCTGGCCGGAGAGAGCATCGCAGGAGAAGGATTTATTCCCAGCCGTTGGACCGCGGAAAGAAAAAAACGCATCCGCCAAAGCCGCATCGATGTTGGTAATGCCGTTGTAGCCGCGGTGGCAGCCGCCAATCACAAACCCGAAATGGTCATCCAATCTTCGGCTGTTGGCTATTATGGTCCCCACACGGACGAATTCATCGATGAGGATTTCCCCGCGCATGACGATTACCTCGCCAGTGTTTGCGTTGATTGGGAATCTGCAACTGCAGCAGTTGAAAATCATGGGGTACGCAGGGTGATCGTCCGGACAGGTCTTGTGTTATCAGCGCAAGGTGGAATTTTTAGCCGGCTACAATTCCCATTTAAACTCTTCGTCGGTGGCCCTATGGGTTCAGGAAACCAGTATTATTCATGGATCCACATGCACGATGAAATTGCTGCCATCCGGTTCTTGATCGAAAATAAGGGTGCCCGAGGGGCGTTCAACTTGACAGCTCCCAACCCGGTCACCAGCCGCGAGTTCGGTCAAACACTGGGTAAAGTGATGGAGCGTCCATCCGAAATACCAGTGCCTGGATTTGCTCTGAAGATGTCTCTGGGCGAGGTCTCCATGACGGCGCTCGAAGGCCAGCGTGTGATTCCGAAGCGCCTGCTAGAATTGGGATTTGAATTTAAATACCCCGATTTAGAAGAGGCTCTGCTCGAGATTGTCAACCAATGAGACATTATTCGCATCGCTTTCAAGTTCAAGCCTCGCTTGAGGCCGTGGCCGAATTCCATCGCGACAGCCGGGCACTCAAGCAACTGACGCCGCCGCCACTATTCATATCGTTCAATAATGTGGAATCGCTGGCGGAAGGATCTGTGGCCGACTTTATTATGTGGCTGGGGCCGCTGCCCATACACTGGGTGGCGACACATTCGGAGGTCGATCCTATGCAGGGTTTTACTGACTCGCAGACCACTGGCCCATTTGATGTTTGGGTTCACCGTCACAGCTTTGAAAGCGTAAATGACAACACCACGTATGTAATTGATCAGGTCCGAGCTAAACCCAGCAATCACCATTTTTGGGGAATTGTGAGCCGTTTTATGTGGCTCACCCTACCAGTTTTATTCGCCTATCGTTCCCGGCAAACCAGAAGGGCTCTCGAACGAAAATGAAACGTATACTCATCGTTGGTGCAGGCTTTGGTGGTTTGGCTGCAGGGGCTGAATTATCACGCGCAGGATTGGATGTGACCGTGCTGGAGGCACACATCTACCCGGGTGGGTGTGCGGGCACTTTCTATCACAAGGGCTACCGCTTTGATGCCGGGGCTACGCTGGCAGGGGGGTTCGCTCCTGATGCACCGATGGACAGGCTAGCTCGTCATTTTGGGATCGATTGGGAAGAACGCCCAACTTCCATGGCAATGCAAATTCATATGCCCGATGAGTCCACCATAACGCGTTGGACAGATCCACAGCGTTGGGAGAGTGAACGCGAGGCACAATTTGGTAATCAGTCAGAACCATTCTGGCGTTGGCAGGAGAGCACCGCCGATGCTCTGTGGGATTTCGCATTACGCCTACCACCTTGGCCTCCACAATCCTTTAACGACCTACTCCACTTGATGAAAAGTGGGTCGGCTTCAATTGGAGAATTACTTAAGATAGCTCCTGACGCGCTGCGATCCGTATCATCACATCTGAGACATGCACCAGAAAAGTTGCGTTTATTCTTGGATGCGCAATTGTTGATCTCAGCCCAGACCACAAGCGTTTCGGCCAATGCTTTATACAGCGCGGCAGCCCTGGATTTGGCTCGCCAGGGGGTGGCACATGTCCCGGATGGAATTGGCGGGATGGCTGATAAATTGGTCAAGACGATTAGGAATTATGGTGGTCAGGTTCATTTCCGCCAGGAGGTGACGCGCATCTCCAAGAAGCGCGGTGGTTCATATCTGGTTGAAACCAAGCGAGGTGATACTGACACAGCTGATTTTGTGATCTTTAACCTTCCACCTTGGAATATTTCGTCACTGCTCAGTGGGTCGATACCGTCACGCTTGAGCCGGTTACCGGAAAAGCCTCGTCATGGTTGGGGGGCTTTTATGGCCTATGTTGGATTGGATGCAAGCTTTATCCCAGATGATTTAGCTATGCACCATCAGGTGCTCCTCAAGGAACCACTCGGAGAAGGAAACAGCATCTTTCTGTCCTTGAGTCCATCATGGGATCAAAGACGCGCTCCAGGCGGCAGTCGCGCCCTTACCATCAGCACCCACACCAACTTGCAACCCTGGTGGGCATTATACGAAAGCGACCGCACAGGATACGAAACTCGCAAAAACAAATATATAGATCGTATACTGTCATTGGCCGAACGGGTTATACCTGGTATACGCCAGGGAGCGGATCTAATCATGCCGGGCACGCCGGTCACGTTCCAGCAGTTCACCCGCCGTGCCTGGGGGTGGGTGGGCGGTTTTCCACAAACCAATCTCTTTCAAGCCTGGGGACCACGTCTGGCGCCCGGGCTGTGGATGGTCGGCGACACGATCTTTCCCGGTCAGTCGGTGCCAGCAGTGATGTTGGGCGGAATACGGGTTGCACAGACAATCATAGCCGAGGGTGTGTCGGCTCCTCATGCTTTCCGAGCAACTCATAAAATTCAGGTTCAGGATGCGGGCAACTGAAACTGTCTTTCAGCCTCTCCAAGTCACGGCTGCCAAGGAACACCGAGAAGATCTTTGGCGACTAACGCTTGAAGCATGATTCATTTGGAGCAGAAGGGAAATTATAGTGAGCAGTGTGATTTGGTGGATCCGGCGTGATCTGCGCCTAAACGATAACTCCGCGTTGCAGGCGGCGGTTGCTTCCGATCAGGCAGTAATTCCAGTGTTTATCCTCGACCCAAAACTGATAAATTCCCAAAATGCCAGTGAAAAACGCCTGGGCTTTCTTTGGGCTGGTTTAGATCAGCTAAACCAGGATTTGGGTGCGCGCGGCAGCCGGTTGATTATCAGAAATGGACCACCCGCTGCCGCTCTAAAAAAGCTAATGCTGGAGGAGGATGCGAAGCTGATCTTCGCTGAAGCTGATTACTCACCCTACGCACGTAAACGCGATGCTGATGTTGCCCTGCAGCTGCCGCTCCATCTCGAAGGACGAACCAGCATCAGCCATCCGGAAGCGGTTCTTAAGTCTAATGGTAAGCCATATGCGGTTTATTCCCCTTATATGCGCGCCTGGAAAGCGCTCCATAAACCTGAGGAGTGGCTTCCCCGACCAGCTCCCGCGCAGATTCACTCCCCAAAAGGGATACATAGTGAGCCTATCCCATTAGCCCCGATAATGATGCCGGACTCATACTTCAAGCCGGGGGAAGTAGCCGCACGGGAGCGCTTAGCGGCTTTTACCATAGGACTGGAGCCTGAGATTTATCACTATGTTGAGGGACGAAATCGCATGGACCTGAATGCCACTGCTATGATTTCGCCCTACCTGCGTTTCGGTATGCTATCCGCGAGAGAAGCAGCATGGGCGGCCTTTCAAGCTCAACAATCCGCTCCGGATACGCAAGGACGTAAAGGTGCCGAAACCTGGCTGAATGAGCTGATCTGGCGCGAGTTTTATATATCTATCTTATATAACCACCCCGAAGTCTTAGGACAAAGCTTCCGGCCTGAATTCAGGGACATCCCTTGGCGGAATGATGCGGACGATTACGCGGCTTGGTGTAAAGGATGTACTGGATATCCGATCGTAGATGCCGCCATGCGCCAACTCACTCAGAGCGGGTGGATGCACAATCGTGCCCGGATGATTGTGGCTTCCTTCCTTGTCAAGGATTTGCTGATCGACTGGCGTTGGGGACAACGCTTGTTCATGCAGCAATTAATAGACGGTGATCCGGCCGCGAACAATGGAGGTTGGCAATGGACGGCTGGTACGGGCACGGACGCCGCACCGTATTTCCGCATCTTCAACCCAACCTTGCAGAGTAAAAAATATGACCCGCAGGGAATATTCATCCGCAAGTGGATTCCAGAATTGAGCCAAATGCCGCAAAAATATATCCATACACCCTGGGAGTTACCCTCTGATAAACAAAGTGAAATTGGCTGCATAATTGGAAAAGATTATCCAGCCCCCATCATTGAGCATTCCTTCGCCCGGCAGCGCAGCCTGCATACTTATAAATTATCTAAAGATTTTTCAGGGCAGTAATTTAGGAACCTCATCATAATATGTGCAAAAACTCGACGTAATGTGGATTTATGGTATATTATTGTATAGTTAGAAATAAGCGACACGATTTTTCCAATTACTTGCACAGAAGGAAATCAAATGAACGAAACATTATCACAAGAGGCACCCAATTTCACCCTGAACGACTTTCGAGGGCAACCAGTTAGTCTATCCGATTATAAATATCAGAAGAATATTGTTCTGGTCTTTAACCGCGGCTTTTTTTGACCATACTGTCGCTGGCATATGGCGCAGTTGCGCCAAGATTACGATAAATTCATTGGAAAAGATGCGGTGATCCTGGTAGTGGGGCCTGAAAAAAAAGCAGCATTCCAAGAATATTGGTCCAATAACCAGCTACCCTTCATCGGTTTGCCCGATCCCCGACATCGCGTTGCAGACCTTTATGGCCAGCAAGTCAAATTTCTCAGAGCCGGGCGCATGCCAGCCATGATGGTGATCGATAAGTTAGGAAAGATCCGATTTAAGCATTACGCTGAATCAATGCGCGATATTCCGCCTAACCAAGCCATCTTAAGGTTATTAGACATATTGAATGAGGAGCTTCTGGATGTCTCTAGCAGCGTTTATGCCTAAGCAACAATCTCGCTACGACACGCAAGTCCTGTGGGGTGGCATCAACTTCAGCCTGGCTTTCACAGGTTTGATCTGGTGGGCTGGGGGGCGTCTAGTCCGCGATTGGCGAACTCCTAATTCTGAGAATGTTGGCGCTTAACCAAAAGGATGTAAGAGTATATGAGCAATCTCAACCCGGATAAACTTCATGTAGATTACATGGAAGGTACATTCCCCGAAGGTCCAATATCAACGCGCGCTTACACCTTGACCCATTCAGACAGCACCGGGGATCTATTTCTCACCATTGGAGGAGTATATAACTGGCCCCAGGTTTCCGGTTGGTATACGCGCTTGATGAGGGATGAAGTGCTGGCAGAATGGCATTTTGATGAGCAGCCCAGTTTGCATGTTCACTGCCATGTCAGTGGTGGAATCGTGTTTGGACCTGCAAGCTGGCGGAAAGCCATTTTTAACAGCCACATGCCCATGGTTTTGGAAGCATTTCGATATGGTGATCGTAAATTCATCGGCGCTCACCCGGAGTTGGACGAGGCCGTGGTTTGGGTACATTTTCACGCTCGCCAGAGGCGCCACAACCAGATTGAATCCTGGGGACGTCTGACAGATTATATAAATATTTAAGACCCATAATAGCGCTTGATCGTTCAGCAGAAGAAATTAATGTAGCTAAAATCTCATCTGTATAGGAATAGTCTACTCCTAAGATAGAGAGGAAAACTCCTATAGCAGAACCGACGAAGCAATCAAAATAATATTGGTAATGATTAATGAAGGTGTTTATATGATGAAGGACGAGGATCTAATATTGGTGACAGGTGTAACCGGTTATATTGGTGGGCGATTAGTGCCGCGCCTGCTTGAAGCAGGATACCGGGTGCGAGTCTTAGCCCGCGATGCCAGACGATTACAAGATCGTCCCTGGCTGGAACAGGTTGAGGTCAGCGAAGGCGATGTGTTGAAGCCGGAAACTCTGATAAATGCCATGCAAGGCGTTTCTGCAGCCTATTACCTCATCCACAGCATGATGGACACCCCCGATTTTCACGAAAGGGACCTCAC
>Ga0209986_10005466_pt1 | contig 10527 bp, 9 predicted proteins | sample BlataG_FD_183168 | JGI IMG/M metagenome (GOLD analysis project Ga0209986, IMG submission 183168) | Deep subsurface microbial communities from Black Sea to uncover new lineages of life (NeLLi) - Black_00105 metaG (SPAdes) (version 2) | ecosystem: Environmental > Aquatic > Marine > Oceanic >...
TGACAGCGTCGAGATCAGGGAAGCGGTCGCTAATCTGATCGCGATCCAGCAGGCCAGACAGCCCGAAGGCAGGCGGCTTGAGGGTGAAACGCTGGATGATGTGATGACCGGTGAAACCAGGAAGGTGCTCCAACCCTGGTTCCGGTACTTTCTTACCCTAGATCCGCGGACCGCGCTTCGCAGTGTGAAGGTGCCGGTCCTGGCGCTGAACGGTGAGCTCGACCTGCAGGTCCCGCCGTATCAGAACCTTCCCGAAATAGAGAAGGCTCTGAAGGAAGCCGGGAACACCGATGTCACCATCAGGGAGTTCCCCGGGCTGAACCACCTTTTCCAGACCACCACTACGGGCAGTCCGGCAGAGTATGCCGGTATCGAGGAGACGATGTCACCGGAGGTGCTGGAGACGATCCGTGACTGGATCCTGGCGAGATTCGGGAAGGGGGGCACGCGATAGCCACGGGAGTATGGTGCTCTTTAGAGCGGTCACCGGGTCGATCCGCCTGGCTCGCCTGGCAGGGATGATGGTCCGGTATATCAGAACCGCTTCTGATAGAAGTGGCAATATGGTTGTTTACCGGTGTTTACATAGTAATCCTGGTGGTAGTCCTCGGCAGGCCAGAACGCATCGGACGGAACAACCTTAGTGACGATAGCGTATCCTTTGTTCTTGAGGATCTGGATCAGTTTTTCTGTTGTCTCTTTCTGATCGTCATCCAAATAAAAGACTGCAGAGCGGTACTGCGATCCAATGTCGGGGCCCTGGCGATTTACCTGTGTCGGATCGTGAATCTCGAAGAAGTATTTTGCCACAGTCTCGAAATCGATCGTGGCCGGATCATATACGACCTCCACGGTTTCAGCATGGCCGGTCCGGCCAGAGCAGACTTCCTCATAGGTTGGATCGATCTTGTCGCCACCCATGTATCCGGAACGCACCGAGATCACACCATCAAGTCCATCCATCAGATGCTCGATACCCCAGAAGCATCCACCTGCAAAGTAGGCGGTTTCGGTAGAGACCTGTACAGATGCTGGCATGAACTTCAACGAAATCGATTGGTACACGTTATTTCGGTACCTTTATAGATGATGACCCTCTCCTCCTCAGGTGTCAGCTCGTTATGTGCCACATCCGCCTCCTCAGGCATCATAGTCGACCCCTTCCAATCCCGACAGGAGTGACTCTGTTCGTGCCAAAATCACAAACGTATAATACATCTGATGGTACGCCAGTAATCATTGCATGTTACCCAGAATGCCTCCACCAGGTTTATATAGTTCGCATCACCCGGTAGCGCTCACTGGCGCTTTCTGTAAAATCCTATATGTCAAAGGACCTATATGAGTTGTTAACCTCAGGGGAACCTATCAGGGGAGCCTATATGACACTTGTCTAATATAAGAGTTACGACATATATATTATCCGAGGGATGCAGACAGATCGCTCAACGAGTCTTCAAGACGCAATAACAAACCTTCTTGCCCCGGGTGTAATGGCTGAACCAACTGAAGAAAGAACTGGAAGCCTGGAAGATCTAGCATCCCTGTTGAGCGTTGTGGCGCACCCCATTCGACTCACGATCCTTCAATACTTGTGTGCCGGAGTCAGGTGCGTCAGTGACCTCAACGATCTCATTCCCATTTCCCAGCCCAACCTCTCACAGCACATGTCGGCTCTACGAGAAGCGAGCCTTGTGGACTGCCACTCAAACGGCCCACAGCGCTGCTACTACGTGATCCGACCCAGTCTGGTAGAGGCTCTACTTCGACTTCAACCCGAACGGCATCCGACCCGGCTTCGCAGCCGAGGATCTGTTCTGGCCGAGATTACAGAGACTCGGCAGAAACATGGACAAGCATCCAAGGAGACAACATGAAAGGCTCAGCACTCGTCATCGGGAGCGGCATCAGCGGTATGCAAGCAGCGGCAGAGCTGGTCCAGCAGGGGATAAAGGTTTTCCTCCTCGAACAGCGGCCCACCATCGGCGGCACCATGTCCCAGATCGATAAGATGTACCCGACCAACGAGTGTGCCACCTGCACCCAGCTCCCCAAGATGCTGGAGCTAACCAGCGATCCGAATGTCAACCTCATCGCCTTCGCTGATCTCAAGGAGGTCCGGGAAGCAGACGATGGTTTCAAGGTTCAGGTGGAGAAAAAAGTCAGGTATGTGGATCCAATGAAGTGCAACGCCTGCACCGAGTGCTTTCCGGTCTGCCCGGTGGATGGGATTCCAATGGAATTCAACCTGGGCCGCGGTACAAGCAAGGCCATCAGCTTCTGGTCGCCCTTTCCGCCTCGCAAGGCACTGATCGATCCCGAGGCGTGCACCTACATCAAGGAAGGAAAGTGCGGTGACGGCACAGAACCGCTGTGCGTAAAGGCATGTGAGCCTGAGGCCATTGATTTTTCACAGAAGCCAGAGGTGGTCGAGTTTGAAGTAGGAGCCATTGTAGTGGCAACCGGTGCAGAGGAAGACCGGGGTGAACTAATAACCCGACTTGGGCATCAGGAGCTACCCAATGTGCTCACCTCGCTGGAGTATGAGCGCCTGCTCTCCGGTCTCGGACCCACCGGCGGCACGGTAAAACGGGATGATGGAACCGTTCCCAAGCGACTCGCCTGGATTGTATGCCAGGATTTCGACGGCGATGAGAGAGCCGCCTCGCCGGTCGCATTCATGACCGCCGCATCGGAGGCACTCGGCACACTGGAAAGGGACGCCGAGGTACAGGTCTCGGTCATCTCCGGTGGTGTGAAGACGGAGGGCAAGGGCTATGAGGCGTTCCGGGCCGACGCCGAAGAGCACGGGGTCCGATTCATTACGGCCTCATCGGTGGAGGTAAAAGAGGGAACAGAAGGGAGTATTGTGGTTTCATGCCAGGGGAGTGAGGCCGACCAGATCGAAGCCGATATGCTGGTTCTCACGCCGCCCCTGGTAACGGCAACAATCCTTCCGGAGCTGGCAGATAAGCTGGAAATCGAGCTGGATCAAGACGGATATCCGAAGAAAGCAGCCGGAGCCCCGCAAGCTCTCAGCGCCACACGTGACGGAGTCTTCCTGTGCGGGACGGTAGAGGGGCCAAAGGGAATAAGTGAATCGGTAATCCAGGCCTGTGCTGCAGCTGCGGGGACCTCAGCACGTCTTGCCGACGTCCGGGGAACTGAAACAACTCCCCCACCAGAGCTGAAACTCATAAAGGTCGAAGCGTCAGACGAACCGAAGATCGCCGTGGTCATCTGTCGATGCGGCGCAAATATTGCCGGAGCCCTCGACATGCAGGAGCTGGCAGATTACGTGGGCTCACTGCCGCACGTCTCTACGGTGGAGATCACTCCATTCGGCTGCGACGGCGTCAAAGTTAGGGAGTTGTCCGGGACAGGTGAGTACAACCGCATCGTCATCGGCGCCTGCTCTCCCAGAACACACGAGCCGCTCTTCCAGATGCACACGGAGGCCGGCGGGCTCAACCGCTACCTCATGGAAATCGTAAACCTGCGCAATCACTGCACCTGGGTACACATGCAGGATAGAGAGGGGACAACCGGTAAGGCGAAGACTCTCATGCACATGGGAGTGGTCAGAGCGGCACTCCAGGAACCGCTCGAACAGCTCAGCTTCCCCGTCACCCAGAGCTGTCTTGTGGTCAGCGGCACCCCGGCCGGTATTGCCTGCGCCGCCACATTGGGCAGAATGGGTTTCGAAACTCATCTGGTCATTTCAGAAGACGTGCCCGGTGCAGAGCTGGAGAACGTCGCCGTCTATCCGAAAGCACAAATAGGACGCGTGGAAGGGTACCTAGGGAATTACACGGCCGAGGTCGTGACCGCTCAGGGCAGCAAGGAGGTAGAGGTCGGAGCCATTGTGATCGCCACGCAGGAGAAGATGGGACAGGCCGGCGGGGACAATGATTACGAACAAGATCTATACCTCAGCCGGGATGACGAGAACTTCTTTATCGGAGCCCTCGGCAACCTCAATCCACTGGACTTCAACACCGACGGGGTCTTCATGTGCGGCAGTGCTCGAGAGCACGTGGATACAGAGAAGTCCATAATCAGCGGCGAGGCGGCCGCCTCGCGTGTGGCCGGCATTATATCACACAGCGAAATGGTAAAGTCCCCCGTCGTATCTATCATCATTGACGAGAACTGCGACGGTTGCGCCTACTGTATCGAACCGTGCCCGGCCAATGCCATCACGCTGATCGAGTTCATGAAAAAAGGAGAGATCAAGAAGACTGTGGAGGTAAACGAAGCACTCTGTAAAGGCTGCGGGTCATGTATGGCGACTTGTCCCAAAGACGGGGTCTACGTGAACCACTTCAAGCCCCAGCAAATCAAGGCGATGGTCGAAACCGTTTTGGAGATGGGATAAATGAACGACACCTTCGAACCAGTCATCCTCAGTTTCTGCTGCAACTGGTGTTCCTACGCCGGTGCAGACGCAGCGGGTACAGCCAAGGTGCAGTACCCTAAGAACATCCATATCGTCCGGTTGATGTGCAGCGGCATGCTGCACCCCAACATAGTGATCGACGCCCTGACAAACGGCGTAGACGGAGTACTGGTCTGCGGCTGTCATCCCGGAGACTGCCACTACCAGGATGGGAACACCAGGGCGGAAAGCCGGGCAGAAGCGATTGAATTGATGTTGGAGGATTTCGGCCTCGAACCTGAGCGATTTCGACTGGAGTGGGTATCGGCCTCAGAGGGACCGCAATTCGCCAGGATAGCCACAGATATGGTGGATGCGCTTAAGGAAATCGGACCGAGCCCATACAAATAATGGCAATAGTCGCTCCTCAAGCGATACCAGCCATTGTCAGGAGGCCCTCATGAAGCCCGAAATAGCTCTCTTCTTCGACGGACGTAAGTTTATGTGGGATGAGGAAGCATATGATACCAGGGAGACGGCCGAGGCGAAAATGCAGGAGTATGAGGACAAAGAGTTCGAGACCCAACTAGTGGAAAAAGATGACGAGTACCTCGTGTACAACCGCAGGGTCGCCAAAGAGGTAGTAGTCGAAGGCACACCCCCACCCTGACAAGAATGTTAGACGCTCCCTGATACTATGGATTCGGCCACCTTGAGCATGTCCGGACCAGAATAGTACGCGATCCCGGCAGGCCTCCCGTGTGCCACCAGTTCGCCTCCCCCGTAATCGGTCTGACCAGCCATCCCAGTGCGTAGTAATACGCGCTATCCTGCCACAGGGGAGGGCCGGGTCGCTCTATCATCTCCCTGATCGATTCCTCCTGGAGGATATCGGGTCTGCTCGCGTGAAGATCCACGGCCGTGGCAAAACGAACAAGATCTATAGCTGAGCCTATCCATGCTCCATGTGAATCCATCGCCTCCAGATGGAATCCCCCGTAGGGCCAAAGGACCTCGCCCGGCAGTTCAGGGAATACCGAACTGGCCGGCCCGGCACCCGGGTAGTGGTAATAGAGAACCTCACCCTCAGCTCGATATGCCAGCAGCGTGCGACCCTTCTGCATCCTCGTAATGCCGGCAGGCGCCAGTACATGCTCCTTCACATACTCCTCATACTCCCTGGAGGTTACCTGTTCGATGATCCTTCCCAGGACGTTGTATCCGAAATTGGAATAGGCGTATCGGGTTCCCGGATCGAAATCGAGAGGTTGCCCCAGCATGTACCTGATCACCGTTTCGGCATCTGCCGGCGGTGTCTCACCCATTGCCTGGGCGGCGGTTACCGGAATGAACATCGGATCGAAGCTCTCCTCCCTATCCCAACCACCACTGTGATTCAGGAGCCGTCGTATTGTGATAGTTGCCAGTCTCGGATCGGGCGTTGTACCGGGCGGTCCCGAAAGATGATCCAGATATGGGAATGCCGGCGAATCGAGATCGAGGAGCCCCTCCTCAACCAGCTTCATTACTGTTACGGCGGTAATAGGCTTTGTTATGCTGCAGATCCGAAAGAGTGACTCCGGTTGAACGGGTTCTCCTGCATCAACATCTGAATAGCCATAACCACGGGCTACTACCAGACGGCCATCCTTCACTACTGCCAGAGACCCGCCTGGTATTCCGTACTCACCCATTATCCCGGTGATAATCCGATCGAAGCTCTCCAGACCGATCCCGGTGACTGGAGGAGACTCCGGGATATCCTGTGAATCGGTAACCGCCTTGCTGCAGGCAAGAACACCCAACAGAAGGACGATCAGTCCCGCCGAAATACGGTGACACCTGAATGATCTACTCATGGCGCTCATTCCCAACCTCTACCAGGGGGTGTCTGATTGAGTGAGAATACTGTTCACAGGTTCAGGTGTTCAGCTACCTTGAGTATCTCCGGCGGTGGCCGGATGTGTTATCTTGCTCCCGGTGCCGAGGATCCTCCCGGCTTTTCGGGGTTCACGCCTGTATGACGATTAAGAAGAAGGTCTCTCCAATGACCGCTCCGAGAAGAATGTCCCCGTCAGCATCTCCTCGTGCTGGCCATACTCCTGGCGCTTTCGCCAATGCTCAATGCGCGTGCGCAGAACGCGAAACGACCGATGGAAGTGGATGACTCTTTCCGCACCTCGATCCTAACGAGGCGCTTTCTCTCATTCGATGTCATCCGCGGCCTCGTCGATGGGGAAGAACGACCACCTGAACAGTGACGGGATCGAGAAGATCCGGGAGAGCCACGGATAGACCATGACGAAGAACGAACTACTTTTACCTTGGCCGCACTTTTAAAACATAACGGGGACAATAATGAAGAAATTAGGCACACTACTGGCTCTGGTAATTCTGCTGTCCAGTTGTACGGGGTCATTTCAACTGACAAACAAAGTCTATACATTCAACAGGGAAATTGAGGACAAGTGGGTTGAGGAGCTCGTCTTCCTGGGACTCTGCATTATTCCCGTATATGAAGTGACTTTGGGTATTGACATGTTGATTTTCAACACCGCGGAGTTCTGGACAGGTGAGAATCCACTTGCTGCATCGAAAACAGCTGGTTCGCAGGAGAGAGTCAAGGTCGATGACCAGGAAGCTCTAATGACTTACATGCCTGACGGGCGTGTAAAAATTGAAATTAATGACAGCGGCTTCCTCTTTGAACGCACCGATTCTGGAGTGGTTGCCACCAGCCTGGATGGAGAGACATTGTACCGCGCTGAGACAAATCCGGATGGTACAGTTTCGGTCTATGACGACTCGGGCGAACTGATCCGCACATTCGATTCGATGGACTGGATGCGCAGGCCCGATTGACCGCTATTCGAACCTCAGCGCGCTGACCGGGTCCTGTTTCGAGACCCTCAGGGCGGGGATATAGTTCGCCAGGAGAGCCTGTCGTTCGCCAATATTCTATCCGGCCTTATAGAACCCATGTTTGCCATCATATGCAAAGAGCATGCTGTTTACAGTATTAGATCCCTGGTGATCAGAATCCCTTGGTTGAGGTAGCGAGGGAGTCATTAGCCTGCGGAACTCCTACCAGAACTGGACTAGTGTCATGTCACGTAGCAAATGTCGGCACCGAGAGTGACGCCGTGCTTGACCGGCAAGGCGTGGCGACGAGGCATAGCGGTGGCTATGGCGAGGAGACGCAACGCAGCCGGTCGGGATACGGCGCCGCTCGAATGCCACGGTTGTTGCGTGACAGGGCACTAGGAGCCTGATCCCCTGCTGAGGTTGCCTGACACAGATCCTTCCGCTGTAATCGGGGATCAGGACGATGACCAGCAGGAGGGACAGGCTGAGCGGTCGCTTTCGATGTATAGGAAGTTCAATTTCCGCAGCAGGTTGAACCGCATTTATCTATGGGTTAGATTCGCGGGACGCCGGGCATAAAACTCCACACATCTGCGGCAGGAGGGATCGGGGATTATGGCAAACAGAACGGCACTATTCGAAACAAACATGGGTTCTTTCAAGCTGGAGTTGTTTGAAGATTCTGCACCGTTGACCACTGACAATTTCATCCAGCTGGTGGAGAGCGGTTTTTACAACGGTCTTGTTTTCCACAGGGTTATCGAGGGATTCATGATCCAGAGCGGATGCCCGAATGGAACGGGTACTGGTGGGCCCGGCTACGAGATCGAGGACGAATTCCATCCCGATCTGCGACACGATTCCGAAGGTATTCTTTCGATGGCGAATGCCGGTCCCAATACGGGTGGATCACAGTTCTTCATCTCGCTGGCGACGACCCCGTGGCTCGATGATCACCATGCGGTTTTCGGAAAGGTGACAGATGGGATTGATGTCGTCAGGGAGATAGGATATGTGGATACCAATCCCACCGACAGACCCCTCGAAGATGTGAAGATCGAGAGGATTTCGATCGAAGACGAGTGATGATACTGCCCCGGAACATAGACGCATCCCTCCTGGAGCAGCTCAGCGGATCGATCAGGTTGAAGGAACCAACCTGCGGATCGGCCGACGCACCATCCCGATCGGGGGCTCGTACCGGCGGGATGTCATGAAGACGCTGTAACGGTTCTCACCGCACAGGAGATGAACGTGACTCACCCGAATGAGGTACCGGAAACGCAGGGATCAGATCCCGAAGACGTTCCCAACTGCGTCGACTGCCCCTTCCGGGCCAAAGCCGAGGCCAAGCCCCGCTCCTTCCTCGGTTTCCTCTGGCGACTGCACACTAAAATCTGCCCCGGCTGGAAGAAGTACAATCACTGGCTGGCCGAGCAGGAGGCTGCCTCCAGCTCGAACTGAGAAGCAATTACCTGTACGCTCACCTGTTACTGATCATCTGGGCTGCGGCCGTAGTGGTATAATATTTAGCGATCATATTCGGTACTTCCCAGACAGGCATCTCACCTACATCAAGGAATTGCAGGTATTTCTCCATTACCTGCGAGAAGTGGGCTTCATGGCCCACTTTATATTCATCAGGTATCTCCAGCTTCCAGGTTCTCCCCGACAACCGGACCACTTCGACACCAGGATATTTTGCAGCGATGAGATCTGTAACGGCTGCCTGAAGGCTTTTCGAGAAAGCATCCATATTCCCCGGCGCTTCTATATAGAGAGTCGGTCGGTAATCCTCCTCGCGGCCCTGCCTGATGATCAGATTGCATTTTGAACCCCGCATGATGGAGTAATGGGTGTCACCGGTCCCTTCAGGAGCCTGGAAATCCCAGATGACCGATACCTTCGCATACACCCCGTTGATCTTATATGTCATCCCACCATTGCAGGGGTACTTCAGCAACTCCTGATCGATATAATCGCTGAGGTATTCAGGATATTCACTCAGGCCTGTCACCCTCTCGAATTGTTCCCGATCCATATTTGTTGTCCAGCCTTCAGCGGCGATTATTTCGATATCTGACCCATAATCAATGATCTGTCCGGGAAAACATTCCCACTGGATCAGGTCGACAAGGTGTGTTCCCACATCAGCCAATCCGGTACCCTGCTGTTTTACATCGAAGAACCAGCCCGGCCTTATCAGAGGACTTCCTGAGACATACTTGAACAGGTGATGAACACTTTCTTTCGTGATAGCAGGATCTTCGGCGCTCCCCTTTTCGAGCTCCCCGAAAACCGCCGGTATCATCGAGAGTTCCCGCTGCAGGATGTTGGTGATCTCATAACGCTCCGTCATAACGTCATACAGAAGAACTCCGTTCTCATCTGCGGTCCTGAAAGCTTCAATCAACAGAGGGAATTCATCGGGACGGATAACCATCGGTTTGTCGGCCAACACATTCAATCCTGCTGCAACTGCACGCATGATATATTCGGTCTTCTGGGCATTGTTCCCTGCCGTGACCATGACATTACCGGCCTTTTCCGCCAGCATCTTCTCGAGATAATCAGATCCGGAATAGACCCTCATACGCCAGGAGGTAGGCTGTTCTGTTCTGGAATTGTAGCCTTCGATCCTGGCCAGGAAACCCTCCAGATCGGGACCTTCAGGGGCATAGACATGAACCACCGGATCAACCCGTTCATATATGGATTTCTGGACCAATCCGGCGTGGAAATGACCGGGATTCAGCTGGATCAGTCTTATATCTCCATCAGCTGAGAGTGCTGTTCGATCAGCCTGTTTTTCACAGGATAAAGAATTCAGGAAGAACGCCGTAATTAATATCAGAATAAATGCTGTTTTTATGTCATGAAATCTTATGTGTCTGATCTCATCCATGAATCATGTCTCTAACCCGTAGGGATGCCTTTGCGGGCGGGACAACATTGAATTTGCTTCGTCGTCATTCTGGAAGCGTTCATTCTGCGGATCCCAGTGCAACTTTCTGGGGAGTTTCATGGCGATATGACTGACCAGGCAGGCCGAACATGACCTGTGCGCCACCTCGGCGGGAGCGACCGGCTGCTCCCTGGAGATAATCGATTCCAGCCAGTCTCCGTGTTGTTCTTCGGCATGATGCAGATGGATCTCATTCTCCAGGATCTCAGATTCCAGGATAGATAGATCACTGGCATCAAGGGATTTCGCATTCTCTGATTGGGAAACCGGATCACTTGCCGTGACCGAATAATTCCCCCTGGCTACGAAGATCCATCCT
>Ga0209986_10005467_pt1 | contig 10527 bp, 8 predicted proteins | sample BlataG_FD_183168 | JGI IMG/M metagenome (GOLD analysis project Ga0209986, IMG submission 183168) | Deep subsurface microbial communities from Black Sea to uncover new lineages of life (NeLLi) - Black_00105 metaG (SPAdes) (version 2) | ecosystem: Environmental > Aquatic > Marine > Oceanic >...
AAGCCTGCAACGATGCAGGTTTGATCTTCGTCGGACCCCGCCCGGAGACGATGGAACTGTTGGGGAACAAAGCTACCGCCCGCCGGATAGCAAGGCGGCTCCACTTGCCCATCCTCCCCGGTACCGACCGAACGCTAAACGACGCTGAATTAATGTCAGCCGCGGAACAGATTGATTATCCGATACTGCTCAAGGCCGCATCGGGTGGTGGAGGTGTGGGCATCCGCACTGCTCACTCCCGGGAAGAACTTGAGGCAGCTATCCCCCTGGCTCGTCGGGAAGCTGAGGCAACTTTCGGGGACGGAACCCTCTACCTAGAGCAGCTGACTGAGAATGCTCGTCACATCGAGGTGCAACTACTGGCTGACGCTCATGGTCACGTTATCCACCTGGGAGAACGGGAGTGCTCAATCCAGCGACGGCATCAAAAACTCATCGAAGAGGCTCCATCGCGAGCTCTTGACCTCGCATTGCGGCGACGCATCCTACGGGCGGCAGTTCTCATTGCGCGCGCGGTAAGATATGTTGGTGCTGGGACGGTGGAATTCTTGCTTGATCCGGAAGGTAAATTCTACTTCCTGGAGGTAAATCCCCGCTTGCAAGTAGAGCACACCGTGACTGAGGCGATCACCGGGGTGGATATCGTCAAAGAGCAATTACGGATCGCAGCTGGACGGAACCTGCGATATACCCAGAAGGAAGTCAAGCCACGAGGCTGGGCACTAGAATGCCGAATCTTAGCCGAGGACCCTTTCCACAACTTTGCCGCATGCGTGGGCAGCATTTCCCGGCTGCGTGAGCCGGGTGGTCCAGGTGTCCGGGTTGATAGTGGGATATGCGAGGGGTTGACGATCACACCTTACTATGACTCCCTGCTTGCCAAACTTATTACCTGGGGAGAAACGCGAGCAGTAGCTATTGTCCGCATGCGACGGGCGTTGGAGGAATACCAGATCCTCGGCGTTACTACCAATCTGGATCTGCACCGCGCACTCATGGACAGCCACCGGTTCTTCGGGGGTCAGTTCCATACTCAATCTCTGGTAGAACAATTTGTGCCATTACCAGCGGAGGAAGAGGATTACCTGGCAGCCGCCTTGACGACGGTACTGCTGGATTGGCGTAGGCGGGTAGGGGCTCGTGCCAGGGCAGAGGTAGGTATTGACCGGTGGAAAATGCTAGGTCGATGGCAATTAATGGGGGATGGTGAGCAGTGAGGTACCAGATCGTCGTCGAGGGACGTACCTTTGAGGTCGAGGTCGATCCGAGTGGGCAAGTGTGGGTAAACAACCAACTCATCAGCGTAGATCTCGAAGGTATCGATGGCTTGCCCCTGTACTCACTGTTGGTAGACCACCGCTCGTATGAAGCTCATGTAGAGACGGAGGAGGATGGAGAGAGCCAGGTTGTGGTCTCGGGGCGATCTTACCGAACATCCCTGGAAAGAGAACAGCGATACTCACCGAGTACTGCACGTCGCCACCGGGTCGGTGGTCCAACGGAAGTTTTCGCTCCCCTGCCAGGGTGGCTGGTAGAGATGCGGGTGTCAGAGGGTGAGCTGGTCGGTGAGGGGGATGTAGTGGCCGTGCTGGAGTCAATGAAAATGCGCCTTGAACTTCGAACTCCCCGGGCAGGTGTGGTACGCGCCCTCAGCGTAAACGCTGGCCGGGAGGTCGCCCAGGGAGAGGTCCTGGCGGTCATCGACAACCCTTCCAAACAGGAAGGTGAAGAGCAACCATGCGAGGAGCCTGACCCACAACAAAATGGATGATACAAGGAGGAGAAGCGTGTCGGAGATAATACAATCTCGGGGTAGGTATTTCGAGGAAATGACTGCCGGCGACACAGTTGAGAGTCCTGGACGAACCATCACCGAGACCGACATTGTGCTCTTCGCTGGTCTTACCGGCGATTACAACCCCCTTCACACTGACACCGAATACGCCAAGACGACGATTTATGGCGAGCGAATAGCCCATGGTTTGTTAGGACTCTCTATAGCTAGCGGTCTTGTCTGGCGGACCGGCCTCCTGGAGGGGACCGCGGAGGCAGTCACTGGAATAGACTGGAAATTCCGTGCCCCCATCCGTATTGGAGACACGATCAGATTTCGGGCGGAGATTCTTAATAAGAAGGAAATGCCCCGTCTGAACGGCGGTTTCGTCACCTTTTCCGCCGCTCTCCTCAACCAGAAGGATGAGACTGTTCAGAAGGGAACATGGATGTTGTTGATCCGCTCCCGACCCAAGGAGTAGGAAGAATAAACATGAAATTACTCGAAGGAAAGACCGCACTTGTCTTTGGTATCGCTAACGACCACTCGATCGCGTGGGGGATCTCTCGGGCCATGCACGACCACGGCGCCCGACTGGCGTTCTCGTACTCCAGCCAGTCCCTTGAACGACGGGTTCGTCCATTGGCCGAAGAGGTTGACGCTGTTTTTATCGAACTGTGCGACGTGAGTCAAGCTGAAGACATCGAGGCTGTGTTCGCTAAAGCAGCAGATAAGTTGGGCACGATAGATATCCTGGTCCACTCCATCGCCTTCGCCAATCGCGAGGAACTCACCGGTCCATTCTACGAGACCAGCCGTGAAGGATTCCGAATGGCGATGGATATCAGCGTCTATTCACTTGTCGCACTGGCGCGTGCGGCCCTTCCGATGATGACCAAAGGGGGCTCGATATTGACATTGAGCTATTATGGTGGTCAGAAGGTCATGTCAAATTACAACGTAATGGGGATAGCCAAAGCCGCCTTGGAGGCTACCACTCGCTATCTGGCTGCTGATCTGGGCCCGCATAATATCCGGGTTAACGCGATCTCTGCTGGACCGATTCGGACGCTCTCGTCAGCTGGCGTGAGCGGCTTCAAACGCATGTACCGACAATTCGCCGCTATCGCCCCCCTGCAACGCAATATCACCATCGACGACATCGGGGGCGCGGCAGTCTGGCTTACCTCCGATCTCGCCCGCGCGGTCACCGGTGAGGTGCTCTTCGTCGACGCAGGTTTCAACATCCTCGGTTTTCCCTCTCTCCGGGAGTAAGTACAGTTGTAGATAACAACAATCTCCACTCCAAATACGCGTTGTACTTGTACTACTCTAGCCCTTGCCTATAATGTCAGTGCGATGAGGGCTAACCTCACTAAATAGACACTATGGGTCAATCGATGAAATCCCTGCGCGGTCTTCTCATCAGTAGTGCTCTGGCTCTGAGCCTGGTCGCCCCTGCTCGTCTCAGCCTGTTCACCTGGACCCAAAGCTCCCTGACCCTGGCATCGCACTTTTCTTTTATTCAGCCTACGCATGCTATCACAGAAGCCGATCTTGACTCCGACGGATGGGCGGAGGAGGTCGTCCTGCAAGACGGGGTCGCTCATATCCGTCGCGGTGTTGTTACATTGTGGTCCAGCCCTCCCGAATGGCAGGTGAAACAAGCCTCAATCACCGACCTCAACCTTGACGGTCAACTCGAGGTCGCCCTACTGCTGTGGCGGGATTTCGCCCCCTGGCCGATTGATGCCTTTCTAGCCCATCCTGGCCGCATCCAAGGCTTTCACGATCGACATGGCCAGTCGTGCCACCTGATCCTGATCGGATGGCGCCGCCAAGCGTTTGGTGAAATATGGGCCGGCTCGGCGCTTGTCGACCCACTGTCCTCCTTTACTACCGCCGACCTGAACAGCGATGGTCGGTATGAGTTGATCGCCCTCGAGGGTCATTACGATGAACCCCGAGAAATGGGTCGCGCGGTCACAATCTGGGAATGGAACGGATTTGGATTCTCCCTTCTATCGCGCGGACCCGAAGGAAGCTTCCGCTCGTTGCTCGCCGTCCGCGCTCCGAATAAGATCGATCTCCTGCTCGTCCAGGGAAACCCATGGAGGTGAATCATGTCAAAAGTATGGCCCACTAAACTTATGATTGTCGCCCTGCTTCTCTCAGTTTTAGCCTGCAACCTGCCTTTTCCAACCAGCCCAGCTCGAACCACGCCAGAGGAGACACCTGAACCCGAACCGACCCTTCCATCTCCCATACCAACACCACCAGCCGGCGTATACGCTCCAGCCTTCGCCAGTTACAATAAGCAGGCCGTATATCTTCCAGAGATATTCAGCGGCTATAGCTTGCCCTTCGACATTTCCACGTTGCCAGACATTGATGATTTCGGACTATCACCCGAACAGAGCGCTCTGCTCGCTCAGAACGGATTTGTTGTGGCTGCGCCAACCCCGGGGGAATTTCGCGAGTTCTACCAAATATACGAACAATGGCGTTACCGCGAAAAGCCACTCTTCATCACCACCGACAGCGTGCTGCATGTCTACCACCTCCTCTTCGACAAGACCCTGCGCGATCTGGAGACACGCATCTTTATCCCAATCCTCGAGTCCCTTTTATCCACCATGCTCGACGCCAGCCAGGCTCAGGCCGCGAATGTAGCCGGCACCTCACTGGAAGAACCCGCCAGGCGCAACTTGGCATTCTTCGCCGTTGCCGCCTGTTTGCTCGAGATTGATGCCCCCACACCGGCGGAGGTCAGTGATCTAGTTGAAGCCGAACTGGCATACATCCAAGCCCATGCCGGTCCAGAGATCTCGCCGATCTGGGATCGGGATGACCTTCCGGCAAACAAGAAGTTGATAGAGGATTACAGCCAGTACATCCCTCGCGGCCACTACACCCGCAGCGACGATTTGAAACGCTACTTTAAGACCATGATGTGGCTCGGGCGTTTGACATTCCGTCTGCGCGACCCGTTTGAAACCCAACGCGCCCTGCTGGTGACGCATGCCCTGCGCACCGCCGTCGCTGCCGACGGGACACCAGCTCTGACCCTCTGGCAGCGGATATACGAGCCAGTAGTTTTCCTTGTAGGGAAGACCGATGACCTGTCGTATTTCGAGTACGGCTCACTATCTGATTCGGTCTTTGGTCCCGACGCTAGCTTAGATGCTTTCGCCGACCCGGACCTATTGGATGCCTTCCTTGAAGCAGCCGAGGAACTTCCGCCGCCCCAGGTGAATTCGATGTGGGTGTGGATCACGGAGGACAAGGAAGAGGCCACAAAGGGCTTCCGCTTTATGGGCCAGTGCTTCACGATCGACGCTTATGTCTTTGGCCAGATGATCTGGCGCAACGTCGGAACCCTGGACAACCCGCGCGGGCTCCCCAAGGCGCTGGACTTCTTCGCTGCGCTTGGCTCGGACGAGGCGCTCAGCCTCCTCGACGCCATGGGAGAAACAACGTATGAGAATTTCGACAGCCAGATGGCGAAGGTCAGTGGAGAATTGGCTGCCCTTGGGGAAGACACGTGGACTGAAAATGTCTACTGGGCCTGGTTATACGCCCTGCATCCCATAATCGAGGTCAAGGATATTCGCTATCCTGAGTTCATGCGCACTCAATCCTGGACCCGGAAAGACCTCAATACGGCGCTTGGATCCTACACCGAACTCAAGCATGACACCATCCTGTACGCCAAACAGGTGATGGCTGAATTGGGAGGCGGTGCTCCGATGGAGGTCCCCAAAGGTTATGTCGAACCCAATCCCGAAGCCTACGCCCGTCTGCAGGCATTAGCCGAGATGACCCGTGAGGGGTTGCAGAACCGTGACCTATTGGACGAAGCCATGGCCGGCAATCTGGATAATCTGATCGACATGCTGGCGTTCCTTAAGAACGTCGCCGAAAAGGAACTCGGCGGTCAGCCACTTACCGAGGATGACTACTTCCGCATCCAGTACTTCGGTGGTGAACTCGAAGCGCTCACCATTGCTGCCGCCGATTGCGACGAGGGTGGACCGTCCTGCCGCGACCTTCAGGACCAGAAGGCGGCGCTTATCGCCGATGTCGCCACCGGTATGCGTGCAGGAACACCAGGTCTTGTAGCCCTGGAAGAGGCTATCGGTCAGCCGACGATGATTTTTGTCGTGCTGCCCGACACACCATACCGCCTGTCTGTTGGGGCTGTTTTCACCTACTACGAATTTGACGTTCCAGCCGGATCGCGGATGACAGACGAGGAATGGCAGGCTCAGGTCGAGGCCGGCACCAACCCGCCCCCGCCTGAGTGGACCGAGGCTTTTATGGCGCCGTGAAACGATCCTTCTTGCTGGGGGCGCTGACGCTCGGTGCGGCTCTGCTGGTGATTGCTGTGTTCCAACCAGCGGAACACACAGCGACGCTGGCCTTAACCGGCGATGTCATGTTGGGGCGGTACGTGGCCCAGTCCAATGCGCCGGGCGGATGGGATGACACCCTGTCCGCTCTCGCCCCTTGCACAACCGCGGCCGATATCGCCTTTGCTAACCTTGAGTCACCCCTCACCATGGCGCATTTGGTAGAAGGCGCTCTGGACTTGCGCGCACCGCCAGAGGCTAACCAGGCTCTCCAGGCTTCTCATTTCGATCTGGTTTCGCTGGCCAACAACCACGCCTTCGACGCTGGTTACCAAGGTCTTCAAGATACCAAACAAGCGCTTTTAGCGGTCGGGGTGCAACCCATCGGCCCGGGTGAGGAGCCTTGGGTAACCCAAGTGAACGGGTTGACCCTAGTCTGGTTCGCCTTCGATGATATCAGTGCACCGCTCGATCTCGAGATGGCACGGGAGGCATTGGAGGCGTATCGTTCAGACGCCGACCTGATTATCGTCTCGATTCACTGGGGCAGCGAACTGGACCCCGCACCCAACTATCGCCAGCGTAACCTGGCATCAGAGCTAGCTGCTGCCGGAGCCGATCTCATCGTCGGCCATCATCCACATGTCCTTCAACCAGTCGAATGGTTATTGGGCTCCAACCGTGAGCGACCAACCTTGGTGGCCTTTAGCCTGGGAAACGCCTTATTCGACCAGGCTGCACCCCCTGCCGTCCGCTACGGCGCCATGCTGTTAGTCGATGTCGGACCGTCCGGCGTGGGAGACGTGTGTGCTTTCCCCACCCAGGTGGACCCCCGAACCTGGCGGGTTGTCCCTGCCAGCCCATCAGCAATAGAGGCTATTAGGCGAAGCCTTGGGCTGACTTGCATACTACCACTAGACTGTTCATCAAGCCCACTTCCTTGAGAACAACACTTAATGACTGCTCCAATTAACCCCTATAAAGATATGCAACCCCCGTTGATTATTTTGCAGAGCGTTTAGCTTAACATAATTTTACGCTTACGCTAATGAGGTTTTAGTTGTTCCAACATCCTCGGACCGAGTCATCTAACAACTAGCATTCTCACATCTGAAATACTAATGGACCTTGAAGGCTTCAACCAAAACTAACCTGTCAACATCATCCAAGGAATGGCTATTATTTTCTCCCCTAATCGGCGAATTTTTCTTCCCCCATATAATATCAAACCACCCGAAGCCTCCGGATATTCTTCTATAAAGGATCGCAGGTGTCTCGCATCACCAAACCCCACATCAATCGCCCTTTTTACCTCAATCCCCAGCAACCGCCGGCCGTGCTCTACCACAAAGTCCACTTCCTTACCATCTAGGGTGCGCCAGAAATAAAGCCTTGCAGGTGGTGTCATCAAGCTGGTAAGCACTCGGAGATGGTGAAAAATCATGGTTTCAAAATATGAACACAGCTCACGAGCCTCCCGTAAGCTTTTCCCATCAAAGTATCCGGAAAGAAAAACAGCCAATGCCGGGTCGTTCCAGTATATTTTTGGAGATTTAATCAAGCGACTGGTACGGTTCACAGTGTAAGCTGGCAAACGTTCAAAAAGGAATGTAGTCTCTAGTATGTTCAAGTAGCGATGAGCAGTAGGTTGAGGAAGCTGTGCATCGCGCGCCAGTTCGGACTGATTCAAGATCTGTCCATTGCGTAACGCTGCCATAACCATTAATCGCCGGAAATCTACCAGACTTGCAATCTGAGAGATCTGACGCAAATCTCGCTCGAGATATGTTGCAACATATCCATCCCACCACCGCGTCCAAGCCCTAGACGAATTTAGCGTAAGTAAATTAGGCATGAAACCGCGTAGCAGGGCTTCTATGGGATCAGGTGGTTCTCGCGGCAGTAATCCTTCTTCCAGCCAATCGCCATCTAGAATGCGGAATAAGATGTTTGATGGAGCGACCTGGTTGATCTCTCCCATCGTCAGAGGATGTAATACCAGATAAATTGCCCGGCCGGCCAGGCTTTCACTAACCCGATGCATAAGAAGAAGATTCGCCGAGCCAGAAAGTGCAAATTTCAAGCGACCTGGTTTGTGATCGACCGCCTGCTTTACAGCAGAGAGCAGCTCTGGGGCCTTCTGTACTTCATCTAGAACAACTTGATCAGTACCAGCCCAAAGTTCCTCAGGTCGCTCTCGCGCCTGATGTAGGGTATCAAAATTATCAAGGGTGTGAAAACGCCAGTCCTTAAAAGGCTCGGCGTTCCTAAGAAGCGTGGTTTTCCCCACCTGACGTGCGCCAGTCAACACAACAACCTGATGATCCTGGCTGGCCTCTTGAAGATTGGGTGTTAGCCATCGGTTGTAGTATAATTCAGGGCGTGAATAATAGTTATTCATGAGGTGAATAATATTGCATAATGCAACTTTTGTCAAGCATGGAAAGAACTACCACATGCTCGACTAGAGCACCAGACCCAACATAATACGCAGCCCAAACCCAATCACAACCATATTCCCCAGCAGACTGGCGAGCAACTGGAAGCGTGGAGAGAGATTTTTGCGAGCCGCGGCCCCCAAAGCAGCTAGAAGCGTCTGCCATGATAATGAGGCCAGGCCTGCCCCGACCACGAAAGCAGCCCGCCCCCCAAATGTGACCACATAGCTGACTTCCCTACTAAGGATCAGCGCGCTGAAGTAAACAATCGTCAGAGGGTTGATTAATGTCAGCCCAAGGAACTGCGCATAAACTCGTAGCCTCCCCTGGATGAGTATTTGCTTTGCCCCACCAGGGGTGGAGGTTTTCCTCACTCGCCAAAGCCCAAAACCACCAATGCCAAAAAGCAGCCGGGCACTGATCAGACCCAGCACATCCTTGTACGGGGAAAGTGCGAGCGCTAACGCCTCGCCCGTCAAGGCTGCCACACCGGCATAAAAGAAGTCAGCTGAAGCTACGCCGGCACCCGCCATAAACCCGGACTGGAACCCGCATCTCAGTCCCACGGCAACAATCAATACCGCAATTGCACCCACCGGCACCGCGACGCCAAGACCGGCAATCACTCCTTCCCAAAATGCCACCAACGCTCACACCTGTGTCTTCTGAAATGATGGTCCTCGTCATTCATTGGTTTCAGTTGTACCTGTCAGATCGTACGGTAACGCGGTGGTGATTCGCACTGGGACCATTTTCCCCACCGGCATCTCCCCTTCGACAATCACCATTCCGTCGATCTCCGGCGCGTCGCGGTAAGAGCGCCCCAGCGAGAATCCATCCCCTCTCCCCTCGATCAGCGTCTGCAGCGTGCGGCCAACTAATGCCTGATTCTTCTCCAATGAGATCCGCTGCTGCAGCGTCATCAAGCGTCCCCGCCGCTCCTGCTTAACCTCAGGTGGGATCGGATCGCCTAGCGGTTCACTCGTCGTCCCGACCTCAAAGGAAAAACTAAAGACCCCGACCCTATCGAAGCGAATTTCAGTCACTAAACCGAGCAGCGCCTCGAACTCCTCCTGCGTCTCACCTGGGTAGCCTACGATGAAGGTTGTGCGCAACGCTAGATCTGGCATTGCGGTACGCATTTTCCCGATTGTTTGATAGACCCAATCGATATTCGCCGGGCGACGCATCCGACGCAGCACCTCCGGGTGACCATGCTGTAGAGGCATGTCCAGATAGGGTACGATCTGCGGGTGTGTCGCCATAACTTCGATGAGACGATCTGTGACGCAACCCGGATAGGCGTAGAGGATGCGAAACCAGTCAATCTCAGGCGCGACCCGTACCAACTCTTCTAAGAGGTTCGCCAGCCCGTCTACCATCCCCAGGTCATGACCATAGTCGCTGGTGTCCTGAGCGATGAGGTTGACCTCTCGCACCCCATATTCCTGTAGACGACGAGCATCTTCGATAATCGCTTCCGGCAATCGGCTGACGGCGGTGCCTTTAATCAACGGAATGGCACAAAAAGCGCAAGGTCGGCGGCAACCATCAGCAATCATCAGATAGGCGCTAGTTCCCTGAACTGCAAAACGCGGCGTTTCACCATCTTCGGTGTCGATCATGTGGGTCTCGGGAAAATGGCAAAGGTGCTTGGGATGCCCCTCCTCGCGCAGCGCCTGCACAACCTGGACAATATCTCGCCATCGTCGAGTACCTAATAGGCCGTCGATGCCGGGCACTTGGCGGGTGACCTGCTCGCCATAGCGCTGGGTTAGGCAGCCAGCTGCGATTAATAGCTGGTCCGGCTTCTTACCCTCCGCCAACCGGCGCAACTCAACCAAAGATTCGTCCCTGGCCGGCTCAATGAAGCCACAAGTGTTGACGATCAGGATGTCAGCCTCCTCCGGACATGAACAAATGGCGTAACCGGCTCGGTCGAGTAGCACAGTCATCGACTGCG
>Ga0209986_10005468_pt1 | contig 10527 bp, 9 predicted proteins | sample BlataG_FD_183168 | JGI IMG/M metagenome (GOLD analysis project Ga0209986, IMG submission 183168) | Deep subsurface microbial communities from Black Sea to uncover new lineages of life (NeLLi) - Black_00105 metaG (SPAdes) (version 2) | ecosystem: Environmental > Aquatic > Marine > Oceanic >...
GATCGCACAGCCTGTTCCGAGCAAAGCGAAGGAATCTTCTTCGCTCCTCGCGATGACACTGGAATAATTGCGTTTGTATTAATAAAGTTTAAAAGTATTAATAAGGAGGAGATATGATATCTCAAAGGCAATTTTACCGAGTAATGGCATTTTTATGCGTTTTTATCTTGGCTTTGACTTTCTTTACGTCCCCCCTGCCTGCTAAAAAGGCCAAAAAACCTCAAACAATCCATTCCACCGATCCGGCACTCAGGATAAAATGGTTCAGCCAGCACGAAGAGATGAAAAAGAATACTCCGTTCAAAGATTTGAAGTGGCAGCATATCGGTCCAAAAAACGTGAGCGGAAGATGCACTGATATTGCAGTAGTTACTCCGAAGGGAAAAAGCTACACGATTTACGTAGCCACGGCATCCGGAGGAGTCTGGAAAACGGAAAATGAGGGAACCACCTGGGACCCGATCTTTGATCAGGAGGCGTCAACCTCGATCGGTGATGTCACCATTGATTCATCAAACAATGATATCGTCTGGATAGGAACCGGTGAGCCAAACATTTTCAGAAGCTCGATGGCGGGATCCGGAGTGTATAAGTCAACCGATGCGGGTAAAACCTGGCAGCTCGTGGGATTGACTGGAACCCATACGATTGCACGAATCGTCATTCATCCTAAAAATCCCGATGTTGTTTACGTAGCTGCTTCCGGTCATGAATGGACCAACAACAAAGAACGCGGGGTCTACAAGACTGTTGACGGCGGTAAAAACTGGGAAAAAATTCTTTACGTCGATGAAGAAACCGGAGCCAATGACCTCGTTATGGATCCTTCTGACAGCGATATACTTTATGCTACTACCTGGCAAAGAATGCGCAAAAAATGGAACGACCCCAGGAATGAACCTGATTACAAGGGAAGCGGAATCTACAAGACAACCGACGGAGGCAAAACCTGGAAACCTATAAACAAAGGGCTGCCTGAGGCAAAGTTCAGAGGCAGAATCGGTATCGATCTTTGCCTGTCCAAACCCAACGTTATTTACGCCTTTGTTGACAGTTATGAGATTGGCCGGGAACCGACTGAAGAGGAGAAAGCAAACACATACGGACTTCCCTCGAGCGGCATCATAAAAGGAGCAACAGTCTACCGATCTGATGACAAAGGCGAGAGATGGACAGAGGTGAGCGGTTTAACACCAGAGACGAAGCGCTACATGATGCGTCATTCCAGGACATATGGCTGGGTTTTCGGTCAGATGCGTGTTGATCCCAACGATGAGAACACCGTCTACCTCATGGGGGTTCCGCTAAGTGTGTCCGAAGATGGCGGAAAGACATTCCGGGAGCTGCGGGGCATGCATGTTGATCATCACGGCTTGTGGATTGATCCCGACAATTCCAATTACATTGTCAACGTTAACGATGGCGGTATCGTGATCTCCTACGACAAGGGCAAAACCTGGCGGCAATTTCTGCATAACCTGCCCGTGTGCCAATTTTTTAATATCGCCTACGATATGGATACGCCGTTTCGCGTCTATGGTTCTATGCAGGATCATGGCAGCTACAGAGCAGTTGTCGACCTCAGCCGGGGTCGGAATAGGATCCCCGTGGTGGATTTTGAGCGGGCGCCTGGCGGTGAAGGTAGTAGTCACGCTATAGATCCCACAAATCCGAATATCGTCTATTCTGCTGGTTTCTACGGGCACATTAACAGAACTGACCTCAGCGTCCCCGGCAAAGAAGGAGAGAAACGTATACTTCCCCGGCAGTACGAGAACGAGCCAAAGCTGCGGGGGCAATGGGTAGCGCCCTTCATCATCTCTCCTCACAATTCCAATACGATCTATCATGGAATGCAGTATCTTTTCCGTTCGCGGGACCGTGGAGACTCATGGGAAAGAATCAGCAAAGACCTGACGTACAACGTAAAATCTAAAATAGCGGATATCCCTTACCAAACGATTTTTTCGATTTCCGAATCTCCCCTAAAATTCGGTCTGATATATGTGGGCACTGATGACGGCAAAGTCCATGTCACTATGGACAGCGGCAAGACCTGGAAAGAAATCATGAAGGGATTGCCCTATCAGAAATGGGTGTCCGAACTGGTTGCTTCAGCCTATGACCTGAGTACAGTCTACATGACCCAGAACGGAAAACGGGATGATGATTTTGCCGCCTATGTCTGGAAATCAACCGATTACGGCAAAACCTGGGTCGATATTTCCGGAAACATTCCCCTCGGACCGGTGAATGTTATCAGGGAAGATCCGGTAAACAAAGACATTCTCTATGTCGGAACCGACATCGGTGTTTATGTAACCACAGATGGCGGCAAGACGTGGAACATCCTGGGAGGCGACCTGCCCTCAACCTTTGTTCATGATCTGATCATTCATCCCAGAGACAATATCATCGTGATTGCTACCCACGGTCGCGGTATGTGGGCCATGGATGCAAACCCTGTCAACAAGAAGGATAAATTACCACGCAGACGATTCTGATAACAGGATGGGGGACGCCCGCTAAACTCTCGACAAGCATGGTACTTTAGGGAACGTCCCCCTAGATCTGAAATTACCTATTGAGATTCTGATTCAAGGCTATCATAAACTTGCGGACCGTCTTTCTTCCTGTCCCTCCTATATCGACATACTGCTCTTTCGTAAGAACCTTACAATCAACATAGACCTTTCCACCTACTTCTTTGATCATGACTGATAGCCTTGGTGGGGCCTTCTCAAAAAGATGCCTTCCTCTATCGGCCGCAATAAATCCAGCATCTTTGTCCATACTATCTACGACAAACTTAATATCATTAATTGCCTTAATTGATGCGCTCCACACTTCCTCAAAATTATGGTTCTCTAGAAATGTTGTTTCTTGTTTAATAGTTTGTTTGACACAGGATACAAGAACCAAGACCACTAATATCAGCCAATACTTTTTCATAATAGCCTCCTTTACTAAGATAATATAACTTCTCCTTCTGAGTAACTTCTGTGCAATAAATGTGCCAATAAAATTTCAGAGTAATTTCTAAATTAGAGGATTTTCCCCTGTCCTCTATGGGTGACAAATGTAAAATATGAAGACTTATACCATAAAAAAGATGTTATCTGGTGCCCCAAGGGAGACTCGAACTGCGTAAAAAGAGTAATCAGGGTGACGTTCTTCCAAGTGCCACCCTTTAAATAGGTGTCGCCTCACACGGAGTCAACACTCGGTGTACGATGGTCATCCAGGTGTTGCGCTGAGTAAGTTAAGGATCAAGGACAGGGCCAGGAGAAACGCGACGCCACAGCCGATCCCAATACTCGCATCTAACCACATGCAGCTTACACGACGCTTGACAGAAATGGCAACGCTGGCCAGAGCGACGATCATCGCGGGAATTCTAACCACCCAGATCGATCGAAACGGCTCTGCCATGAGGAAGGAACGACGGTAGCTTTCCCAAGAATCAAGGGTATCTGCAGGAAAGGACGGCAGAGGCACTAACCAGAGCACAGCTGCAGCCAATCCAGCGTAGATAGCCAGTACCCAGAAACCTAGGGCAAGAGACTCCAGCACCCGATCGAACAAAGCTGCGACTCCGATCCAGCGTAGCGTGAGCCAAATTATAAATGCGAAGGCGAGGGCTGAGGCGATGAAAAGGAACCCTGTCACACCTGCTGTCAAGTATGCAGTCGCACGCGCGGTCGAAAATGCGATGCCCTGCTCTTTAAGCGGACTCGCCAACGTTTCCACAAGGATAATCGTGAGGGCGGTCGCGGCTACGACCCACGCAGCTACCGCTGCCCACAGTCGCCGTCCTTCACGTTCTATCTCACTCATTTCCAATCATTCGCAATACAATAGCTCGTGTCACCGTGGCCTCAACCATGGCTGCCACAAGCACCGCGCAGATTCCCGCTGCGGCTGCGCGGATCAAGCTTGCCGAGTCGCCATCGATCTTAAAGCATCCTGACCTCTGAGCATGGCATCCAAGTACCCAACCTCGCAGACCTACAGCACCACCTGCAATGAATCCCGCGAGCTCCAATGGTCCGTGCGGCAACAGCACAAGCCCGACCGTTAACAACGGGATCCCCAGAAGTTGCGATATCCCGACGATCCAGCCGAGTCGGAAACCGTTGTAGAGCAGGGTCGCTGTGGTCGCAGTACCCCATGTAACCAGCCCACTCAACAGTAAGCCTAGTACTAGAATATTCCGCTTGATGATATGCCAGAACAGAGTCGCTGTTGCCGGGATGCTGCTTCCGTCCCCTGTCCCAAGTCCGAAGATTTGCGATAGCCCTGTCTCTTCGTCTGAAGTTCCAAGAAGCCAAGAAGTCCACCAGCCAGAGACGGTGCCGACCACCCAAAGAGCGCCCGCGATCAAGACCTCACGTTGCAGACGCACGGATCGCTCGTATACGGCGCTTCACCGACGGATGCGTCAGCGACTCCCGGTCTAGGGGCTCCTGTTTCAACTCCGACAATCGGAGGAGCGCAGTGCACAATGTCTCTGGGTCGTCGAGCAAGCGTGCCGCGGTTCGATCAGTTCCAAACTCGATCTTCCGACTAAACCATCCTGGAAAAAGTCCCAGCAGCACGCCTCCCCCAGCGAAGGCTAAGGCTATACCAGTTAGGACATGCCCTTGGTCCAACAGCACGAAGGTCTTTAGAAGTACAAAGGCGTAGCCAGTGCCGCCGATTATCGTGACTCCAATTAGCTTGAGGACATCGTGACGAATAAGGTGGGCCAGCTCATGTGCGACCACACCGATGAGCATCTGGCGGTCCATCTGCTTAACGAGGCCCGCCCCAAGGGCAATCCATTTTCCAGGCGGGAACGCCCTCACGGCGAAAGCATCTACAACATCCCCCGGAAGTAGCACTAGTCGTACACGACTCTGACCTGTGCGTACGGCCGCATCGGTCAGCCAATATTCAATCTCCATGACGTCATCGCTCCATTCGGCGCGCGGCTTCCGGTTAGCACGGGCGAAAAGGAGCCAAGGTTTGATGAGATAATCGAACAAAGGGTAGAGGGCTACCGCCAACGGGACCAGCAGGAATGCCCATCGTCCCGCCGTTTGGAACTGACTCGCAAGAGTTAACACGAACATGCCAGCAGCAGTAAAACCCAGCATCTCGACGGCGGCTTCCCGAATCAAGAACGCCCTAGCGTATAATTCCATCGGACGGCGGGTCGTCCATCGATACAGATAGACGGCGCTGTTAAGCGCCCACCGTAGGAAGAACAAGCCCAGTCCTAACCAACCTCCTAAAATCCAGGCCGGTGATTGGGGCAAAGCCCGCGCGAAAGCGACAAGTCCAGAGAAGAACACGAGGACCGCAACACTCGTGGTAAGCAGTGCAGCGAGCGCAAAAATTAGAGTGTCGAGGGCACGGAATCCCGGGCGCTGGAAGGCGCGGGCAATCACGAGTCCTAACCCCGTAACGACCGCCACAATCAATCCTCCCGGGAGGAGGATTTGCCATAATTCCGATAAGCTCACTTGCGAAGATATGACTCTCTGGTGATTATTCGACGAAGTTACAATCGCGACGTCACTTACAGGGCGCCTATACCGCCACCAATCGCGGCTCCTAAGAAGCCCCCAACAAGACCACCGATCTTCATGCCGATCCTGGCTCCGAGCCAAGCAAGCCCTCCAGCTGTAAAACCGCCGACGGCGGTACTTACTGCCTCCTTCTTTGTTAGTTTGTAGACGCCAAGTCCGATGTTAGCTTCTGATTGAACGGAATCCACCGACTCCGCTCTCGTGACCACAAAAACCGTAAGTACACCGAAAATGGCCAAAAGGGCAATAATTCGTCGCATCATTTTTGTCTCCTCCTTTATAAGAAATAAATTTGTTGGTAATTCGTGAATCATTTTCCAAGCTTCTTTTAAAAACATCTGTGACCTATTATATAAGACGCAAAAATGTCTTGTTTTTATCATCTTTATATCTTTTTAAAAATCGTTGCTTCTGCACTAGCACCCAAAAGGAAATTTTCTCTCTTATTTTTTGGAATAACCAAAATTGTCTTTTGTTATAAAAGAAATGTAGAACTTGGGTGTGGGAAAATTGAATAAAAAGCATAGATATTTTTTACGAGAAGGATAGAAAGATATTTATCAAAAGGACCTGCAAATAATTCAGATTGAAGCTGAAAAGAGGATTTAGCCTAAGAGCAGGCCTTCCTTCCAGCCGGAAAGCTCAACTTTGATTTTGTCCCAGTTGCTCGTTCCCAGACCGTAGACCTTATCTGCCGCCTCTACACATAGCGGGGGAGGGCTGAGAGGCCAAGGCTCTCCTCTTATTTCCTTCCTTTTTTCTGTGATGATGCGCAGACAGACTGTATCCACAGCCACAGGGTCTGTTCCCGCGATCAAGCCATTATAAGCCCATTTGTATCGGGGATTCACCTGGGGGCCTTTATCACAGAGGGGATGAAGCGCATCGACTAGTACGAGACGGGTCTTTCCTTTGACAAACGGCAGGTTCCATATTTCTCCCAGCTTGGAGCTGTTTTCATCATGGTAGTTGCGGGGCTTTCCTGAGTAGAGAATATAGAGTTTCATCACGGTCCCGATTCCTGTCAGCCAGTGGGCTTTGAGAGCGGGGAGTGCAATCAGAGCAGTGCAGGTCTTAGGTTTATCAGGTCCTCCCTGAACATTCAGAATTTTATTTTCCGGAATTCCAGCATCGATGAGCGAACTTTTGACGGCATCGACCACTTCCTGATGAGTGGGATTGAGATGTGGCGTGGGGACGAGGCCTATAGTGTCTTCGGGCTTGACTAGGCTTAGCCAGGCATCCTTGGTGGTCTTTTTACCGGTCAGCTTGAACAAAGTCTGGTCGAGCATGATCTTCAAAACTTCGGGATTGACATTGTTGCTGGCATCCATGGCGCCTTTGTCGCGGACAACGGTTACCAGGCTTGAGCCGCTTGCTTTTTCTCCAGCCTTCAGCCACTTCGTCCCTATTAGGGATGTGCCAACGGTTGCCCCGAGGGTTCCTCGGAGAAAATCTCTTCGAGTCAATGACTTTCGTTTATGTGGCACGCAATACCTCCTTTTGGATCAAATACTATCATATTTGATTAATGATTGTCCTGGCAGTCTCCTGGTCAGGACACTCAAAAATGAACGCTATTATATTGTCCTTGATTTTATAACCCAGCCAGCCGTCCTCGACGAGAAAGATATTCGAAATTTCTCCTGAAGAGCCAGTCTGGAGGAAAATAAGGTGCCCGGGAAGGTAGACTTTGTGGAAGTGGGCTAGGGCCTGTCGAGCGCGTCTATTATCAGGGTATTTCACTAAAAGGAAATGAATTCGTTTCTTTGCCCCTGAATCTTTTCTTTCGTAGGGAGATGTGACTGCCTCTGAGTTAAGACCCAGGTCAAGCATGTTATCCTGTCCGAGATAATAAATGGAATTAAGCACTAGATGAGAACGGAAGTAGCTTGTCCTGTCCTTGTCAAGCATCCAGTCCGCAGGGAATGAGCCCGGAAGTTTTTTCAGTAGTTTCGGCAGGGGAGGATTCCCGCGGTCTTTGATAATGGAGCGACTGATCGCCAGGACAGCCTCCTTCGATTCTGGCGTTTCCTGGGAAGCCATAATCCTGGCGTAGATAGTATCCGACCAGAGCCGCAATAATCCCTCGCCGTAGAGTGCCCTGGGCCAGGAGGAGCTTTCAGGTGCCGCCTCTGCCTGCAGAGATTTGGCTGAATCTACTGGTTCGCCTGCCAACTCCACTGGGTCGCCTCCCCAGTCCAGGGAAAGCAGGCCAAAGGCATCGCCTGATGTTTTCATGAAATAAAGCTCAACAAGGATGTTATTCTGGTTTTGAGCCTTGTATTCGTAGGCTTCGAGGTGGTCAAAGCGATAGCCGATATAGAGTTCTCCAGCACCGTCCATGTAATCAAAAATATTTTTGGCAGTGATGAGTCGGGGTGAATCGGGCCTCGTCCAGATCCCGATAGTCTTGGGAAGGGTAGGTTTGGATTCTCGCATCTTTCCCCCTGTTTGACCGGACATAGTGGAGATAAGAAGAAGGAGCAGCAGACAAAAACACATGACAAAAGACAGCCTGGATTGAGAGAAAAGATCCTTCAGTGTACTGTTTGGGCTCTGGCTATCCCTCTCCAGATTCATTACAAATCTGCCGTTTTCTCCAGATATTCTATCGAATATTGGGCAAAAAAGAAATTCCTGCAAAAACTGCCTATTTTATACTTGATGATTTTGTCGAATTTTCTTCTTTCGCTAACTCTGTATCTGACTTTAGGGTTACATCATCTCGAACGTAAATGACCCCAGGCTCTCTAAGGATTTTATGGAATTCATTGGGGGAGAGGTCGTCGCGAACCGCAGCTTCAACATTCCCACCAAAGTACAGTTTTTTGTTCACTAAATCGATGAGCCTGTTGACTCGGATATAAAGCTTTGCCTTGGCCTGATCCACGACAACCGTAACCTGATCTCCGCGGACAATAATGGCGCGAACTTCGGGAAACTTCGAGATCTCTTTGGCAAAACGCTTCAACATCCTGTTTTTTCTATTCCGAATATAGCGGTAAAAAACAAAACCAAAAAGCACCAGCAAAATTATTAGTCCCTTATCTTTTTCCATAAGAATTAAGAATCCCACCAGAATCAAGCTGCCAACAGCGACGGCTATTCCTATGATGCCAAATGGCATCGAGGATTTCAGCGATTTAAAAAATTGACCAATCCTATCGCTAAGCGATATTGAACGATGAATCCCCGATTCAAGATCCCGTTTTAAGTTCTTTAAGTCTGCTGCAAGGGGACGTGCATCTGGATATCGGTCTTTAGGCCTTTTGCGCAAACATCTTGATATAATCCGATTAAGCTCTGGCGGGAGGTTTTGTCGCACAAGAGTAACTGGGCGTACTTCTTCAAAACCAATGGCATGAAGCGTATCAAGTGGAGTCTCTCTCTGGAATGGCAGCTTGCCCGTTACCATTTCATAGATGACGATTCCCATTGAGAATACATCACTGCTTTGGCTGACCTTCTGGCCCCGGGCCTGCTCAGGACTCATGTAGGATATTGTACCCAATAAAGTACCGGCCTTGGTTTGAGAAAGCGTCTCCGCCTGCATCAGCTCTTGACTGCTTACTTCTTCCTTGCCTTCTAGTATTGGATCCAGCAACTTCGCCAATCCGAAGTCGAGCAGTTTCGCATGCCCATCTCTAGTGACCATAATGTTGTCAGATTTGATGTCTCGATGAACGATATTTGCTTGATGAGCCCGGCTGAGACCCTCAGCAACCTGAAGGGCGATTTCAACTGACCCTATCAAATCTAGTTCACGTTTTGCAATCAACTGGCCAACAGTCTCTCCCTCGATAAACTCCATGGCGATGAAGGTGGTTTCATTGACCTCATCAACATCATAGATCTGCGCGATTGCAGGGTGTGTGACAGCAGAAGCTGCCCGCGCTTCTTGTAAAAAGCGTCGCTGCCTGTCGCGGTTCGTAACTAAATCTGACCTTAGGATCTTTAAAGCTACTGCCCTTTTCAAACGAGTATCGCGGGCACGGTAAACAACGCCCATCCCTCCTTTGCCAAGGAGCTCTTCGATCTTAAAGTGTTTGAGTGTCTTCCCGATCATTTCCATAACCTATATCATAGGAAAAAATTAGGGTCAATGTAAAAACCTATAAATTCGATGCTTTATCCAAGATAAAAAATATAACCGTTCCTAAATTGATCATTCAGAGCGAGGACGATAAAATCATCCCTTTCCGACATGGAAGGAAGCTAATCAAATTGGGGCCTGGCCCCATTTTTCTGTCCCGAAGTTCTTGCTGTTAAACATGATAAAGGACTTTGATTTTAAGGTAATAAATGGTATATTAGATAGTCATTTATGGAGTTCAGGAATAGTGCAAATGAACAACTGTTGTGAAAAAGTTCAATACCGAAGCCATGGTTAGACAGGCAGCAAATAGCGCTCACATGCATTAATTTATAAACGTTAAGTTTCTAAATTATTTTTGGATTGGGGCCGCTAAGCCTTCCTTTTCTGCCATAATATGTTTATTGAGCTTAATCCTAACAGCTAAGGGTATATTGGAAATCGAATCTAAGGTCGCAAAAAGTACAAATTGTTATCATCAGGATCGGTTTCCTAACACTCATTCAGATTAACAAAAGGAAAAAACCATGCCTAAACGAATGACATTGAAGTTTAATCAAAAAGGGCTGTATCCTTTATTGGTCATAGTCTTCTGGGTAATGATATCTTGTGTCTTCTCCAGCCTCGTCCATGCCCAGAGTGCTGAAGTGCAAAGATTCAGCCTGCGATCTACCCAGGAGTTTGCTGTCGAACACAGTTATGACATCGAGAGATCCCAGATGGATATCCTGGCTGCTGAGAAAAAGGTGCGGGAGACGGTATCTTCAGGATTTCCCCAGGTTAGCACCACGATCAACTACATGAACAATCTTGAGTTGGCGACCGTGTTAATCCCGAATTTCTTCGACGAGAAACTTG
>Ga0209986_10005469_pt1 | contig 10526 bp, 8 predicted proteins | sample BlataG_FD_183168 | JGI IMG/M metagenome (GOLD analysis project Ga0209986, IMG submission 183168) | Deep subsurface microbial communities from Black Sea to uncover new lineages of life (NeLLi) - Black_00105 metaG (SPAdes) (version 2) | ecosystem: Environmental > Aquatic > Marine > Oceanic >...
GCGGCAGCGGTCAGTCCCCCGACCTCGAAGCGTTTAACAGTCTTATAATGGTAATTCTCGTCCTCGTCCGCCCAAAAATCTGGCCCTCGTGCGCATGTCAAGATGTCAATTCGGGTAGGCCATGAGATATAAATTAGAGGGGCAGCTCCTTGAAGCCATACTTCCAGATGAAGTTTAGCTAGGGTTTCTTCATCAAGCTTTTCATCAGCGTTATCTACAACATAGGCCAATATTTGCGATGAGCGCCCGTCTGAAAAACGGCGAAAGAATACGTAATCAATGCGATTAAAGGTTTCAGCATAAGTAATAGCAGCTTGTTCTTCAATCCTTAGATTTGCTTTAGCAGTACCACGTATAGGAACTAAGCCTGGGGTAGCCTTGCCATCGGAGTTAATAAGATTAACTAATTGAAGAGTATTAGTGACCATTTTCCTTCTCAACTGAACCACAATGTATAGGAAGCTCGTAGCCAAGAATCTCAAAGAGGCCACTAAGATCTATCATTTTTATTATTCCTTGTCTTTGTGGGAGATTGAGCACTACGACCTTTTATTGGGCGACTTTCGTATAAATCTAGTAACTCAGTTATGAACCCATTATAACTTTGCCCCTTATGTCGGAGCTTGTCTAGGCGGTCCGACGTCTCAGCTCCTACTCTAATTGTCTTTCCTGTTTGACTCTTTTCCCCATTATTACTCATATATCACTATTATATACTATAGTGTCAATAGTATACAATAATCACATTTATATAGAGAAGTGATTTTTCAAGGACATAAGCTACACTTTGCGTAGCGGAGGGCGATCACCAAAACGCTCACGCTATCTCGCTATTTGTAATTCCAAACATTCTGACGAAACGTTCAATCCATAATAGTGCAAAGACAGAGCAAAACACCGCATAGGTATCCTTATAGCTTGGTTATGTAAATATAGTCTAAACCTTCACGCCTAAAGATGTCTGTTACTACAGCATCTTGGTTCGTCTTCGCAATTTCATCCTGTATAGCTTCTTGAACCCATAGAGGATGCTCGAACAAACGTTTAGTTATGCCATTGAACCTATTACGCACTTCAGGGGGAAAACTTGGTTGGTAACAAAGTGAGCCATAAACCTTGGAGCCTCTCATTTGCTCAAGGCTAAACCGAAGCCCTTCCTCCAGTGTGTTGAGCCAATTATTTAATGCTGTTCGATAGAAGAAGGTTCGAGACATTTTGTGGTGCTCAGATGTAGGATTATCAGGGTTCCACTTATCCTCAATTGCATATCCTTTGATTAGATTTAGAATAAGAATCAAATTGTCAATTTCATCTGACCGGTAGTTAGCATCGCTTTCGGATAGTTCTTCTACCGCTGAGAGATTACAGAATTTTGAAATGAATCTTTCAATACTCTGCCACAGAATAGGTCGTTGCTTCTGATCAGTACGACTTTCGGCAGCATAAAGACGAATGATATCCGTCTCGATGCTAATCTCTTTTAGGATGGAAGAGAGTAAGAAGTTTCTTATGGCTGGGACGGATTCGCCGCTTAAAATATCTGCCTCAGAGTAGGGGGCTTGTGGGTCTCCACATCTTTTCCTGAAAGCCTCAATTTTTTGTCCGTATATGTCGGCTAGCTTGGCATCAATGTGTGATTTCTTATAGCGTTGCTGAACAAGATCAGTATGTGCTTCGTATACTGTAACTCGAAGAGCGTTAACATCTGGGGAAACAAACACCAAGCAGGAGATGCGATCTTTGTTATTACCGATCATTTGAGCTACAGCCTTGTGCTGGCCATCGAAAAGCTTAAGGGTTTTTGTATCGGGATCGAGACGAGTAAGGGAAGGCAAAAGCTGAACTGACGATTTGAGGTTAAATATGAGAGGTAAGATTTTTTTGTCATCAAGAGGTCGGAGTTGGATTTCATTGTCATTCTCAATGTATTTCGTTTCTATTTCGTGAAAGAAGTAATAGTGATCTTTAACTCCAATCTTTTGGTTGTACAAAGGTAACTGTACACCGTTTAATGTGATTGTTTGACTATCTGCTGCTATAGAATACACAGATGGGACAGCAGTTGGACATAAATCCGCAAGACCTTGTACATCCCTGAGGCGCTCCTTTATTCTCACTTCTTCTCGGTAATCAATAGGGACTTTTCTACCCTTCGCGGAATGGCAATTGAGTTTACGCTCATCCGGTGATGCATGTACTGGGGCAAAGTTACTCAACTCTTGGGGATAACCATCAGCATAATTATAAATATGGTCAAATTGAATTTCCGCTCTGCTGTAACCATCCAGCGTCTGATTGCAGATGTAGCAATTCTTGTGTTTTGCAAGTAGTTCATTTTTCTCTTCTTCAGTTAATATACGTCTTTCTTCTTTTGGCATTAAAAGAGTCCTCCAAAATAACAGATGATGTATACCAATCGACTTTATATCGTAACTTATCTTCTCCTATTCTCTGTCATTAACCGGCTAAAAAAGTGTGGCTAAAGACTTAACTATCTTGACAGTGTTCAGACTAATAGTAATTACTTTGCCAATGAGTCGGATAATATATTGGGGATCATCCAGCCTGTTTGGATCATTGACTATGCCGCTTCTTTTATCGGTGCTTACCTGATATTGGTCAATAACCCAATCGAGAGCGGAGCGGTTGCCCAAGCGGTACTCAAAAACCTCTGGGGGTACACCGCCCAAAGTGAGAAAATCATTGTAAACAATCTGAGTCTTGTCCCTGGATAAGGTCATTCTCTCAACACGATAATTCACCTTGGCGTCCTTGTTTTCCAACCACGTCAAGGGGAACTCGGTCTGTCCTTCATAGTTTACGTGAAGCTCTGCGAGCTGCTTCCCGGCTTTGGCGAATTCCTGGAAATCGGGTGCAAAGGGTATACGAGGCAGCTCGCGTTTCAAATTGGCTGCATATTTCTCGCGGTACTGAGGGTGATGCAAGATGGCATAGATATAGTGGAAAATATCTAGCTTCGAAATATGGTTGTCTTTGTAGTGCTCTTGAAATTGAGATAGTGCCCAATCTGTTATGTTACCCTGCCGGTGAGTGCCGTCTTCCGAGTATGTGAACAAGGGGAAGCACTCTGTAGCTGCGCCGAAACCACCACACATAACAAAATTAGGAATCCTGTTAGACAACAAGCGGCAAAATGGCTTTTCGCCAGTGCGGCTTATACAAATTACCCGGTTCTCAGACTCAGTTTTCTCATTGGGCAAGATTACGCGAAATAGACCAGGTCTCTCATTTAGCACCGAATCATAATACAAGGATTGAACCGTAAAAGGTCTATACAATGAGGTTCGGATTCTTCCTGCATCAAATTGAACAATCGTACCCCGTTTTAAGTGTATCTTCAGTGTACTACTCCACCGGACCTTATTATAGTTGACGAAACTATCAATATCTTTTGGCTTCCCTTTTGCTTGGTAACGCATGGTTTCAGCGTTATAGTCATCACAGAAGTGCTCTACGCGAGTAGAAAGCGCTTTCGAGTCAAAATCGTAGACTACAGCGTCACGGGCAGTATTGACACCGGGAGAAAAGATTTTAAAGATCATACCTAGTTCACCCTTGCCGTTGCGAACTGACATTGGCATCAGTGCTTCAAAATCCGCTTGTAACCCTTCAGTTAGCCAGGTATTGTTTTTATCCGGTAAAAGCTCAATCCACTTCACATTATCGAGGTGTGTTTTTTCGTTGAGGAAATCATATTTTTCCTCCTTGCGCCAGAACTCGTCGGTGCGGTAATAGAAGATCTTCGCTTGTTTGGGCTGACCTGTGCCGTTCCTTTTAACCAAGAAATTAATACTCACCCCAACTTGAATCCCAAAGACATTGTGAGTCGTGCCGGATAGCTTCGGGTTCTTGCGTACGTTGCCACCTAAATCCAGGATGTGAATGGAGTCGAAGTCCTGCTGTAAGCATTTCCTCATCCCATCGAAAGTTATTTCATTCACAAAACTATTATTGGTCACAAAGGCTACTATTCCCTCATCTCCAACCCTGTCCGATGCCCAGCGTATGGCTTTAACATAGGGGTCATTCAGCTTTCTGAGTAAAGTGGCCTTTGAACCCTTTCCATAGGTTTGAGAAACACGCTTATCTATTTCCTCGTATTTACGATTCTTGTTATTGTCATTCTCATTTACCTGTCCGGCATTGTAAGGCGGATTGCCAATAACAACGAAAATCGGGGTGGTTTGCTGGCGTTTCACCCTTGCCGTGTTTTCCTTGGTGAAGAATGAGAGTTGCTTCACCTTGGCAAGGTCAAAGGTGTCGACTAAGCAAATACCACTAAAGGGGGCATATTTGCCGGTAACTTCATAGTATTCATGCTCGATATTCATGGAGGTGATGTAATAAGGCAGAAGCATGACCTCGTTGCAGTGAAGCTCACTTGCGTATTTGAAAGGCAGTCTTGAATGTTGTATTTCCCGCATCACCCACAAAATGAAATTACCGGTTCCGACAAATGGGTCAATGATATGCACCCCCTCATCCGAAAGGGAGCGCCCGAATTCTTTTTTCAAAATATGTTCCACAGATTTGACCATGAACATGACAATCGGCTGCGGAGTATAGACAATGCCATGAGTATCGGCAACCTTGACTGAGAAACCCTGGAAGAACTTCTCATAAACCGTATTAAGGAAGCTCTGCTTCTGGGAGAAATTGTCGATAGTGGCCGCGGTCGTCTCAATAGCGACATAGAAGCGGTCAAGCGGTTTGAGAAAATCATTGCGGCTAAAGTATTGCGAGGTCAAGGCTGAAATGACCTTTTCAATTTCGTGGGCTATGACATTTCGTTCAACGAAATCGGGATTATTAAAGACTTTGCGGAAAATGCGTTCGGTAAGTAGGTGTTGAATGAGCATCTCCTCTACAGCCTGGATAGAGATATTAGGATTAATGGTCTCCTGGCAGAGCTGAACCAAGTCATTGAATGCCTGAATGAAAAGGCTGTTGGTCTGTCGTTCTTTCTCAATGAGCTGAAGCAAACCAGTGGCTAATTCTCGCACCTTGAGTTTGAATTCTTCGACAGCCTGCTGCCACTGCTCAAAGGCCGGTGCTTCGTATTCAAAAAAGACTTTTAAGCCTTCTATGAGAATTTCTGGCTTAGAGACGTCCTCATCAAAGACCTTTCCTCCATCTTGCCATATAACGATACGGTTTGGTGCTTGGAATAGAATATTGTTCTTGGGATAACCGACATCGAACTTCTTTTTTATCTCTTTATCTAAGTCATCGCTGGTATCCTTAGCTTCCCAGAAGCCATGCACAAGGTTAAAAGAATCAACCAGTGCGCCATCTATGAAGAGGGTGTGGTCATGGTTGCTGGTTTTTAACGGGTACTTCTCAACAAGCGTCTGGTTGAACTGATTGGCACAATGGCGGAGTAAAGAGGCAAAGGCTGGCGATACGGCGCCTTCATGCGATACACCAAGGTCCAAGAGGCTGCTGATCGCTTCATAATAAGCTCTGACCGATTTATGGCCGGGGTTGATATTTAGAGTTATCATTATTACTATAATGTGCCCGAAAGCGAACGCCGTCAAGTGGAGCATAATCAAAACTATGTTGTCGTGTCAAGCGATAAAGAAACAGATCAGTACAACGTGCCTTGGAATACGAATGTGGCGCTCTGGGAGACGCTACGAATTACAGTTGCACAAAACTGACGATTGTTCAACGCCCCGGGCAAACATAGGCGGTTTACACGAATTTGAGAGTGTGATAGTTTAAACTTGGAAACGTGAAAGAGAAAAATGGATCAACAGCCCCTGGCATACTTCCTGTTCCCAGAAGCAAAGAGGAGGCCAAGCGATTCTACGACCGCATAAGCAGGGTCTACGATTACCTCACCGGAGCGTTCGAACGAAGGTATGCCGAAATGGCTGTAGAACGTCTATCCGTCGAAGAGAGCGAAACCGTGCTCGAGATCGGTTTCGGGCCCGGGCACTGCCTGAAGCGAATAGCAGAATCGGTTGGCAAGACGGGCAAAGTCTACGGCGTGGACATTTCCTCGGGTATGTTGGAGGTCACAAGAAGAAGGCTGGATAAGGCCCGGCTAATGGATAGGGTGGAGCTATATTGCGGGGATGCTGCGAATCTCCCATATGGTGATAACTCTTTCGACGCTGCCTTTATGAGCTTTACCCTTGAGCTTTTCGATACCCCTGAGATCCCAAGTCTGCTCGAAGAGGTGAAGAGAGTCCTCAAGCCCAGGGGCAGCTCACAGGTATGTACCAGCGCTAGTCTTTCCTCCCCACCCCAGCGGTCTACTTCCAGGTTATAGACAATGTCAAGGGGCAATGATACCTCGGCTAGGTAGTTACCCATGCCAAAACCAAGCAATTTTTGAGCCCAAAATCTCTAGGAGTGCCCCTCAGTAAATTCTTCCATCAACTTAGTTGCTTCGTCCATAAGCTGAGCGCCGGTTTCCATCTCTACTATTGCTTCGTTCAGTAAATCAGGGTCCGACTCATCGATTCCGCGGGCTAATAGCTCAGTCATGGTATTAAAGTGCTGCATGCCCTCGACGTATTTGTAATGAATGTGTGCCATAGATTCGGGAGGCTCGAGCTCCATTGTCTTATTACATGCCGTCCATATTGTTGCGAACTGAGTAGCTGTCTCAAGAATCCACTCCTCAGTGCCATACTGCGGGCTTTGCAGCAACTGCCCTAGCTCAGTTAATGCTCGGCCAACTGTGATAGCTTGCACTGCGATAGTTGTGGCATAGCTCTGTTCTGCGGGTGTTAGCCCTGTTTTTTCTGTCGCCGACGTCGGTGGTTTCTCCGGTGCTGGCACTTCCGGGGCTGGTGCTGGCTCTACTTGCCCAGGTTGCTCCGCTGGAGGGGTGACTATAGCTATTATAGCTATGATCAGGGAAATGCCTATAAGCGTGCTAAACCCAATTAGTAATTTCCTTTTCATTTTAACCCCTGTCTAGAACCGCCTTTACCTTAGCAAATGTCATTTCCGTTTACAAGATGATAAGATGTGCAACAAAGTGATTCATTTATTGAAAATTAAGGGGCGAGTGAGATAAGTACCAGCCCAAATACGATTAGACAAGAACCGAGAACACGACCTTTACCGAAGGGTTCTCCAAGCATAAGGGTACCAAACAAAACTCCTATGACTATCCCCACCTCCCGAGCTGGTGCAATGTAACTGACCCTAGAAAATTGCAGCGTAAACAAAATCAAGCCATAACCAATGAACATCAAAAGACCAGACACGATAATGCTGCCAGTCTTCCTTTTCATTTCGATGCGTATTGCCTCAGTGCCGTGAATCCTACATACATATGGTGCGAGGAACAGAGCACTGCCTAACACTAAGAAGTACATGTACAAAAAGGGATTAACATAGCTGACACCCATTTTATCCCATACTGAATACACCGCGATAACCAAGCCCGTAAATAAAGCATATCGTGCCCCAGCTTCCCGGAAAAATCTGAAGGGATCGTGGAAAACCTTCTGGAACTGCCCCCCCCAGTATACGGTAAATATGCCTAGAACCACAGAGATTATACCAACTATTGCCAGTGTCGTAATGATTTCTTTGAGTAACAACACGCCGATAACTGGCACCAATGCTGGGCCCGTGCCCCTTGCAACAGGATATACTAACGAAAGGTCAGCATAGGTATAACTGCGTCCCAGAAAAACGAAATAGAGAGAGTGCAAAACAACTGTACCGGAAATGAACCACCAGCCTGGGTACGAGATAGGGTATCTCCAGATTAAGATAGCCGCAAGAGGAAGTAGCAATACACTTATAGATATCAGCACCCACCAAATAAATACTTCCTGATTGGTTGCCCGCTTTGCTAGGAAGTTCCAAGTAGCATGAGCTACCGCCGATAAAAGTACTAGTATAAGGGCAAGGGTGGTCACGGAGAGAGTATAGCATTAAATACTATTCGGGGGACAATAAAACTAACTGAAATATCTGGGGAAATTTCCTTACTGAGGAGATAAAAGAGACGGCGTGGGGCGAAGGCTACGACCAAACTGGTAGAGGACTACCAAATCTAGTATTACCGTGCTGTGTGCGGACAGCGGATAGATATGGTGCTCAATAGTGACTCCCACAAGGCGATGATAGGCTTTATGAAGGAAAATGGCTGGGCACCCGCTTAACAATATACAATCTAAACACCTGATATTTTGCTTGTCAACCACATAATCACTGAACCTTCCTCTATATCGCTGGGGATATGACAGTATGGACTATTGTTGGTTAGTGAGAGGCGGTACCAAGTGGACCTTTTGCCTGAGCATTGCCTGAACAGTATCACATGTCCGATATTGGAAAGGATGACTACAGTTCCCCCGCAGTCGTGGCAAGATAAAAACACGGTGCTCACTCACTGCGACCGTGCACAATCTACTATTTTAATCTGTTATTTCAATCGAGACCAAAGTACCTTTACCAATCTGAGAATAGATATTAAAAGTACTGTTAAGGGATTTGGCTCTCTGCTGCATTCCAATTAGCCCTAACTTACCCTCAGCAGTAAGGTTCCTAATTGTTTCATTCAAGGAAAAGCCCTTACCATTGTCCTTTACCATTATTTCAAGGCACTCAGGAGCAAACTTTAGGGTGACTACAGCCTCAGTGGCTTTGGCATGGCGCCTGACATTGTTTAAAGCCTCCTGGACTATACGAAAGATAGTGACTTCAGCTTCAGGGCGTAGCTTCTTCTCCGTACCATGTACCACCATCTTAGTGTTAATTTCACCTTCCTGGTTCAAGTGGTCGACCATCAATCTTAAGGCCGGCACAAGTCCTATATCATCTAGGACACTTGGTCTCAGGTCAAGACTTAGCCTTCGTAAATTTTCTAATAAGTGGAGAATTGCGTCCCTTATCCACTCTGCAGTTTTTCTCACTTTCGGACTAGTTTCGCTACTGTCACCAGACACTAAAGTTTGAGCACGATTCGCTATAACTAATAATTCCTGCACGGTATCATCGTGGAGTTCCTGAGCAATACGTTGCCGCTCATCTTCATGGGCTTTGAATATTTGTGACATGTAAACCTGACGTTCCTCTTCCCATTCCACTAATATTTGCCTTTGCTTCTCTCTCCACTTTAGCTCTAAGGCAATAGCCGCTACCATCGCTAAAGGAACGAAAGCAAAAGCCATATTACGTACCAAAGACTCAGGAGTAAGTGAGTAGTATATTATACGGGGTGATATTGCTGCCATAGATAATGACCAGGCAATCAGAGAACCCCGCCACCAAAAAACAAGAAAAGCGTAAAGGAATGGCATGAAAAATAGGCTACCGATGATATCATACTTAAATTCAAAGACTGAAAACCACCAAAACCAGTCAAACCGATAATACCAGTCATAGTAGATAACAGCGATGGCAATAATAATAATACCGACAATCCAAAAATGGACGTTGACCAGCATCTTGTGTAGTTGCGGTGAACGAAACTTCAACACTATACTCATTGAGAATCACCTACTTGAGGTCATCAAGACTGAGAAGACCAGACCGTAATGCGCTAATAACAGCTTCAGTACGGCTGCCAACGTTTAACTTGGAAAAAATTTCCGCTAGATAACCTTTCACTGTACTCTCACTAAGGTCTAACCTTTGAGCAATATCTTTATTGCTCATGCCAGTTGCCGCCAGTCTAAGAATTTCCAGCTCGCGACCAGTAATTTTTTCAACCGCATTCACCTGTAAAGGTTTTGTTATATGTCGAACAGCATATTTGATTATCTGCTGTGAAACTGAAGCAGACAATACAGTCTCTCCGGCAGCCACTCCGCGCACAGCATGAATAACGTCGTCACCAAATACACTTTTGGTTAGATATCCGGCAGCACCAGCTTCAAGTATGCTGAGTATATGCTCACTATCGTCGTAGACAGTAAGAACCAGTATCGCTATGCTGGAGCATTTCGCCTTAATTTGCCGCGTTGCTTCCAGTCCATTAAGTTTAGGCATACTTATATCCATAATTACTACATTTGGAACCAGTTCTACGGCAAGCCTAACCGCTTCCTCACCATCATTGGCTTCAGCAATTATTTTAAAATCGGCTTGTTTGTCCAGAACACTTCTAAGTGCCTGGCGGAGCAAAGGATGGTCATCGGCCAGCATTATGCTGATGTTATCCGGTCGCTCTTGGTTTAGGTCAAACCCAGATGACAGTTCAATCATAGTAGCGCTATTATATCATAAAAAGGTATAAAAAATAGGGAAAAACACACGCCGTAATAAAGTACCCCACCATTTGGACAGGACGTAACTTTATGACGGGTTCTATTAGCCGTTGAACAGAATAGAAGAGTAGTCTACAATTTATTTACCAAAGGGGGCAATATAGGGGGAAGATTGGGAGATAAGTAACAGTATTTTACAGGCATTCTTCTTGTAAAACAATCCTGAAAATAAGTCAAGCCTAAGGGCTAGAGACCCCAGGTGTGGGTGTATCCTTGAGCCCTTAGGCTTTTATTGGGTGTAGGCGGGCTCTGCCAGGG
>Ga0209986_10005470_pt1 | contig 10525 bp, 5 predicted proteins | sample BlataG_FD_183168 | JGI IMG/M metagenome (GOLD analysis project Ga0209986, IMG submission 183168) | Deep subsurface microbial communities from Black Sea to uncover new lineages of life (NeLLi) - Black_00105 metaG (SPAdes) (version 2) | ecosystem: Environmental > Aquatic > Marine > Oceanic >...
CTCTTTTTCTTGTTTTTATCATGGGCCTTCTCACCCTATACAGCATCCTGGGCGAAAGCCGGGCTGCTAGAGCCATAACAATCATGGAGGACTGGGCAAACCTGGCAGTCCTGGACGAAAACTTCATCCAGACAATCTCTGATCGGTCTTTTCTTTATGATATTGATGGGAAGAAAATTCAGGGAAGGGGGGATGAGCCTTACTGGCTGCCCGAATTTCTTTCATTTTTGAAAAAGGAAGACTCACCTTATAAAGAATGGGCTGCCGCAGAAAGCGCCAAATATTTCTGGATTGGTCCTGAATTATGGCTTATAAACTTAAGCAGCCCTGGGGAACCTAAAGAGCATGTCAAAGGTTGCATCGTAGATAGCACCATGATGAACCGGCTGTCCGCAATCCTCAAATGCAATATAAAACTCTCCTATGCTGGCTCAATAATGAGCGGTGAAAATGTAAACATCCAGGTCTTTGAGAATGGTTCGAAACCAGATTTTAATAAAATCTCCGGAACGTTTCTTCCTGAGGATAGGAAAGAACAAGAGTCAGAGCAAACTCCGACCTCATTCTGGATGCGCCTATTATACTTTGGCGTAATCCATCTGGATGTCATTTATTTCGATACAGACCTGGTTGGAAAACAGACTATTCTCCTCACGATTCAAACGAGCATCTCCACCATTCTGCGCGAACTTTTCTCAGAGAAGAATCCTTTAAGCCTGGCTGTGATGATTGCCCTTTTTTCCCTGGCTTCGTTAATGTTTTTCCTGGAAACGTTCGTTCTTATCTTCGGAGTGAGGATCACTACTGGCATTACATCTGCTGTGAAAGAACTGTACCGTGGGACGCGGCGCATTGCCGAAGGTGACCTTGATACCAAGATAATAATACCCAGCGAAGACGAACTGGGCGACCTCGCTACCTCCTTCAACGTAATGGCTGGGGCGATAAAAAAAGGTCGCGAGGAAGCGATAGAACGCGAGCGCCTCGAACGCGAACTTGAAACAGCACGTCAAATCCAGGAAAAGCTATTGCCTCACGAGATGCCTAATTTGCCAGGTTTCGAGATTGCGGGAACAAGCCTTCCCAGTCAACAGGTAGGAGGGGATTATTTCGATTTCCTTGATATGGGAACAGGGCAGCTTGGAATAGCAATCGCCGATGTTTCTGGAAAGGGCATCCCTGCTGCTCTTCTCATGGCAAACCTCCAGGCAAGTCTGCATGCCCAGGTTATCAAAAAGGGCACAGTCGCCGGAGTAGCCTCACGTATGAATAGCCTCCTTGTCAAGTCCACGGATACTCACATGTTCGCCACGTTTTTCTACGGCATTTTGGATCAGGTTAAATCAACTTTCACTTCCACTAATGCAGGGCATAATCCACCACTCTTGTTTCGTGTAGACGGGAAAATCAAGCGCCTTGAAGCAGGAGGACTCGTCCTCGGATTTCTACCTGATCAGAAATATACCCAGCAAACCGTGAAAATAAAACAGGGAGAGGTTGTAGTTCTTTTTACAGATGGCATCACTGAAGCTGCAGGCCCTTCATCTGGAAAGATTTCAGAGAATCTTTTCGGAGAAGAGCGGTTAATAGAAGTTGTTCGCTCCAGCTTAGCAAAGTCAGCCGTGGAGATTCAGGCCGTCATTCTCCAGGCCATTTCAGACCACACAGCCAATGCCCCCCAGTATGACGACATCACACTCGTAGTCATCAAGCGGAAGAAACAAAAGGCTTAGTGCTGGGCCAAATAAAAAAGGGTTTCGCCAAAAAACAGAGGCTCAAATTTTTGCGTGGCACAAAACCGGAAGTATTTGCGTGGCATTGACATTCTAATGTTCCTGTTTGACAATAATCTTTGCCAGTGATAAAAACGATAGATGGAATCAATTGATAAAATTCAAACATAAGATGGATTAAACGATTACAAGCCTACTTATTCCAAAAAATTAAAAGAAGGAGGAATTAATGAAAAATATAAAAATTAATGGATGGTATAAGCGTACCATACTCGGTTTTGCCGTAGTTTCCCTTTCATTTTTGATTAGTTCAGGATTTACAGGATGCAAAATGGCAACTGAAATGCCTGAACCCCCGGTTGCTGAAAAAATACCAAAGGAATTGACCATTCACGGAGACACGAGAATAGATGATTACTACTGGCTCAATGAGCGGGATAATCCTCAAGTCATTGATTACTTAAACGCAGAGAATGCATACAAAGATGCTGTGATGAAGCATACAGAGTCTTTTCAGAAAAAACTCTACGATGAAATTGTAGGAAGGATTAAAAAGACAGATATGTCTGTTCCTTCTAAAGAAAGCGGTTATTACTATTATTCACGCTACGAGGAAGAGGGAGAATATCCAATCTACTGCCGGAGAAAAGGGACAATGGAAGCAGAAGAAGAGATATTATTAAATGTCAACGAAATGGCCAAAGGACATGCTTATTATAGTGTTGCAGGTTATTCAGTAAGCTCCAATAACAATCTTATTGCTTTTGGTGTAGATACGGTTAGCAGAAGAAAATATACGATTCATTTTAAAAACCTGAAAACGGGAGAAATACTCCCAGACAAAATTCTGATTACATCAGGAAGAGCTGCCTGGGCAAACGATAATAAAACTGTTTTCTATATTCTTAAAGATGAAGAAACACTGCGTTCGTACAAAGTTCTAAAGCATATACTCGGGACTGATCCATCTTCTGATAAAGAAGTCTTTGAGGAAAAAGATGTAACATTCAGTGCTTACGTCTATAAATCTAAATCGAAAAAATACCTGATTATCGGTTCAGGCAGTACTCTGTCTAGCGAATACCGCTTCCTGGATGCAAACAGTCCTGATGGAAAATTTAAAATAATACAACCGCGAGAGAAAGACCTTGAATACGGTGTGGATCATTACAAAGATAAATTTTACATCCGGACAAATTATAAAGCGAAGAATTTTAGATTGATGGAAACACCTGTGAATAGAACTACCAAAGGGAACTGGAAAGACGTCATTCCTCACCGTGATGATGTTTTACTCCAGGGATTTGAAGTCTTTAAGGGTTTCCTTGTTGTCAATGAGCGCAAAAACGGTTTGCCTCACCTCAGGATAATGAGATGGGATAAGAAAGGCGAACACTATCTTGATTTCGGGGAAGAAACCTACGCAGCTTATATTTCTTATAATCCCGAATTTGATACTGACGTGCTGCGCTATGTATATACCTCCATGACCACACCTAGGTCTGTTTTCGATTACAACATGAATACTAAGGAAAAAACACTATTAAAGCAGCAGGAAGTTCTTGGTGATTTCGATTCAAACAATTATTATTCAGAAAGACTCTATGCTATAGCCAGAGACGGCACAAAAGTCCCCATCTCTTTAGTGTATCGAAAAGGGCTCGAAAAGAATGGAGACAATCCTCTCCTCCTTTACGGTTATGGTTCATACGGTGCCACCATGAATGCCACTTTCAGCTCAGTTCGGCTGAGCCTTCTGGATAGAGGTTTTGTGTATGCCATTGCCCACATTCGCGGCGGGCAGGAAATGGGACGATACTGGTATGAGGAGGGAAAGCTCCTTAAAAAGAAAAATACATTTACAGATTTTATTGATTGCGCAGAGCATCTGATTGCAGAAAAATTTACTAATCCTGACAAGCTGTTTGCTGAAGGAGGAAGTGCTGGCGGCTTGCTGATGGGAGCTGTCGTGAATATGCGGCCTGACCTTTTTAACGGAGTTATCGCTGCAGTCCCCTTTGTGGATGTCATAACAACAATGCTTGATCCGAATATTCCACTTACAACCGGTGAATTTGACGAATGGGGTGATCCTAATAAGAAGGAGTACTACGATTACATGCTTTCATATTCTCCCTACGATAACGTGGAAGCCAAGGATTATCCTGTGATGCTGGTCACAACCGGTCTGCACGATTCTCAAGTTCAGTACTTTGAACCGGCCAAGTGGGTGGCTAAGCTCAGAACATTGAAGACAGATAATAACATTTTGTTACTTGATACGGACATGGAAAGCGGACACGGTGGAGCTTCAGGTCGTTTCAGGCGCTATAACAGAACTGCATTACAATATGCCTTTGTGCTAGACCTAGTCGGAATCAAAAAATAATATAGTCGTTCTGGACCAGGTCGGAATCAAAAAATAATCTGAGCGGAAAAAATAAATTGTAGGGGCTTGATTTATCAAGCCCACATTTTTTTGCTTAAGATTTTTTCCAGAAAGAAGGGGCGAAGAGGATAAGTACCGTATAAACTTCTAAGCGCCCGGCTAGCATAAAAAAAGCAAGCACCCATTTTCCAATCAGGGGTATATGAGCGTAATTATAGGTCGGACCCACACTGCCCAAACCAGGGCCAACGTTGTTCAGGGTAGCCGCTACAGCCGCAAAAGCTGACACAAGGTCCAATCCTAAAATAGTCATCACTATCACTCCGCCGATAAACAACCCGGTCAGCAGCGCTAAAAAACCAAGAATGTTCCTTACAATATCGCGAGGGATGACTACATTTCCCACCCGGACGGGGATAACCGCTTTGGGATGCATCAAGTGCCTTATTTCGGCAATAACAAACTTAATCAGAATATAGAGGCGGATGATTTTTATCCCTCCACCTGTGCTCCCTGCACATCCGCCGCAAAACATTAATATTAAAAGGATAAATTGCGAACTAAATGCCCACTGCGCAAAATCAGCCGTTGTGAAGCCAGTAGTGGTGCAAATAGAGGTTACTTGAAACAATGTTTTACGAAAAGCCATTCCTGCATTTGAATACTGCTGCGAAAAAGTATGGACGCCGATAAGAAGCGTGGAGCTGCCGATTAAAAAGACAAGAAGCCGCCATTCATTGTTTTTGATATAGCTTTTAAATTCTTTTTTTAGGAAGCGATAATGCAGGGAAAAGTTTGTCCCAGCAGCAAGCATAAAAAAGATGATGACATAATCAACATAAGCGCTGTTATAGTGACCTATGCTGGCATTTTTTATTGAGAAGCCGCCAGTGGCCATCGTCCCAAAAGTATGACAAAGAGATTCAAAAAGATTCATTCCCCCCAGCATTAATAAAAGCGTTTCAACGGCGGAGATTAAAACATACACACCCCACAGTATTTTAGCGGTTTGTGTGACCCGCGGGGTTAGCTTGTCGGGAGTTGGCCCGGGTACTTCGGCCTTAAAAAGCTGCATTCCTCCCACACCAAGAAAGGGAAGAATTGCTATCGAGAGAACGATGATACCCATGCCTCCAAGCCACTGGGTAAGGCTTCGCCAGAAGAGAATTCCGTGAGGAAGACCTTCGATATCAACTAAGATGGTGGCTCCCGTGGTAGTGAAGCCGGACATGGTTTCGAAAAAAGCATTGGTCAGGGATGGAATATATCCCGAAAGAATAAAAGGCAGACATCCGAACAAAGCAAAAGAAATCCATCCCAGGGTAACAATCGCAAAACCCTCACGAGCGTGAACATCTCGATCCAGACGGGTTAGTTTGAAGGAGGTAAAACCTACTAAAAAAGTGATTAGGGCTGAAATGATAAAGTAAATATGAACACCGTCACCGTAGTAGAGCGAGAAGGGGATTGGCAGAAGCATCACGGCGGAGAGAAAAATTAAAAGCAATCCAAGAACGTGGACAACTAATTTAATATGCATAAGAAAACTGTCAGATTATATTTGATTTTATTTAATCAATAAAGGATGGAGAATATCTCCATTAACGCTTCAGATTATTTAAAAAATCTCTCTACGTCAGCGATTGCTTTCGGGAGGGCAAAAATCACCACACGATCTCCGGTTTCTATCTGGGTTTCCCCAGTAGGAATAATTATTTTATTATTGCGAGTCACAGAACCTAAGATTACAGAGGGACGAAAATGCAAATTTTTTAATGGACGTTTTGTAATCTTTGAACCCTGTTGGGGAATTATTTCAATAACCTCTGCATCTAAGCCTGGAATTGAGGCAATGCTTTCAATCGTGCTTCTCCGGATGAAACGCAGGATGGAGTTAACCGTAATCAATTTTTTGCTTACAACCGCATCCATACCGATTGTAGGGGTAATAGGCAGGTATTCGGTTTTATTCACTAAGGCAATAGTGCGGGGCACTTTTAGATGCTTGGCTATAAGGGTACAAATAATGTTCGTCTCATCATCGCCGGTTGCCGCGATAAAGGCATCCATATTGAGGATGCCCTCCGTTGCTAAAAGATCTACATCAGTGCCATCCCCGTGAATAACCAATGTTTTTTTGAGTGCATTGGCTATCTTTTCTGACTTATCCGAGCGGCTTTCAATGACTTTGACGTTAATATTGTCCTCTAAGCTTTCGGCCACAAACTGCCCGACTAAACCCCCACCGAGAATCATGATATTTTGAATGGAAACATCTTCTTTGCCCGTGATATGCACAACAGTAGGAATCAGTTTCTTTTCACAGATGACAAATATTTGATCTTCTGCAACCAGGATTTCGCTCCCGCCGGGTATTAATGTGTGTTCCTTGCGTTTAATGGCGACGATGCGGGCGGCAATGTTTCCATGTTCTTGCCAGAGTTCTCCTATAGTCTTCCCTAATATAGGAGAGTTTCGTTCCAGGCGGATACCCAATAGTTGAATCTCACCACCCGCAAACTCCACCACGCCAGTTGCGCTGCTTTGGTGAATCAGGCGGACGATGGCATCGGCTGTTTCTCTTTCAGGATGAACAAGAAGGTCAATACCCATCTCGAAGTCCGACAGAATAAAATCGGGCCGAGTGTATTCAGGATTGCGAACGCGAGCGATTTTATAGGAAACATTTAATTTTTGAGCAAGTCGGCAACTCAGGAGGTTGACTTCGTCTGAATTAGTGAGGCAAGCGAAAACATCTGTCTGGTCTATGTTAGCTTTTTTCAAATCTTCCACACTGGAACCTGAACCAACTATGACCAAGGCATCGAGGTGTTCTTCTGCATATCGTGCTTTTTCAGGATCTTTTTCCAGTACAGTAATGTTATGCTTTTCTGCTGAAAGTCGCTTGGCCAGATGAAGGCCAACTTCACCTGCGCCTATTATTAAGATGTTCATGTTCGTCTATTTATTCTTCTTAATTTATCTGAATTGCTTGAATTTCCTCCTCTATCTTCCTTATTTAGCTTCTAACATAGGGAAAAATTAATGTCAATATGCCCCCGGCGACAAACCGGAAATTATCACATGGTGGTAACATATGCCTCCGGCGATGTATGCAATAATGTAACACAATGATGGGATTCAGCAAAGACGGGCCACTTTTATTATTTGTCCATGCTTAGTTTGGGGAATGCGAAAGGTGGATCGCCACTGATGCGATAAGAGAATTAGAAAGCGAATCAGTATAAAAAAGGCTGAGAAAAGGATAAAACCTATTTTTTATTAAATCGAAGGTTTTTGACCCGTCCGGCGTCCAGAGTAAAGCCGGTTAGTTTTTTCTCCTTGTCGCGAATAAAATTAATCCTGTAGCCCCTTTCAGTAAACTTATCGTTTAGCGTAGGTTGCAGAGGACTTTCGGGGGCATTTTTATGGACAAAATGTAGCTTTCCTTCCTTTATAGCTAACCTGAATGTTACCTGGAGTTCATCACTGTGATAATCTCCCGTATATTCTTTAAGCTTCTCAGGAGTTGGCTTTACCAGTTTGAAAGATTCGTAAGTTTCAGATTTTTCCCCTTCTCGGTGTACATGCATTAACATTGGTTTACTTTTTTTCTGCTTTTCAAACTTAATCACCATCTCGACCGGCGCCTTCAATACTTGAAATTCTGTCTTGCTTACGGCCGCTAAGGTAAACCTTTCGCCAAACGCTTCAAGGATTAGTGTCCTACCTCTTAGACCCAACGTTCTAACTGCTCCGGTTTTTGGATCTATATAGGCGCCTACTTTTTCTTGAAGTTTTTTCTTCGGAAGCTCAATGAATTTAGCCTTTTCTGCTGGTTTGCTTACAGGCTCAGCTTGTTCCTTAAACTGACCGGCGAGATAAATATCAGTCACTTGCCGGGCTAGCTTTGATGGATTAAAAGAGCTTAGGTTCGAAAGACAGATAACAGAGAAATTTTGCTCTGGAAAGCGAACAAGGGTAGATCTATAGCCGCCCAAGGCTCCTCCATGGCCAACAGTTTTTAATCCTTTATATTTTCCTATGCCTAGAGCAAAAGCATAATCAAGCTCTTCGCCGCTGTTCAATTTTCCTTTGGTATGCATGAGGTCGATTAAATCTTTCCCTCCGACTTTGTGATGGTAGAAGTTTTGATCCCAGAGAAAAAGGTCTTCCACAGAAGTGAATAAACCACCGGATCCCACACAATCAAAAGTGGATATAAAATTTTTATATCTTCCCTCTTCAGCAGGAAAATAACCAGAAGCTCTATTTTTTATGAGCATCCTGTAATCATCATGAAAATGAGAGTTTTTCATTCCCAGGGGCTTGAAGATGTTTTGCTCTGCGAATTTTCGGAGGCTCTTGCCGCTTGCTCTCTCCACAATGACCGCCAGGAGAAAATAGCCAGAATTGCTGTAGAGATATTCCTCTCCGGGAGCAAAATTTAATTCCTTCTGCTGGGCTATAAGCTCAACTACATCGTCTTCGTGATATGCGCCAAAGTCTATGCCTACAATCCCCAATAGGGTAAGATAGTCGCGGAGCCCGCTGGTATGGTAGATCAGATGCCGAACAGTAATAGGAGGTCCATAATCCGGCAATTCAGGAACGTACTTACGGATGTCGTCGTCAAGGGAAAGCTTTTCCTGCTTAGCCAGAATAGCGATGCATATGGTCACGAATTGTTTTGAAACAGAACCTATATAAAAAACTGATTGGGGAGTAATCGGGATGTTGAGTTCCAGATTAGCCAGGCCATAACTCTGCTTATAAATAATCTTGCCGTCTTTAACAATAGCTAGAGCACAGCCTGGTGTGTCTTTCTTGTCCCATTGAGAAAAAAGCTTGTCCACTGCGTCTGTTTTTTTATCAGCGATAGCCGACGAGACAAAAATCAGCAAGAGAATAGCTGTTAATATTGTTCTTAGTCTATATAGTCTTTTCATGATTAGATGTACCTCCATTATTCATAATTGAGGATAATGATTATATGAATTCTTCCGGTTCATTTCTACATTATTTATGGGTTTGAGGCATTGACAAGACTATTTTAACTTTTGACATCAAATTTTTCATGTGCTATTAGGTATCTAATAAAAACTGAAACAAGGAGTGAGATTCAGGAGATAATTTGACCTGCCAGGTCGAATGCCAATATATTGAATATGTTTATACAGAATAGCTCAAAAGTAATATATAGAGGGAGCTTGTGTTATGCCTAAGGTTGCCCGCAAGACCCTAGAAAATAAAATAAAAGATTGCCGCCAACTTATTTCTTCAAAAAAAGTAATTTCATGTCTTGAAGAATTATTTTTAAGTACAAATGACGGCCTGGCTGCCTACGAGCTTGGACATGAATTTGAAAAGATAGGCAAAACCTCCGATGCTGTTGAATACTATGAGCGGGCTGAGACTTTATTTAAACAGCCTATATATAAAAATATGGCACGAGCAGCCTTAAATAATTTAGCTATAGAAGTTCTCCTTGCTGCGGAAAAGAAAAAAAACAGGAGGTAAGCTTTCGTCTGTAGGGATTTGATCCTATTTTTTATATATTCTCTTAAAAATAAAATACGCAGGGATTCCCGCCGCCACAGTTAGAATTGCAATCAATGAGGGAACCGGGCTTTCAAGAAAACCCAGGGTAAGAATTGAAACACCCGCTAGTATATATATAATGGGAATAACAGGAAAACCCGGCATCTTATACTCACTTTTCTTTAAACGTCTTAATTTAAAAACTCCTATGACTGCCAGAATCGGGAAAATTCCAAGGGAAAAACCCATATAAGTCAATATCTTGTCAAGAGACCCTGATAACACTATGACTATCGCAATTACACACTGCAACAGTATTGATTTTGAAGGGACACGGTAAACACTGTGAACCTTGGACGCAAACTTGAAGAAATATCCATCTTTAGCCATCGAGTAATAAACTCTAGGTCCGAGAATGATAAAAGCGCTTAAAGATGATAAAAGCGCAAAAGATATCAGGACAGATAAAAGACTCTCGAAGGATTTACCGAATAAATTACTCACTGCGAGTCCACCGATGGAGACAACTCCACTCATTTCTTCAGGCGCAGCTGCATAAACATAAAATAGATTCAAGCCAAAATAGAGAAGGATTACTATTCCAGTTCCCAGAATCAAAGAGCGCGGCAGGTTTTTCTTTGGATTTTTTATCTCCGATCCTATATAAGCAGATGCATTCCAACCGCTGTAGGCAAACATTATCCACATCAAAGAAAGACCGATGACTTTCCATCCTCCAAAATCAAAGCTGAACTCTTTTCCCTGGGAAAAATGATCAAAACTCCCTTTTCCAAATAAAAATCCGATTAATATAAGACCTGCTACTAATCCGACTTTTAATAAAGTTAATAAATTCTGAACT
>Ga0209986_10005471_pt1 | contig 10524 bp, 20 predicted proteins | sample BlataG_FD_183168 | JGI IMG/M metagenome (GOLD analysis project Ga0209986, IMG submission 183168) | Deep subsurface microbial communities from Black Sea to uncover new lineages of life (NeLLi) - Black_00105 metaG (SPAdes) (version 2) | ecosystem: Environmental > Aquatic > Marine > Oceanic >...
CGAGAAAGCTGGCACAGCAAAAGGCATGCAGCATAATTATGACACAATGCGTGACGCTGGCTATTCCAAGAAGCGGTCGGAAGGCACAGCGTACGGAGAAGTTGGTATGGAGAAAGCTGGACGTCGGCACGAGTCCGAAGGCATGAAAAATGCTCTACGCGAAAGCCCAGCGTGTAAGTTGCGCAAAGGCAAGTAAAAAGCTACACTCTGTTATCACGGTGCCGTCACATCCTGCCTAAGTTGGTCTCCACTTTCTTAGGAAACTCCTGCGGCACTGTGAATTCTCAGGAGGAGATATGCTGTCGGTTAGGGAATGGATTAAAAGGGACGAAGGTTTACGCTTATTTATATACCAATGCCCTGAGTCGAAGTGGACTGCTGGATATGGTCGTAATCTTTCAGATAATGGCATCTCTTCTGAAGAAGCAGACTTCCTTTTAGATAATGACATTCAGCGCTGTATTAAAGAGCTTCTTCCGTTTCCATGGTATCGATACCAACCCCAACCCGTAAAAAACGCCCTTGTAAACATGTGCTTTAACCTTGGTATTACGCGGTTACTCAAGTTCAAAAAAATGATTGCCGCCCTTGAAGTTAATGACTACACAGAAGCAGCCAAAGAAGCGCTGGACAGCCGTTGGGCCAAGCAGGTTGGCGCACGGGCGATCAACATTGCCCATGTTATGCGAGGGCCGCATGGCACTTAAACCTGAAACCGTTGCAAGCATTCAGTTATTCAACTGGGTTCGTTCCATGCCTGATGTAGAGCCCTACGTTTTCCACATCGCCAACGAGCGAAAATGCACACCATTTGAAGGCCGCATCTTAAAGCGCATGGGGGTATCTCGTGGCGTCAGTGATTACATGATTGCCATCCCTTCAGGCCCATACCATGGCATGTTCCTTGAACTTAAAGTCGGTAGTAACAAACCTAGCGAAGAACAGCAAAAATTCCTGGATGACATGACAGCCAAGGGTTACATGGCGGTATGCGTATGGGGTTATGAAGCGGCAAAAGTTGCCATCGAAACCTACCTCAAAATGCGGAATCAAAATGCTTTTTTAGCAACCTATAGTGGCCACCCGATTTGCTAATGGTGACACGTACGGGCATTTGAACATCATTCAACATAGCCTCAAGGTGCCAGCGCCTCAGTAAATTAGGGTAATGCTTGCTCGCATTCTTGACACATTCCCGAACAAACTTACCATAAAATATATTCTTGTGGTATTCAGTTTGCAATAGGTAGCTTTCTCTGACAGTATCTTTGTAGCCACCAGGTTTTAGGATGTGGTGAAGGCCATGGAAGGCCAACTTACCTTCTTTGCTTACGACCCAGTACTGTGATTTCAATACCGGGCACTGAATCGGTAAGTTGGTTTGCGCAAACGTAAGTTTTGTGTTGGGGTCAATTAGCTCACCTTTACAATGAACGCATGCGCGCGCCGCTATATCGTTTGGTTCTTGACAATGCGCGCAGTCTTTGAACTCAAAGTAGAAATTACAGCGTTCGCGATTCGCGAATCCCGAACATCTTCGGGCAAATTCCGAGTTCATGGTTTTGCATGTAGGGCACTCAAAGATTAACTCAGCATCTACATCACGCGTTGTTGCTAGGGCTTGCGTTAAAATTGGGTCTTCCCAATCCTGGAACCGACGCAAGTTACCCGCAAAATCTAAAATCAACGCCGTTTCTTTCCCAGGATATAATCGTAACCCTCGCCCCATCGCTTGGGTAAACAGTACAGAGCTTTCAGTCGGACGAACAAAGCAAACAACATCGAACCTGGGGCAATCTACGCCCGTCAGAAGCGTCGCAACATTAACTAAGTAGTTTATACGCCCAGCCCTAGCATCGTTTAATATACGCTCCCTCTCAGGCCCTGACGTATCCCCAGTGATGCAAGCCGACTCACCAGGAGGTAATACCTCCATGCATTCAGCACAGTGTTGGAGTGTACTCGCAAAAATAAACGCACCATTACGACCAGAATCTATAACGGACACAAGATAAGCCATAATCTTAGATGTGGCTCTGTTCGAGGACTTAACCACGGCATCCAATTCTTTCTGGCTAAACTTGCCCATGGAGTTAACTTTGAGCGACGAGAAATTAAGCGACGCAACCTTGGGCATCTCAAAGACCGGACGCGTCAAATAATTACGTTCAATTAACCAACTCGACGAAATATTGCAGACTCGCTCTTTAAACAACTGGTTTTCACCAATAATGGACGTGTTTTTGCCGCGAAACGGCGTACCCGTCAAGCCAAGCACCCGATAATCGTATTGCTTTGTTTGTGCCATCGCGCCAAAATGATTGATAACACGCATGTACATTGTTTCACCTTGCTGGGGAGATATATTGTGGCATTCATCAACAACTACAATGTTAAATGGGGTGCGGCTGATATCATTATCTTTCTTGATATCGCTCAGAACGCTATTGGGAGTGCCAAATATGACGCTCTGGGTGAATTCTTTGGAATTGATGGCGGCACAATAAATGCCGCTGCTTCCGCCTTGGAGTTGATACGCTTCGTGGTTTTGGCGTACCAAAGTGCTACTCATTGTGAGGCACAAGCATCGCCATCCTTGAGCGACAAGGGCTAGCAACACCTCGGAGATGATGAGGGACTTGCCCGCTCCAACTGATGCGACCACCAGCAACGGGTGTGTAACCTCGTCGAGCTTGGATAGTGTACGGTCGACGACGGTTTGCTGGTAAGGCCTAAGGGTTAGCACTTATTTGCCATGACACACACCCCTAAACTTACAGTTACGACACGCAATATAAAACGGCGAACTATTAACCCGGTTTAAAGGCTCTTCAGTATCGTGAACTAGCACAGCCCTAGCCTTTAGACAATCGTAATAGTCTTGATTAAACTCAACCTGTTCATCATGTAGCTCGCTGGTGTCTTTGTTGAGGCAAATGACATAGCCCGTCTTCATTCCAGACATGCCCATGTAGGCTTGCACCTGGGCATAGTACGTCTGTGACCACTTCTCCAAACCTTTGTTGATGAAAATCTTAAACGATGAGTCTCGCGCAGTCTTAACCTCAATGACAGCCTCTTCATCTTTCCAAATAGCATCGCAATGCCCCTGGAAATACGGTAATTCTTCATCAAAGTACTTGAGGAAATGGTTCACATCCGCTGGTAAAATCAACTCAAGACCCGAATCAATCAACGCATCAGTAACCAACGTCTCTAGGCGCTTTCCAACATTAAACGTACGCTGAAGCTTATTAGAAACAGGAGCTCCTTCCACCCCACGATATTCATACCAGACCTTCCGAAGACACTCCGAGCCAATGGAGCTAGCACCAATATAATCGCGGGATGTTTCACGTGAAACGTTCATTGATTTTTCTACCATTTGCGTTAAACGTCCTGTTTTCATGCTTTGATTTCCTATGCTTGTGTTGCGTAGACTCTTCTCCCGTCACCAATATCTTGGCGCGTGACTCATGGAAGGCAGAGATAACCTTGACTTCGATTACCCTGCCGTCTTTTTGTATAATTAACTTCTCACCAACTCGGCGCGTTAATGTCAGCATTTAGAAGGGTACGTCGTCGCCTGAAAACAGCTCATCTTCTACTGGCTTGTTACGTGCGAACGCGCTATCGACATTATTCTGAACATGCTTGACTTCAGCTTTAATACCTGCCTCGTCTTCAAAGCCAACTGGACTAAACACCTCAGCCACGAAATTGCCTTCCATCATGCCCGAGCCATCTTTTTTAGGCATTGACCACTCGCGAATCTTAACGCCTAAAATCGCACCCATCATCGGCATCAAGTCTTGTTGCGTAGGCGCTTCAGCATGAGCCGGTTTGAATTTACATAAATCCATAACCAATTTAAGCATGTTTAAATTTCTATCAATAGCTTCCGGGCTGCCGTCGAAACATTTAATCTTCTGTGTCACCTGTCTGTTCTTGAATTCTCCGGAGGTTAACTTCCATGTTATTTGGTAGAATTTCATCGCAGGCGCGTAGTCTGTTTGGTCTTTGCTCACTATCTCAAACGCATGTATAGACGCGTGAGCCATCGTACCCTCAGGTATGGTGCGAAAATCACCAGCAAACGCTTTGCTTGCTTCACCAGTAATGGGTGTTCCTGAACCACTTTGCCAAAATGACATCTTATTCCCCTTCGTTATAGGCTTTAATCACCTTGATTATTTCGTACAAATCATTATCCACTTTCATCTCTTCAAAACAATCTTTCGGTGTTTTGCACGTGTGTTGACCATCATTATTCGTCAAAAAGAAGTAGTTACCTTCCGACGTTAATGCGTGGAAAACATACGTAAACGTGCCCTCAATATTGACGTAATTGTCGATGGCCTTCCCGATTGTTTTGGCTTTATGCCTGCCGTTTTGGTCAACTTCTGTGTGCATAATCATGATGCAATGCAAATCGTCCCGCATGCCTTGTATCGCCTCAAATACACCGAAAGTTTCACGGGCGATATCGGCGAACTTGCCAAAGCCATTAATATGAGATTTACGCATAAAGCTGTGAGAGATAGTGAAACCAAAATCATCCAAAACCAGATATTTAATTTCCGGCCTTTCGTCATTAACTTTCTTAATTAAACGCTGAATCTTAGAGGGGTCGTCACTGGCGTAATAATTGCCCGTCAAACCATCTTGTGATAAAGGTTTGTACTTTGATTTCGCGCCCCGGAAAGGAAACGGCTTCCCGAGGACGTTAATTACAAGCGTTTCTTCTGGAGGCAAGTTACGGAGACTGGTGCTTTTACCCGTGCCGCTTTCGCCCAGAATTAATATACTGTTAGCCATCATCATCCTTAACACGCGTCTGAAATATTCACCGATGCCTTCCCAGGCTTTTTGACAATTAACTCAAGCAATGCTTCGCGCACCGAGCCCGGAGCAATCGCTAAATAATCTTCGCATAATCTTTTGTTAATCGAGTAAGACACCTTAGGCTCAATCGGGTTGAACTCCTCGGGCAAATATACCTCGTTGCTCTCGTACTTCTTTTTGTCTAAACTGTAAACCATGGGCGTTTTACACACGACTTTATACAGACCAACACGATACGAAGCCTCACCTTCATGTTCGTGGCCAATAGCACCAATAATGCACTCAGTTAACGCTTCTTTTTCAGCCAATAGCTGCGCTAATTTCTTGTTAACTTTGTTCAACTGGACAATACTGGAATCCAGCATCTCAACCCTGTCATTTACTTCAATCTGTTGTCGCATGTCATCCTCTTTACATTATGTTGTCTACGCGGGATAGCGTGGAACCATGTTAGCAACAAGTTGATATAATGTCAACACTTTGTTACACTATAATTTTGCGAGGCACACACATGACGATTGATGAATTACGAGATTATTACGGGAACTGCAATCAGTTTGGTAAACGAACCAGGATGTCAACCAGTAGTTTCTTGAATTGGGTTAAATGGGGTTATATTCCTATTGCTAGTCAGCACAAGCTTGAGATTTTGACGGGCGGTGAGTTGGTTGCACGGGTTCGCGACACACCTTTGACCGAGAATGTCAGGAGGGGCGCTAATGGTTAGGGTTTTGGCATTGGGGTTGGTATTGGGGTTGGTTGGGTGCAGTGAGCCGGCACCGCGAACACATACCGTGGAAACTGAGGACGGGAAGCAGGTGCAGGTTGTTGAGTCACGCCCTGGTTTTGCTGAGCAAGCGATGGGTTCGGCGATAGCAGGGGCTGCGGCGGGCACAGCGGGCACATTGGCGCATCATGCTACCAATCACGCGGTTAGTAAGTATCGTGCGCATAGAGCGCGTTCATCAAGGGGAAGAAGATGAAAAAGAATATTATAGGATGGATTATTGGTTGCTCGTTAGTTGCTGTTTGTGCGGCGACGAGCTTCCAAGCAAAGGCCGAGGGAGTGGATAAGGTGAAGGGATTGAGCTCAATTGAAAAGATCGACACGATGCATAATTTTTTAGAAGCGGTTGAGGAAGAGATTGAATCTGGCGAGCCTGAAAGCGCTCGGGTTGCGACGGAAATTCTTGATGAACTTTACGAATTCTTTGCAGTTACGCTTCCGGACAATACAATTCGCAGGCTACTTACTGAGCAGTCCAAGTGACGGGCTAAGTGTTTGATCTTATTGTAAGCGTAAAGTAGGATACGGCTAACTGGTGTACCACCACCAGAAAGCCGCTGGGCGTAGCCCGGTGATATTTAACGCACTACAGATGCGCAAAACATGAGCATAGTTTACCACAAGCATGAATATAGTCAACACTGTTTACGGTGGGATTTGTGTTATTTTGAATTTATCAATCAACCAACGAGGAAGTTATGAAAAGTGAGTTAGAAGACGGTAAAAAATATTCTGAATTTATGCGTGCCAATGAAGAATATTTAAGGGGCAAGTTAGGCGAAAAGTTTCCTGATGATTGCATTGAGTTACTACACGATTACTTAGGTAAAATTCATCATGGGATTCAAATAAAAGATCTAACTTTTATTGAAGTAAATTACGAGATATGCCAAACCATTATGGAGATTTATTACGAAAAAATGGAAGAGCGGCAAAAGGAAGTTAAAGATCAGCTCATAAAGGTTACGAAAGAATTATATGCCAATAATAAAGAGATGAAAGGTGTGCTTACTGAATTAGTTAGTGAGTTAGAATAAAATTAAAAGGGGTCACTCCGACCCCAAGTGCCAACGTGTTACAGCACGTGGGTATCCGTACAACATTAATCGCTGTGACAGGTGATCAACAAAAGGATTATAACATGTCAGTAGACGCAACGGTAGCCACATGGAAGCTAAAAAAGAAACAAGTAACACCAACTCAAAAACTTATACTTTTGTCCTATGCCGATAGAGCAGATGAATACGCGGAATGCTGGCCATCCAACAGGCGACTTGAAGAAGATACTGGCCTCGATAGACACACCATTTGTGAAAACAAACAAAAACTTCTTGCTGCCTCTTTGATCTCTTATACGGGTGAAAAAAAAGGAAGAACAAAATCTGTTGATGTTATAAGGCTTAATTACGTTATTCACCGCGAAAGCAGTGAGGAAACCCCCACTGCTCAAAACGAAAGCAGTGGGGAAATGCCCATACCAAGCAGTGGGGAAATGCCCACCGCTAAGCAGTGGGGAAATGCCCATACTGAACCTAACACTCTTTTGAACCTAACAGAGGAACCTAAAACAACTACTACATGTAGTAGTGATTCTTTTTTGAACTACAAACCCCAAGACGATGAACGAACAGATGATGAATTCTTGGCGCAGTGCAAACACCACATTAATAATCGAGATAAAACTAAGTACACAGAAGCGCAAGCAAGATCCGGATTAATTAAAATATTAAAATCGGGAAAATTTACAAAACCAGCGGGTTATAAAGCAAAAACCAAAGAAACAAACCACCCTACCCAAGCAGATTTTCAGAACTACGCATATTTCTTAAAACACCCGACAAGCGACGTACCCGATGATTTAAAGTGGATTGCGGCGTTTGTTAAGTAATGACCTTCACGGAATATTGCACCGCTAACAACATCAAATTACAGAAGGAAGATATACGCCACCTGAAAACATGTCTCAAATCCATCCCTAAAACGCACCACAAGGCCGTAGTTAAACGTTACACGGAAATATGGGTTACCACTCGTGACGCAACAGAACGCAGCGTAGCGGCTCAGAACAGCGGCCGCTTTGCTGCGAACGTATGGCTTAGAGAGACTGCGTGCGGTGAACCTCAGGAGCCTTGATGGCTTCTAAGGGCTCATCTTTGGCGCAAGGCTTTGTGTCCTTGGGGTCAATTACATCCGTGTCTGTTTTTCGCGTGCAGAAAAAACTACAGGAATGACCCATAAATCTGGCTCGCGTGCTCAGCGTGGTTGATGTGGTGGTATGCTCGTGGTGCTCTTGCTTTTTCATGGCAACATCTCCTTTCCTTGAGAGTCACCCCCAGTATCACGGTATATTACGGCACCGAGCAAGTTATTTTTAATGGCTGTACATGATGAGCAGCGATGCAATATGGATAATCTTGATGTAGCCCAACCAGACAGGCACCGTGGCACGCATCATGGCGTTAACATCGCAGAGATAGCAATAATTGCGCCAATCATGGCTACCAATAACACTACTCCCCCGATGATTTCAGCGGCCTCCCTCAGTCGTGCTCGCATAAGTAATCCTCTATGGCTTGTTTAGCAGCGTTGATATCATCAAGCAACTGATGCAACCCCTCCACTGGAACTATATCAAACGCTTCAAATTTAGAACTCCCGTTATCAACCGTTACCTCAAACAGATGTCGCGGAGTGTAGGCCCTCATGCTGTCGTACTTCTCAAGCTTAATACTTAATTTCATAATTCCTCCTGGCATTCATCATATTTACGCACAAACGCACGACAAAAATGCGCAAACGATTCCATCGCGTCGGGATGTATGCCCACGCCAACCACGTCATCTTCAACCTCGTCAGATACAAGCGTCATGTTGTAACCGAACTTGGGATGGTTCTTGATGAACACGTAATAGTCTTCACCCATCAAGTCTTCCAGTGTAATCTCGCCTATATTCATTCTGATTGCTCCACTTGTTAAGTTGAATATATATTAGCAAGTCTTTGCTAGATTGTCAAGTGTTTGTGATAAAATAGTTAGCAAGTGATGAAATGTAGATTTAATGCTGATATAGTTGGTTATATACAGGTTTAGTGGTGTGTTGATGATGAACGTTGTTAAATTTAAAGTTGGGGTTCCTAGGAATTGCGAGTTCAGTCTAACTAAATTTAAAACATTAATTAGCAATCTCGACCTTGAGGGTTATTTCGCTTCATGCTGCGTGTGTGATTGGAGTGATTGTGCAGTGGATCTCTGTCATGTATCTTCGGTTCTTGACGGTGGAAAACACAGATTTGATAACATCATACCATTATGCCCCAATCACCACCGGTCGTTTGATAGAATGCGCCTAAAAGACCACGAACTCGAGAATGTTCAGTTTTTTTTATGGAATATCGATAAAATTACTAGCTCAATGCAGTTCAGTTATACTTAAGCTATACACAGGTTTACGCACAGATTCTGGGGATAAAAGATGATTAAATGTGATAAATGTAAGGGTGATAAGACCATTATTGGCATGGGGGCTATGACTGAAAAGTGCCCTAAATGCAAAGGTAAGGGTTTTATTGAGGAAGTAGTTAAAACGAAGAAGAAGGATTAGTCATGGCTGGTGGACGACCTACGATTTATAACGAAGCGCTTGCTGATAAAATCTGTATGTTGGTGGCTTCAACTGATGAAGGTTTGGACCATATTTGCGCCCAGCACGACGACCTTCCTGACGCTTCTACTATCTACCAATGGCGCTTCAAATACCCTGAGTTTTCCCAGAAATATTTACAATCAAAGCAATTACAGGGCGAAATGTTCGCAGAAGGTACAATAAGAATTGCCAAGCAAAAATCCACCTATTTTGATGGTGAAGGCAATGAGCGCGTCGACACTGGCCATGTTGCATGGCAGAAGCTGAATGTGAATACACGTCAATGGCATGCAAGTAAATTAGCACCTAAAGTCTACGGCGACCAACGACAAATAGACGAGCTGAAAAGTCAGAACGAGCAGCGCGACGCTGAGATTCGCGCGCTTCGCGTAGAACTAGATGCCAAGAACAAGAAAGATTACTGATTTATGCGGCAATACCCTTGCAACGGGGCTCCCTATTACTTCCCGGGGATGTTAGTGCGCTAGCTTGCCGCGCCACAAGGAACCATGATGTCGAATAAAGAAGAAGGATTTTACGAACACCTGTATGACGCATACGAACGTATGCTTGCTGATTGCCAATCGGTGCGCATTGTGACGGAGGTAGGAAGCCCTCTTGAGCGCTTTATTGACCATATTGAATGCTGCATTGAATCACTTCAAATCAATCTATCTAACCATGTATCAACCCTTCATGAGTAGATGGTGTCATGACAAAAAAGAAGAAGAGACCTACCTTTGACAAACTCAGTCAAAGCCAGTTGAATGCTCTAGATTTATTCCAGCGCGCCAACGCGAATCATGACGAATTCATCAAAAAAATAGGTGCCCACGGCGTGTTGGCTACAGCTTTGCATAGCATGGAGAAGTGGTACTACCAGCGCGGTACCTGCTACATGGACTGCCATCTAAAGATTTGGGTCACACCTAAGAATCGCTCTCTATTTACTGTTAATTGTATCAATCGTTTGCTATCATTGCTTCATAAGAATTACCGCGATGTGGTGCTGGTTCGATTTGTTATTATTGATGAAGATGGTTTCTTGATGGAGGAAAAGGATGAGTGATATGACCCCAGAACTACGAGATAAAATGAACCGCGTGGCCGGCATGATTGAGGCTATACGCTACCCGCTGGTTGAGGCTCCACCAGCGTATCATGACCTGATTGACTCGATAGCTGAGCAGTATGAGAGCGTGCTGAAGGAGGTGACGAATGATTGACTACGAGAAGCTTAAGCGCGCG
>Ga0209986_10005472_pt1 | contig 10523 bp, 7 predicted proteins | sample BlataG_FD_183168 | JGI IMG/M metagenome (GOLD analysis project Ga0209986, IMG submission 183168) | Deep subsurface microbial communities from Black Sea to uncover new lineages of life (NeLLi) - Black_00105 metaG (SPAdes) (version 2) | ecosystem: Environmental > Aquatic > Marine > Oceanic >...
GCTTGAATGATTGGTTCTGGAGTGGGGAAGTCTGGTTCTCCTGCTGCGAGTCCTATGATGTCGATGCCTTGTTCTTTGAGGGTGGTGGCAAGGTCTGTGAGGGCCATGGTTTTCGAAGGTTTGAGGAAAGCGACTCGAGGGTTGAGGGTGGTGTCGATGACGGCTTGGGTGGTGGTGGTGGTGGGGGGGGCGGAGGGGGGATGGTTGTGAGAAAAGAAAGGGGTGGTGGTGTTAGAGTGATTGATGGGGTTTGGTGGTGTAAATGTTTTGTATTGTGTGCCGTCGACTTACCCATGGTGATGATTTTTGACGGGATGATGGGTTTTGATTTTGAAGATCTGGAAAGATGATGGGGAATGGAAGACGGTCTCCCTATCACCGATGCTGGGTGTAAATGCATAACTCAGACTTAAAAGTATCGGTGAAAACAATCGTATATTTCAATTCTTCATGCTTCCAAGGATGTAAACGTACAATTGAAAAATAAGAGAGACCATTCCGATCGACGCCAGCTGTCGGAGCTTCGGAGGAGATGTACCCAACCCTTCATCACCATTCTTTCCACCCCACCAGTTTATTTCAAGTAATTCCACTTCCTTTTACCGAGGTAAGTAACAAAGGATGGTGGACAAATGGATGGACAACTGAATATATATATGTTATGCATGCTAAAATATTCTGAACAGACGGTATTAAAATCTCAACTTCCTACTCTTTCGATCTTTCTTTAATGTGTGGGCACACCCACCCACCCTGGATCTCTCTCTTCAACACTCCGGACACATCTTCAACTAATGAGTCAACATGCGATAAAACAAGAGCCACAACCTCTCCACCATTATTATTATTATAAATTCCACCACTCACGCATATTTTCTTAATCAAGTACTCCCCAACAGCAGCTCTCAAATACATACCAGAAGGAGGAGGTGAAGGAGCTGCCAACTCATAACACTGCCGTACCAACACTGGAGACCCCTCAAATCCTGTAATTAACACAGATTCACAGTATCTTTGGAGACAATCAGTCTGCAAATACTCTGCAACTGTCCACAATTTGATTGCATCTGTTGTAGGCAGGGTTTGGATTGTACCAGTGTAGCAATATTCCAGTGCCAGTAGGACCAAGGCATGCATTGTTTCTTCACTGAAACCTGCGATACAGGGGATAGTTATCTTTTCTGTCAAGCTGTTGACTGTGTTTCTGAGCAGCTGACGGAAGACGGGGGACCATGCTTCCAGTAGAAAGCCTACGGCATGGATTTCACATCCTCCTTCTCCTCCTCCCACTGTTAATGTCAAGGTATCGTAGCGTTTCTTGCCGACATCTTCCCTGTTGAAACTCAGTTTTCTTCTCCCCTTTTTATTTGGATGAATACAACAACAACAAGAAGAAGAGGCATTAATATGCTCCTCCTCTTTACCGTACTCCTTTATCGCATCAGTAGAATGTTGAAGATAGCTCCAAATCCTGGAAACTGCAGCTGTATACTGACAAAGCTCATTCCTCATGGCATCACTACTTTCATTCTTATTCTTATTGTTACCAGCAGTAGCAGCAATCACAGCAGTATACGTATCATTCTGGGAGGTGAAAGAAGGAGATCTTCTCATCATCATCATAGCCTTCCTCTTCTGTCCAGAGAGGGAAACAGAACACTCTCTTTTACCACCACTACTACTACCGATATTCCCAGTAGAGTTGAGAGTAGACAGTAGACCGGGGAGATCTTGAGATAATACTGTTGGTGTAGTTGTTATGGTGGCAGCAGCAGTAGGTGCCAGGGGAACCTTCCATTCAATATTGCTGTTACCGTTATTGTCAAGTGCAGTGCTGACGCAGGTGTGGTTGTTATTATCATGGAGTGAGAGAGGAGAGACCTCCTCTCTCTCATCTCCATCTTCCTCCTCTTCCTCCTCTTCTTCTTCCATAACATTGAGGGCTACTTGTACTGCCTCCTGTAGAGCCCCTCTAGCTAGAATGGTCAATCTATTTGATGTGCACAGATCAGCCAAGAAGGTAGGAGATCTTTGAGCTAGATGCGAGAGTGCTATAGCCACTTGACCTTGAGATGATGATGATGAAGACAGGAGGGACGCCTTTTCTCCTTCTTCTTCTCCTTTCTGCTGAAGCCCAATGCTGTCGATGCCGCGACTATTATTGAAAACAGCTGAACGCACTTCAGGTTGAAGAGTAGTTTCCAAGATACGGCCACCTACATATCGCATTGCCAGCCAATCAGGTAATAATCCACAATGAATAAGCTGCTCGATGAGCTGGATTGCTCCTTGCCTGTTGGTGTTCGTGCTGCTGCTGCTGCTGGTGGTGGTCATGTCAAACATACCAGACAACAGAGCATGTGGATAGCTACCTCCACCAATGAGTCTTACAGTGGATAGTGACGGTGGGGATGAGAACCTGTGTTCGTAGCATTGCATTGCTGCTGTGAGTGCTCTCAATAACAATATCACTACCGCCTCTTCTCTTTTTCCTCCTTCCCTTGCTGATGATGAGAGGAGTGCACTGGTGACCATACTAGGATTCTCTTGACTGACAATAGATAGAGCAGAGAGGGCATATATGGCTATATCATTGATACCATCACTATTATTTTTAGTACCAGAAGAGCTGTAGTTCGTCTCAAACCATATTTTTAAGACATTGAGCAAGGCAGGAATGACTCCAACTTGGATAAAGGCAGCTCTAGTGGAAGCGTCATCTAAAGCCCATCTATTGACAAGCAAAGCGGCAAATTTTGTAGGTTCGGAAATATTGTCTCGCTTGTTAAGGATGTCAACAACAGCTGACAGACCATTACCATCATGTGATGCTGATGCTGATGTGTTACTCTCCGCTGTCTCCAACACGGTGTGAATGATCCGAGTTGGGCTGTGCCTGGAAATGTCTTTAAGAAGGTAGAGAGCAAGACTGAGAGCTCTATCTGTCTTTGCGAATTTCAAAGCACGCAGCAGTAAACCTACACCTTGATGGTCTAAGAAGGTATTCAAAGCTAAAGAGTGGGTAGCAGGCTCTCTGATGATGTTTCTCAACAACAACACTGCGACGGAAGATGTATAGGTGGCAGGGATGTTGGAGCAATCAGCAACGAGAGAGACTCTTAGAGCATCTAATAAGATAGTGATGATGTGGCGGGAGAGTAAGAAATCAATTTTAGAGGGGGAGCTGCACCAAAGCTGCAAGGCATGGAGTGCTAGAGCCTTGTTTACGCCCTTGTGTAGAGTGGCGATTGAGAGGAGACGTTCGCAAAGAGCGGAGTCGGAGCGTCTCAAGGAATGGTGGCATTGGGATTGCGTGCTATTGGTCGTCTTTGACGAGCTATACTGGCGGTTTTGTATTGTACATATTCGTATTAAATAGTAGACGAGCTGGTTATGCTCCTTGTCAACAGCCTGAGTGAAATCAAAATGAGGGGGATCAGATTCAGATTCAATCTCGCATCTTAAGTTGCACACAGCCTCGTTAACAAGCATGAAGCTCAATCTTGAATTCTGCAGGCTACCAAGCTTACCTGACTCTGCAATGCGAGCAAATCATGCAATATTGTTGCTTGGTTTCCATTCGCATCTCTAGATTTCATAGGGGTAGAAATTGCGGGCCTGGACCCTGAACTCTGAACCAACAGACCCATCACACACTACGCATACATGCATGGCAGCATTTTTATCATTAATATCCCCCCAAAGATTTGGATTCCAGATGGCTTTCAAAAAAGATGAGATGGGGGCCCAATATAAGAATAATAATAATCAAGGAAACAAATTCGAGGCACAAGGTACCTATCTACACGAAAACAATGCCACTAATGCCCTTTCCGCTCTCTTTTCTATCATTCTTTCCCACTTTGACCCCCAAGGGGGGGAACTGGGATGCTCACTCTATGCCCCCCCCCCCTCTCTCTCTTCTCTATCTCATTTCTTCTACAACCTCCTCCTTTCTAAATACCAATTTACATCCTCCCCTACTATACCTGTATTCTCCCCTTTCAAATCTTCATTGAACACAACTACTAGGAGCAAGATTAATGTACTGTAATTCTTGCTGCACATAATTCCCAGCTGTTATTTCAGGGTACTCTTCCTTCCCTCTTCTGCCCCTTTCTCCCTCCTCCTCCTCCTCCTCCTCCTGCCTAGTAGCAAAATGGCCCAGTGGTCTGAGTACCTCATCAGAAGCTATTTGACTAAACACAGTAGAAGATACCCTCCACACAGGCCTCCCTTCCTCTCTAGCTATACTTGCCGCCTTCATTGTCTCCTCGGTACAAATGACCTCATGATACCCCGCCTTGACATGCCCACCCGTCAGCCATTCCATTTGTTTTCCAGCTTGAATCAGCAAGCATCCATCTGGAATGCGTACTGGTATTCTCTTCCCCTCTCTCAGCCATATAAACAGCCCTGGATACCTACTCTTGCCATGTATAGTTAAGAAATTTAAGTCGTAATGATAGCCGGCGAAAACCGCCCCGACATTGCCATATTTAGCGACGTCAACACCAGTTGGAGCTAATAAATGAGGTCCTAGATACATTCTCTGAGTAAAAGCGTCTTTATCTAGTCCAAAGCCAATAGCAGCCATTTCTGCTACAGTACCAACTGCGGCCATCATCTTGTTTCCCCAGGCGTCCATAACTAGCTGCCAACAGTGTGGAAAGGCAGACGGGATGACTGGCTCTGCATTGAGTTCCGTGAATCTAGTTTCTTTAGGTCTTTCACCAACTCTCCAGAAATATCTCCATTTCACATCAGCAGTAGTGGGAATGGTCGGTCTATGTGGATGAGGGAGGGCTTTGGCTGCTTCTAACAGTGCTTGATCTCGCAGACACCGTGGTTTTTCAACATTCTCAGGGGTGGCGCCTACTTGGTAATGAAGTTCAGGGTGGACATCTAGCATCTTAGTTTCTGTAGGCTGGGCAAAGTACTGCTCCATGAGGTTGAGGAATCTTTCATTGTCTTGCAGGTTGACACGAGGGTCTCGGATGATGACTGCTCCAGTATCTCGGAGGCAGTCGGAGATGGCTTTGCAGTGACGGTGGATCTCTTCCGTGGTATGGTCTGAGTGGGTCAAATAAGGTTCCAAGTCGATAACAGATAGCTCAATGACACCGATGCTTGCCATAGTATTGATTTGGGACAGAAAGTTCTTGTAATCCAGGAATAGGGATTGAACTGCTGGTGCATCTGTGATCGTCTTATTTAAGCGCACATTCTCACTATTTCAGGCACTCAAAAGCTGGCTTGACATCTACTTAACTACAACCCAACGTGTTCATAATAGAACAATGTCTATGACGCTCTTCTCTGCATCTACCAACACTATACTCCGACTCTCCTCACCGATCTCACCTTTTCTCCCTGCTTTTTTTCTGAATTCATGTGTTGCATGTTCTCATTTCTATCCTATTACATTGCCTACACAGTATTCAAAGAATCAATGTAAGAAAAATCTAAAACTCAATGCAATTAGTTGTGAATGGGAGAGCCCAATACCTCAAAAAATCTCAGAATTTTGCAGAAGGAAAAAAACCTTGTACAGAACCTTGTACAAAAACACGGGAGAAAAGGTATCCTTTTCTAATACTTGGCCACTAAGTACTAGTACAGGTACTCAAACAAGATAAAATAGGTATAGCTGCATTGAGAAAGGAATGTACAAATTGATATCACTTAACACTTATCAAAAAATAAGAAATCGTTGTGTATCGTGGTAATACCATCATCATCGTCATCATTAAAGTTGTTTTTTTGTGTCTTTATCTCATTCAGACACCATGTTGGTTGTCCCCCTCTTCTGTTTCTCTTTCCACATCTCCTTTTCCACTATCATCACCATCCTTGGTACCACCATCTCCACTATCATAATTTGCCTCTTTTACTTCCCCCCCTCCCCCCTTTCCACTCACCTCCACCACTACTGCTGCTCCAATTGTACTATTATTACTATTATTATCAACCACCACTGGCTGCTTTCTTCTAGGTGGAGGTGCCATGCGCGGTAATCCACCATTCGGTGGAGCACCAATACCATACTGATACGGTCCACCTCCTCCTCCTACTGCTGCTCCTATTGATCCTCCGTAGCCATACATAGGCATAAAAACATTATTATTGTTATTATACCCTCCTCCTCCTCCTCCTCCTCCAACTACCACTACGGGACTGCTACTATCAGGATGATTATACTTGCACGTAAATCCAAAACTACACCGACCTGTTCTCATATAGAAAACACAGTCAGGTTGGTCTAGTCTCACAGGAAGCCCCATTGAGTTGAATTTAGGTTCAGGAGCTAAATCATAGGGATGGGCAAATCGACAATTATCTCCCCATGCACAGGTTCCTGTTTTAAGGAAGAAGGCACAAGGAGTTGAGTTGTTGTTGTTGTTGTTGCTTCCTCCTTGACTTAATCTACCGTCATCACCATCATCAATATTGTTGTTGTCATTGTCAGTAATATATTTACCTCTTCCACTACTATCTCGTGTCTTCTCTCCTCCAGTGCCCGGAGTAGATGAATACGTGACAGAAGGATACATGGGACCCTGTTGTTGTGTACTACTACTATTATTATTATTCTTATAAGAAGGATGAGATGATGTACCATCATTACTAAGTCTAGAAACAGCTCCAGGGGAAGGCATTGGGTAGTTAAAGTTGTGCTGCTGCTGTTGTTGTTGTTGTTGTTGAGGAGGAGGAGGAGGGAGAGGAGGACCTCCATGTGGTAGTTGATACTGATTACCAACCATGTACAGGTTTCCTTGCCTACCTCTAATATTAGGCTGACCACCTTGATCCCTGACTTTATATGGTGATGATGTGTATATAGCGGTGTTATGTATATGGTGGTATGGTGGTATGGAAATGAAGGGAGGGTAGACAGGATAGGGAGGGGGGGCTCCTGAACCTCCTCCTCCATGAATAGGAATATGTTGCATCATGGTATAAGGTGGTGCTGGAGGAGATAATTGTTGGGTATTAGACCATGCATTGTTGTTGTCATTGGTGTACATAGGGGAATTGAGTTTGATCTTGCCATTGATAATGTCGATTTGATTTAGAGAGTGCAAGCCGTCGACGAGCCTGTGCAGTGTGGCGAGCGGGAGGTTTAGAGTCGTTGCTATCTCTTCTCTCCTCTGGTTTGGACGTTGTCGAATCTCATCTATGAGACCACACTTTGTTGCTTCCTCTATAATGCCGTTTCTTCTCGAAAAACTAGCCATTTAATGCACGCTTTTATTCAGTGAGGTAGAATGTACCAGCCAGGAGGATGGCGATGTTGTCGTTGTAACTGTAAACCGTATAAAGCTAATCGTAAGGTTCCTGTTGATCACTAAGCTCTTGATTGTTACTCTTTCGGCTTTGCAAGACCTTCTATTTGTCCCTACCGTCTGAAATTAAGCCGATTATAATATTATGTGATAATGTTTGTCAAAAATAATAGCTTTTTAGTCTGCATTCGAGTATTGAACCAACTTAGAACATCATCAAAACATAATCTTGCATTTACAGAACATTAATCTCTATGGAATGTTGGCCCAGGCCCCTTTTTCATCTTATGACTTTTGACGGAACAAGATGTGCTGCCTTGTGCCCTGCAAGAAAGAAGGGCGCCTTCCGAGTACCAGTTGAGCATATCTAAACCAGGATACTGGCATTATACTCAGAAATAACCTGTCCAGCTCCAAAAATCCTTTCCTTGCTGAGCCAATGAAGCTAGGGAGATGACTCTAGCTGTGGAGTAGTACCTGCGTCGACAGCTGTCTTTTATGATAGAGGAGTGAGCGTCACAACTCTCTGTCACTTCCAATCCTTTAATTTAATACTAGAAGAGGTCTAGGAAAATATAAGCTTGCTATCTGATACTCAAGCGAATAAGCAAACTAAAAGCAAAGGCAGAATGGCCAAAGGTGAGGAGTGAATCTGTCATTTTTGCATCCCATTTCCAAAAACACGTTTCTAACTCAGAATTTCACATTGCAGGCCAAGCGCAGAAGAAATGGAAGAAGAAAAATCGCATGGATGTAGACGGCGCTGGAAATGCCAAAGCTATGGATACCAAGGATGGAGAAAAATCAATCCCCGCAGTCCGTGCTCCGCAAATGTGAGTGACATCCAAGCTCTTCTTCCCCTCCTTTCAACACATTCCCTCCATCTAACCACCACCACCATCAACTAAATTTACTGGTACTTACAGGAAATGGAAGAAGAAGCAACAGATGAAAAGAGGCCAAAAGACACATAAGCAACAACAAAGATTGTGGCAGAAACTAGAAAAGGCCATGTCAATTCATGACAAAATGGAAGAAAGACAGAAAGCTCAAATTGCCACCAATGAAAAGAAGGTGAACTCAAAGAGGTTATGGACTAATAATGATGATAAGTAGTAGAGCTAAATCACATCATTCTATGTATAGTTAGTCAACAGAGTAGGAGGTTTTCGGTTTTTTCTGCTTTCCCCCCCTTTATTATATTGGCCATTTCCTCCTTTTCCTTCTTCTGTGTACATTCACATCTTGCCTTCCTCTCTACCCTGTATATGTACACAATCTTACACACAATAATAAATATAACAAGATTTATGCTTGTAAATTACTCAACACACCAACAATACACCTTGTATCTTGCAACAAATAATCCAACCTCTTCCACGCCGCTTTAACCCTTCTCTTCACCCGCTCTGCCCTCTTCTTCAACACACCATCATCCGACGACCCACTAATCACATCACCATGAACAGTAATAACTACTCTCAATATGGCCTGCATCAACTCAAAGTTTCTATTAGCTGCTGTTTCTTCATCTAAAAACCTCAACATGAGTTCCAACTGCTGCTCTGTTGTTTCATCGTCACCCAGGACATCCAATTCTCTCAGTTCTGCGTCTAGTTTGACTGGGGATAAGCTTCTGATGTATGCAACAGTAGATGTCCAGTCACCTGCTTGGGAGCATGAATTCAGTAAATGTATCAAGGTGGTGTTGCTTCCATCATCCCCACCACCACCACCACCACCACCACCAAGGCTACCGTCAGCCAATCCTAGAACTACACGAGAAGAAGAAGCTTGACTAGAGAGATCAAACAAGGGATCTCTGCCAGCATTAGCACCAAGTACAGTAGGTAAGAAGAATGGAGCTGCTTCTGGTTTCTTGGGAGGTTCGACTGGTTTATTTCTAGCTTTGATGGTATCAAGGTGAACCAGATTTTGCCATTGAGTGTGGGGCAGCAGGCTCAGCGTGACCAGCTCTGGTACCAATGGTACTGGAGCTCCTGCATCATCTTTTTCAGCGTATACGGCAGTTTTCACATCTACTACTCCCTCTGCTGCAGCAGCTGCTGCTGCTGTATCTCTAGCTTGATCATCGTCGTTACCCATAGCATCATCATCATCAGAAGAAAAGTCCTCGGATGTTGACACATCCTCCTCTTTGACACCATCACTTGCTTCTTCACCATCTTCTTCTCCTGAACTATTAACACCACCATTCACTGAAATATGAGGCAGCTTTGTATGTCCCAACATCTCCGCTACCAAGCTCCTTCTCTTCTTCTTCTTATCCTCCTCATCATCCTCTTCACCAGTATCAAATACACCAGCATTAGTTCCAGCTCTTGGAAGACGGACATTAATCGGTCGTTCAGATTGAATAATGTCAATACCGCTACCGAATACGAGTTGATTTGACCACAAGTAGATACCTTTCTTTTCTACATGGGTTGTTGCAAGGAGATCCATTGCAGGAGAGAGAGAGAGAGAGGTCACTGGGCTGCCTAGTTTCATCACTTGCAATACTCTAGCACCTGCAATTAAGTTTTTTTTATTAAGTGGGTTGGGAGGTGAGAAAAAGGAAGGAGGTACGGATTGGGAAATGGATGTGGAAGCTATAAAGGTAGGAACACAAGCAACACTTAAGACGAATGAAACGACACACATAAAGGGGGGGGAAGGGAGACCATCTATATTTAAAACAAGAAAGAAAGAAGGAGAAGAGAGAAGCAGGAGAGAAGGGGGGAGAGAAAGAAGACAAGCATGCTGCTCAGAAAGAGTTTCTCTTTGTTGTTTAACTCATGGTGGGGTTTGTTACTCCTCACCGATCGGTAGTCTATGGCTCAAAGTTGTACAATCATTGCAGCGTCATATTTCCATGTAAATAAGCACAAGGAAATGATGTCTCCCCCCCCCTCCCCACAAAAAAAAAAAGGAAAAAAGTAAAAAGTTACATACGTGTAGTTATTTTAGTGTGTACACCGTGTACATATATATATATTATAGTATAAGTATATAATAATAAGAGAGTTAAGTGTACACAAAAAAAATTTTCAAGTGTGTACACTTTTGCTAAAAGCGTGTACAAATGGCAAAAAGTGTGTACACTTTTGGGGCAAAAAGCACTGCAAGGTCATGCAAAAGCACTGCAAGGTCATGCAAAAGCACAAAAAAACCCCTGCAAAATGCAGAGGGCCACCTAAAACAAAAAACATTAAAATTAAATTTGTGCAAACTTGT
>Ga0209986_10005474_pt1 | contig 10519 bp, 10 predicted proteins | sample BlataG_FD_183168 | JGI IMG/M metagenome (GOLD analysis project Ga0209986, IMG submission 183168) | Deep subsurface microbial communities from Black Sea to uncover new lineages of life (NeLLi) - Black_00105 metaG (SPAdes) (version 2) | ecosystem: Environmental > Aquatic > Marine > Oceanic >...
TTGATATTTTAAAAGGAGCTTTGACTGTATATTTAACTGAAAAAATTACTGGAAATTTAGCTGTATCCCTATTTGCTGGTCTTTTTACAGTAATAGGGCATAATTGGTCAATATTTTTAAAATTTAAAGGTGGTAAAGGAATTGCTACAGCAATAGGTGTTTTATTATTAACATCCCCGCTTTCAGTTTTGATTCTTTATTTAATTATTATCCCGATTATTATACTTATAACTAATGATTCTTTCATGTCAGCTTCTATAGGATTTCTAATCTTTCCCTTGATTTTATGGTTTTTAGAAAAAAACATCTGGTTGGTAATATTCGGTATATTAATCGCTGTTGTGATAATAATAAGACATTTAGAAGAACTTAAAACATATTTTAGTGGAAGAAGAGAACTAAATTCGATAGTTGAAAAGATTAGAAATTATATATTAAGAAAGAATAGTCAAAAACAAAATACTCATCTATAAAATAAATTTGTAAAATTCTGATAAGTCAAGCTCTTCTAATTTCTCTTTGGTGGGAACTCCATTTTCATCCCAACCTCTTATTTTATAATAATCATCTAAGAGCTTATCAAGGTTTATGATTTTTCCAAACATATCATTATCATCTTTCCTGTAAGTCAATACTCTTAAAGGAAGATTGTCATCTTTTCTAGTTATACCTAAAGAACAGTTAAAAATTCTTTTAAGATTATATATTCTCTCTCCCACTTTCAAGAACTCATTAAAATCCAGATTCCAATCTGTTATCAGATTTAACCATTCTAATATTTTTTTAGGAGAAGCTTCGTAGAAAATTAAGAATTTACATATCTTTAATGAGTCAAGTATTGCCATATAATTCTGCATTTTTACTACCATCTCTGCTTTCCCCACAGTAGAGTATTTATCTAGTACATCATTTAAACCCAGGTCTGGAATTGTAAAAGACCTTTCCATAATATGCGATAAGGCTTGAAGATGACATCCACCTCTATTTCCCGTAGCGTAACCTAAGGCAAGGCTTGAGAATGTTCTTGGGTCATGTGCTGGAAGCTCTAATCCTTTGCAGTGTATAGCAAATTCTTTACTATTATTTCCAAGTTTTTCAGAAGCAATTCTGACACCTTCTGCTAATAAATCTCCTATTTTTTCCCTGAAGGCTATCATTTTAATTAATTTTAAAACTATATTTGCATCTCCCCATTCGATTTCAATATTGGATTCTAAATTATTGAAATATCCTTTCTCGTAAGCTTCCATGGCAAAAGCTATCACTGAACCTGTAGATATAGTATCCAATCCGAATCTATTACACATTTCATTTGCTTTCATAACTGCAAACATATCATCAACATAACAATTTGCACCCAACATTGAAATACTTTCATATTCAGGTATAGATCCGATAATTTTTCCATAGGGACTTTCGGTCTCAGCAACTCCACCACACCCAATTGGACATTTTGCACAGTAAAAATTACCTTTTTTTGCAATTTCAACCATATTCTTTCCATTTAAGCTTTCTCCACCCTCTAACCACCTTCCACTTATCCAGTTTTTCACTGGAACATCCCCTATCTCCATATTTCTTTTAAAACTCCCAGCTGTCCCATATTTCCTAAAACGACTAGAAGCTTTCACTATATCAGGAACTACCTTTCTAATAGATTCAATAAGCTTATTTGGATAAGCTATCGGAATTTTTATTTCAGTCTTCCCATCTTTTTTTCTGCTCTTTTTAATTAAGGTTACAATAGCCTTAAGATTTTTTGAACCCATGACTGCTCCCATTCCACATCTACCAAGTGCTCTTCCATGTTTTCCATCAGTCATAATAGAAGCAAATCTAACTAAGTTCTCCCCTGCTTGTCCAATAACCATTGCAGATATTTTATTTTCCACTTTTCCAACTTCAATATTTCCTACTTCTTTATTTAGAATCTCATGTGTTTCATAGGTATCTTTCCCCCAGAGATGTGAAGCATTTTTTATCTGAACATTATCTTCAGAAATTATTATGTATACTGGAATTTTAGAGGAACCATAAACAACAATCCCATCCACTTTATTTCTTTTTAAAATATCTCCAAATGTACCACCAACATCAGCTTCACCCCAGATCCCAGTTAAAGGAGATCTAAATGCAACACTGTGTCTTCCAGATGATGGAACTTTTGTTCCAGTGAAAGGTCCTGTGGTAAAAATAATAGGAGTTTTTGGATTAAAAGGTTCAGAATTTATATCAAATTCAGCTAAATATAAATAAGCAGCTAATCCTGCACCCCCAAAATATTGTCTTGCCACATGTTCTTTTATTTTCCTTTTCTCTACATTCCCTGTTGAAAGATTTATATAAATTAAGTTATTAGCATATCCAAAAATCATATTACCCCTCTATCTTTCCGTAAACAACTAAAATTATTTTTTATATTAAACACATTAAACATTTTTCTAAATATCATGTATATTTATTAGTTTAACCTATAAGGCTAACACTTTTTAATATGATTTATTAATCATCCACCCCCACCCTATCCCTCCCCCATCAAGGGGGAGGAAAATTCTAAAATAAATTTTTTAAGATTGGAATTCTATAATTTTTTAAAGGAGAAATTCTATAATTAATCAAATTTTTCTTATTTCAAAAACTCATATTTAGAAATTTTCATTTATAATAGTATAATATTGAGCGGGTATAGTATAGGGGTAATACGCAAGCTTCCCAAGCTTGAATCGGGGGTTCAAGTCCCCTTACCCGCTCCAATTTATAAATTATGATTTCTCTATAACTTACAATCTGAGCTTAGAAGAGGAATACATTGATATATTTGATATAAAATTTCTTGAGTTTAAAAATTCAATAGTAGTTTTAAATTACATTTATCTATTCTAACTTAATTAATTTTAGTATACAATGTGTCTAATGATAGGGGTTTAGTCCCCAATTTATCCAACGACTAAAGCTGTTGGGTTTCTTACTTATTTTATTCTGAAATTAAATTAAAACAATTAGAAGTCAAACCAAATAGATAATATATAATAAAATAATAACAATTATTATGAATCATAAATAATATTAATAATTAAAAAGGAGGAGTTTAAAAAATGACAAACGCAGAAGAAAGAGGTTATAGTTCAGGATTAGCGGTTGGATTAGGATTATCCTTAGGTTTACTTATTGGATTGGCCATAGGTTTGCTATATGCCCCAAAACCTGGGAAGGAAATGCGAGAGGAACTCAAGACAAAAGGCTCAGAATATTTTGAAAAAAGTAAAGAAGGTTGGGAAGTTGCTTTAGAGAAAGCAAAAGAGGGAATAGAAATTGGAAAAGCTAAAATTGAAGAATTAGCGGGGAAAATAAAGGAATCAACAACTAAAATTGAAGAACAAGTAGAAGAGTAGAATCACAAAGTGAATCACTCTACAAAAGTTTTTATATTTCTACTACTTATTGGGTATTGCTATTTTTTACCAACAACTATCAAAAACATAATAGAAAAAATATAGAAATATTATATTTTACTACTCCTCAACTGAAATATCTTCAACCTCTACCCTTTCTTCAACTTTTATCTCTGGTCTTTCCCTTCTTATTTTAGGTCCTGAAACAGGGATAAAATTCACATTTGTATTATACAGCTTTACTCCCAATCTATTTGCTGAACTCTTTACAACTTCAACTATTTCCCTCGTTTTTTCAGTTAAATCCAAACCTTGTTCAACTCCCAAATCAAGATTTGTTATCATTCCAGATCTTTTTGGCAATACACCAACTCTTACAGACTGAATATTTGAAACATTCATAACATCATTATGAATCTGCTTTCCTATTGAACTCAACGACATTGTGGCTTTTCCCTCTTTTACATTAACAATCTTCACTGCTTTAGGTTTTTTCCTAATAAACTCTAAAATTAGTAAAGCAAAACATACAAAAAGGAAAATTAACCAGAAAAACAATAGAACCCATCGATTCATTGAATTGTAATAATCTGCAAATCCATTTAACATATCTCCAATATCAATTAATGGTAAGAATGTATTAAGCATTGCAACTAAGCTTAAAATTAACAAGAAAAGAATTAGAATAACAATTAGAGTCCTATTAAAAATATTCATATTGCCTCCTTCTTTGCTTAAATATAAAAGACTATGTAAAATTAATAGATCAAAATTTATAATTCTATTTTTATTTTTTAATATTTTAGCTGTTATTATATAGTAAGATTTTTAAAAATGAAAGCTATCATAAATTGAATATATATATTATTGTATATTCAATTAAATTAATAAATAATTATAACTTAAATCCCTATATAAACCATTAGTTATCAAGGTATTTATTTTGAGAACAAAATTTATTATAAACCCAGATTCAAGTAGGGGAAAAGTAAAAAAGAAAATTGAGCAGATTAAAAAGTATATTAAAGAATTAAATATTGATTCATCAATAGATTTCACACAAAAATCTAAACATGCAAAAGAATTAGCCAAAAGAGCTGTTACAGAAAACTTTGAAATAGTTGTTGCTGTGGGAGGAGATGGGACTGTTCATGAAGTAATAAATGGTATTTATGGAACTAATAGTTCATTAGGCATTATTCCTATTGGAGCAGGAAATGATTTATCAACCTGTTTAGGAATTCCTCAAAAAGATATAAAAAAGGCAATTGAAATAATTAATATTAGAAAAACAAAAAAAATAGACCTTGGTAAAATAAATGGTGAGTACTTTGCAGGAGTTGCAGGAACTGGATTTGATACCATGGTTGTGGATTTTGCATTTAAACACAGAAATTTATTAAAATTATTAGGTTCACTTTTTTATATTTATGGTGTTTATAATGTTCTCATTAGATTTAAACCCATATTTTTTAAATTAATTACAAAAGACAACACTATAGAGAAAAAAGCTATGACAGTAGCTGTGGGCAACTCATGGATGTATGGTGGTGGAATGAAGGTTGTTCCAGATGCGAAACTTGATGATGGTTTATTTGATGTATGCATTGTTGAGGAAATATCTAAATTGGAATTCTTAAAAGTATTTCCAAGAATATTTTCGGGAACTCATGTAACTCACCCTGCAGTAAAAATATTTAGAACTGACTTTTTAAGAATTGAATCTAACAAGAAAATAAGTGTGCAAGCTGATGGAGAAATAATAAAAAGTTTACCAGCAAATTTTGAACTTATTCCAAAAGCACTAAGTGTAATAGTCCCATATTAAATCCTGTTATGAATTAGAATTTCAAATTCATATTATTTTATTTTTTTATTATAAATGAAATATTTCAACAATAATTCGCTTCTATTTGGTTCACAATTGAAACTTCATAATATTAATTTCGTCTAAATTCTAAAAATATAAAAATTTTTCATTAAATAATGTAGGCCAACCCTTTAGGGTTGCATTATTAAGCAAAGCTAAAGCTTTACTCTACTAATATTTTGTATAAAATCTAATTATTAAAATTATAATAATATCTTATTTAAAAATAGACATTCTATAATACATCAAACTAATAAATATAAAATTATCAAGGAGAATAAAATGAGAGTAGGAATATTAACTGACAGCACAAGTGATATACCCAGAGAAATATGTGAGAAATATGATATTGAAGTAATCCCTCTAAAAGTTATGTTTGATAAAGATACATATATAGATAATGTGGATATTATACCTAAAGAATTCTATAAGAAATTGAAAGTTTCAAAAAAGATTCCCACGACAACTCAGCCCACGCCTTATGAATTCGTACAATTTTATAAAAAGATGGCAGAAAAATATGATTCTATAATATCTATTCATATATCAGAAAAGATGTCTGGAACTATAGCTTCTGCATCCAGTGCTAAAGCATCTCTTCCAGATTTAGATATAACAATTATAGATTCTAAGATTACTTCTATTCCTGCTGGGTATATAGTAATGGAAGCTGCAAAAGCTGCAAAAGAAGGTAAAAATAAAGAGGAAATAATTGGTATGGTAAATAATATTGTTGAAAAAATTAGAATACTTTTTTTACCCAAGACTCTTGAATATCTAAGAAAGGGTGGAAGAATTGGGACAGCTAAATCACTTCTAGCAGTTGTATTAAAAATACAACCTATTCTTACTGTCAAAGAAGGAGAGGTAGCTCCTTATAAAAATGTGAGACATTGGAACCGAGCGAAACAGGAGTTAATTAATATTTACAAAAATGTTTTTAATGTTAAAAAAGGTGGAGCTGTAATTATTGGTCACTCAGATAATATTGAGGATGCCAAAGATATTGAAAAAAAAGCAAAAGATGCATTTACACCAAAAGAGATTTATACATGGCTTATTGGATGTACTATTGGTACTCATTTAGGACCAGGTGCAGTTGCTCTCTGTTATCTTGAACCCTGATACTATCTTAAATCATAATTTTATATCTAAGTGTACTATCTAAGCTCGGTATTTACATTTTAATAAAATTTTACCCCCTTTAATAGGAAGGATTAATAAATCTTTGCAAGCACAACTCTTAAATAGTTCATAATTATCATTAAAGATATTTAGAGATTTGGGTAGAGTTTCTCTCTTTCCTTCCCCTTCGTTACACTCGAGGGCAGGCTTCTGAAATGTTTCAAAAACCATGCCACAAATCTCAAAAATGATCATAAATTTAATAAATTATTGGAAATTGTTTAATATTTTTTAAAAATATGCTATAAAGACCTATACAAAAATCACTTAAGAATTAGGAGATTTGTGAATAAAGAAAATTTAAATAAGATAGCTATTATAATCCCAGCATATAATGAGGAGAAATATATAGAAGAAACTGTTAAAAGATGTTTAGAAGTATTACCTGATGTAGTAGTTATTGATGATGGTTCTTCAGATTTAACAAATTCTATAGCTAAAAAAGCAGGTGCATTAGTTTTAAAGCATAAAGTTAATAAGGGAAAAGGAGTAGCACTTAGAACAGGTTTTGATTATGCATTAGAAAATGATTTTTCAGGAATAATTACAATTGATGCAGATCATCAACATGATATTGATGAAATACAAAAATTCATAAATTTCCTATCATTAAGTAAAGAAGATGTAAACATCATCCTGGGAAATAGGATGAAAAATGCCAAAAATATGCCTTTTATAAGGTATATAGCAAACAAATTCACATCATGGTTAATCTCAATAAGAACGGGTGTAAGAATACCTGATGTTCAATCAGGCTTTAGATATATTAGTAGAAAAGTTTTAGAAAATGTAAAGACAAAAACAAGCAGGTTTGAAACTGAACCAGAATTACTCCTTAGAGCTTCTCTAAAAGGTTATAAAATAGTATCTATTCCAATATCCACTATATATTATAAGGGAATTGTAAGTAATGTTCACCCTATTAAAGATGCATTTATGTTTTTAAAAATGTTTGTTCAGAGTTTTTTATGGAAAACTAACTCACACGACATAGATGAACAGTCGCGATCAAAATAATCTATTCAACCTCGCATAGATGCTTTTTTATAAAATCCCTTATTTCTGAAACTGGAACTCTCACACACCCTGACGAGAAATGGGCAGCTTTTAACTTTCCTTCATTTATCCAGTTATAAACTGTTTGCCTTGTTATTGATAATAATCTAGAAATTTCAGCAGGACTTATAAATAATTTTCCTTCAAATGGGTCTTTTTCTTTCATTTTCTTTTCCATATTTTTATTTATAATTTAAAGAATTTCAAAAATTAGTTTTTATTTAAGAAATAATAAAAATTTTAATTATTAAACACATTTTACAATATTATTTCATTTTTCCAAAATATTAAAAATATTTTATCGAAACATTTTAAGAGTTAAGTTCTTTTATAGAAATTTAAATTTTATTCTTTTTAAAAGATTTATTGATTTTAAATATTGGTAGGAATGGCTAATGAAGGATATTCACTGAGCTTTTCTAAAATTTTATTTTTAATATTTTTAAGAGATTCTTTTGTTTTTCCTTCAAATCTTAATACTATTGCTGGTTGTGTATTGGATGCTCTAACTAATCCCCAACCATCGGTAAATAAAATTCTTACTCCATCAACATCTATTATTTTATGATTCTTCTTAAAATAATCTTTAATATTATCTACAATCTCAAACTTTTTTTCGTCTGGACAATCAACTCTTATTTCTGGAGTTGAAAAATATTTAGGAATATCTGAAAGCATTTCTGAAATTGTCTTATCAGACTTTGATAATAACTCAACAAGTCTACATGAAGCAAAGATAGCATCATCATAACCAAAATAATTATCAGCAAAGAATATATGTCCACTCATCTCACCACCAAGCACTGCTTTTTCTTCAATCATTTTATTTTTTATAAGCGAGTGACCTGTTTTCCACATTATAGGTTCTCCACCAGCTTTTTCTATTTCATCAACAAGTGCTTGGGAGCACTTTACCTCAAATATAATTTTTTCTCTTCCCTTTTTAAGTATGTCTCTTGAGAATAGAATTAATAAATAGTCACCCCAGATAATGCTCCCCTTATCATCTATTACTCCAATTCTATCTGCATCTCCATCATATGCAATTCCCAGATCTGCATTTTCCTCTTTTACCTTTTTTACTAAATCCTGAACAAATTCAACTACTGTTGGATCAGGATGATGATGTGGATATGTTCCATCCAGTTCACAATATAACTCTATAACTTCACACCCAATTTCCTTTAGTAACTTCGGAGCAATTAATCCAGCAGTACCACTACCCGCATCTATTACTAACCTTAATTTCTTTTTTAAATCTATCCTATCCTTTATATAATTAATATAATCATCTTTAATATTCTGGTGATATAGAGTTCCTTTTCCTATTAAAATTCTATCCTCGTCTATTATTTTCCCCAACTCTTTAATTTCATCACCGTAAATAGTACTCTTTCCAAATGCTATTTTTAACCCATTAAAATTAGGAGGATTATGACTCCCAGTAACTATGATTCCGCCATCTATTTCCAAATTAAAAAGTGAAAAATACATAACTGGTGTTGGAACTAATCCAATATCAATAACATCACATCCTGTGGATAATATTCCGCCAATTAAAGCACTTTTAAATTTTGGTGAACTAAGCCTGTTATCTCTCCCCACACTAACCTTATTTCCACCTTTAGAAATCACATATGTTCCAAAACTTTTTCCCAGCATCTTAACAATCTCAGCTGTTAAGTCTTTACCTACAATTCCTCTAATATCATATTCTCTAAATATCTGTGGATTAATCCTCAATTATCCCTCCTAATTAAATCGTATATTTAAATAAAATAATTTATATGAATTATTTAAACTATTTTTTAAAAATATTTCATAATATCATTTACCTTATCCCAACCACCTAATCCAATAATCCCCTGTTTAGTAAATCCTTTATCAGTTAACGGTTTAATAATATCATTAGTTATATTAGGTACATAGAATTTTAGGAATTTTAATTTATCATCTCTTAATTTATCATCTCTTAGTTTACTATCTGTTTTTATTGTTGTTTTACCCAATAAAGCTGGAAGTAGTATCGTCTCCCCTTTTTTGATATCTAATGTTTTAGTATTTAAATTAATATCAGATTCATTACCATAAAAAATCTGTCCATTCCCCTCTATAAAGGAGAGTATATAAAACTTAGAACCATCACAATCAAGTTCATATTCATCAAATATCTCACAAAGTTCAACAGCAAATTTTTCACAGGCAATAAGGTATTTGATAACATTTCTATCAATATTTATTGACAAAGGTTGTATCTTGTAATTTCTAACCAAAGAAAAATCAATAACATCTAATGCTTTATCAATATGAAGTTCTCTTGATTTACCATATCTATCCACTCTATCCCAATCAGAAATTCGATATGTTGCATCTGAATTTTGTTGTATTTCAGCTAAGATTATCCCACCCATTATGGTATGTATTGTTCCGGGAGGCATAAAGATTAAATCTCCTTTATAAATATTTATATAATTCAAGTAGCTTCCTATTTTTTTACTTTCAACTACTTTTTTAAAACCCCTTTTATCCATATGCTCTTTTAAACCACAAACAAGTTGAGCTCCGGGTTTAGCCCAAACAACATACCAAGCTTCAGTTTTCCCTGTTTCATATCTTTCATTATGATAAGCATATTCATCATCTGGATGAACCTGAATAGATAGTTTTTTTGAAGCATCAATATACTTAAAAAGTAGAGGAAATCCTTCGCCTTTACTTAATTTTATATCTTGTCCAATTAAATCTTTTTCAAAATTCTTAATTAAATTTTTTAAATTATCACCTCTATATTTCCCATTTCTTACAACACTAATATCTTCTCCATGATCTACTAATTCCCACGATTCTCCAATAGATTTATTTTTAGGTAATTTTTTTCCTAAAAAAGATTCTAATCTTCTTCCTCCCCATATTTTTTCTTTGAATATCTCATTAAATTTTAAAGGATAGATTTCTTTCTTTAACATATATTTAAATCTTAAATTTTTTATTCTTCTACCATTTTAGATACTGTCTC
>Ga0209986_10005475_pt1 | contig 10518 bp, 4 predicted proteins | sample BlataG_FD_183168 | JGI IMG/M metagenome (GOLD analysis project Ga0209986, IMG submission 183168) | Deep subsurface microbial communities from Black Sea to uncover new lineages of life (NeLLi) - Black_00105 metaG (SPAdes) (version 2) | ecosystem: Environmental > Aquatic > Marine > Oceanic >...
GCAGGATTCGTCATTTCAGGAAAAGCTGACCAGATCATCTTCCCAAACTACATAAATAGATGGCTTCTTTTGGGGAGTTCTTTTCTATTATTAGGGAGTCTAATCTTAATAGCTATAAAAAGGAATGGATTTATTACACATAAACCGTGATTGATTAAGCTAGAGTGACCTGCCCCCCTAAAATCGATCCAGGTATTATGTTATGATGATACATGGATCAATCTCCTGGCTGAATTCACATTCTTTTTATAACGCTTATCATTTGTTGAATATCCGCAGCGGAATTCCCATTGGGGACAATCGAATAAATGACAGAGCGTGACCTCCTTAACACTCCCAGCACATTCAAGGCATTTCATTTTGATTATAGCCCTCTACTTGTCATGGTTGCCTCCGTCCTCAATACAAATAATCCAATTCACAATAACCAAAACATGGGATTCGTTCTGTGAAACCAGAACCTATTAACCGTTGCTAAAAAAAACAACCTAAATTGACAGCTACTTCATAAACACTCTATAGTAACCATCACCACAAATAGAATTGGTCTAATATTCAATTAGGCAGTGGACCAACTCTGTATAATTTATCAAGCGAAAAAATTCATAAATTACCAAGTTTTTTGCCGTTTTTTGGTAAAAAAATCGAATGGGATATTTTAGTCCAAACAGGAAGGAAAAATAGATCTAAATGAGAAAAAAGTCTATTTTTTAAAGCCATTTTGGGACAATATTTTGAAATAACGTGCCGTTTTCAAAGAGGATGGCTCTATCCCATAGAAGAGTTTACTTAATAGCTCTTCTACGACGTACTCACACACGCCACACACAACATGTTTTTCCTGGGGTATTACACACATATGCATATGAAAATTAATACTATAAACCGTTTCGGTTTATAGTATTAATTTTATCGATTGGAATTTTTTTTTCCATGTATGCTTTAACCCCATATTTGACGTTGATTTTCATCTAATTTTCCTGGATTCCCTCTGGCAGCGTATCAAAATAAGCTGATTCTCAAACTTGCCATTTTTATTCAAAACTAACTATTTCCTAGTCAAAGCTCGCCATTTCTTATTCAAAACATCCCTTTTCAGAGATTTTCCGGTATCTTTACAACCTCTATCCTGGACACTGTTTATATTTCACTCCTTGAATAAATTTCATTTCAATTTCCTCAACCTATAATCCTAAATAGTTAGTCGTTTTTCGCTTGTTGTATGAGAATTTCCCTCCCCCTCAATCGTCTTTTCTAATGAGGTGCTTCTTCAGCCTAGCTGTCCTTTTCAGTATCGGGAAGCTATGTCATTTGACCTCTGGCTTCCACTCGCCTCTTTGTCGCAGATATTACATATAAATATATAAAAAATTATCTACTAATAATTAAAATATAAGGGATTTCCAATTACTTAAATCACTTTTATCATAGTGGTATATTTCTTCATCATTATATCGCCAACTTCCATTTACTTTTATGACAATTCCGCCCCATAGATTTTTTCCTTTTTTATTCTCATCTTTAATAAACTTTGAAAGCCCTTCAGCTTTTGTCTTGGCATCCTTGGCTGTTATTCCACTCTTTGTATCAAATAATCCAATTCTGCCATCTTTTAACAGTATAATAAAATCAACATAAAAAGGTTTGAGCTCTTTATTCTCCCGATAGGGGACAGCAAAAAACTTTGAATCTCTATCTCCATTCTTAAACCACCATCTTATTTTGTTACTTGATTTTTCAAGTAATTTTATAAATTCTTGTTCTGTTTTCCATTTCTTATCATTGAAAAACGGCTGCATTATTGATTTTTTTCTTTTTTCTCTGTGATAATTAATATTAAAAGATATGGATTCAGGAATATTCCACTTTTTTATAAATGCTAGTTCTTTTTCTCCTTTTGTAACTTCTTGTTTGTATAATTCTTTCGCTCTATCTATAGTATCTATAAAATATTGAATGTTTTTTTGACTTAATACTATCTCGATAATATCATCCTGGTAGTCTCTGTAATCAAGGTTAAATGCTATATGGAAAAATTTATAAATTGATATCTTAACTTTGTCAATTGAACGACTTTCTGGATAAAAAGGGGATAAGTGCCCTCTTACAAAGAAATCAAATATCTTCTGTAAATCGAAACTTCCTAAGCCGTACTTTGCAATATGCCCCTTAATAAGTCCTACTTCTGCTAAATCTATATTTTCTATCTTCCAATCTGAAATAATGTCTTCTCTTTGTTTTTTAGAAGTGATATCAATATTATTCTCTAATTTCTGGCTTTTGGCAATTTTCAAAAATATTTTAATAAATAGTGGTGATAATCTCGTTTTTTCCCTTAGTCTGACAGAATAGCAAGATTCCAAGTTAACTGGTTTATAATGTGCTGCTCTCTTACTGCTATATACAGTTAAATAATCTTTTGCAATATCCTCTTGAATTTCTATATTACTTAAATTTGTATACACATAAGCGACATTCAAATCAGGATGTTCTTCGTAATGTCGGAGCTCAGGCATTCTCATAATCCTACCAACTGTCTGAATAGAAAAAATAACACTTTTCCAGTCTCTAAATAAAATTAAAATGATTGCTCTTGGGCAATCCCAACCCAATGCAATAGCTTGTTTGAATATTAAAACATCAACTTCATTATCTGGTCTCGAAATATTTTCTAGGTTTTCTTTATGCTCCGCAAGGTGAATTGCTAACTTCCCGTTTTCTATAGTGATATTATGTTTGTCTTTTAGAATTCCAAGAACTCTTTCCCTCATTAAGTCTTCTAGATTTGTTTTTTTATCAGGCAATTGTATAAGAATAAGAGGATTAATATCAGATTTCTCATCCTGAAATTGATTGACAAGTTCATGTCTTTTTTTTAATGCGATATCTATAACCAGTTCTTCAGACCCCTTGCTTAATTCAGATTCAACTTTTTTCTCTTTTATAATATTCTCAAATCCAGGATTTATAGCTACAGATTTCTTAATCATCCCTTCCCTTTTGACATTATCTAGTTGAACTACGACCATATCATCCGGATTTTCTAGAAAGGGAGTTGCTGAAACTTCTAATGCTAACTTGGGATTTATATCTTTAATCAGATTTTTTGATGTCTGTGTAGTTGCATGATGGTGACTTTCATCAATGATTAGAATTATCTCTCTACCCTCTTCCTTTGTATTCTCAAGGATTTTTGACAGATTTATTTCCTGTTCGTTATCTCGAATATAAATGTTATCGGCTTTGTTAATACTTTCCCAATTAAAAAATAAAATTTCGTTTTCCCCAATTATTCTCTCTTCTAAATCATCAAAGAATGAACATTTAAGGGACTGCGATTCCCGATAATAATTTTCTAGTTTTTCCTTGCTTTGTTCATGTAAATGTCTTGGAGCTGTCCAAATACAGGAAAGTGAAGTCTTCACTTCACCGTCACCGACTAATCGGTTCAAGAATTCTGCAACCATAAGAGTTTTTCCAGAACCTGTAGGGGCTTTAAAAATAATTTTTTTCGATTCTGGATATTCAATAAGTTTCTTTGATTTTTCCAGAAGCTCTTGAATTGCTTCTTCTTGATATTCTTTTAATGTTATCATTTTATTTAAAAATTCTTCTGTAGACTTTAAGAATGGATTCTGGAATCGGGGTTATTTTTACCCTATCCTTTATGTCTTCAAATTCATCTTCAAATGTATCGTCTGTTAGTGAAAAAATATAAACACTAAAAAATTCATTTATATTAGAAATCTTATCCTTAAATTTTGGTATAGCCAGTTGGTCGAAAATTATTCCTGTATAATGGTCATCATTTTTGAATATTTTTATATCATCCTCATTTGACACTTGTATGAAAGTGTCTTCTTTAATACAAAGCATTTCTGTTGCTTTTTCGGTTAATTTTCTTTTATTTTTATCTATAGGATCGGAATCAACAAAATCAGTTTTGAAATATTTGAGATTTCCTTCCAGAGCCTTTCTGAATGCCTTAATGTTTTTTATACCATAAATTTTTAAGATTCCATTATTCAACTCTTTTCTTATCTCATCGTACGATTTTTTATTTTTTTCGATAAGTTGCTCAATTTGCTCGAGAATTTCATCTGCTTTTTTTAAATCTGTAAATGTTATTCTTTTTTCAAACAATACTTCTTTTTCTTTTCCTTCAAATTTATATCCATTGATTACTCTTTGAATTCTTGGATAACAAATATCAGTGCAAATGTTATTCTCGTTGTTAGTACTTAGGATAAATTTTCTATTCCCACCATCTTCATGATTGAGTTCTAACACAGCATGACCTGTTGTTCCTGTCCCAGCAAAAAAATCTAAGATAGTGCCAGTTTTATTATTGGTCATTGAAATAAGTTTTTTCATCAAATATTTAGGTTTTGGATATTCAAAAACATCCTCTCCATCAAAAATTTCTTTTAACTCAGCCCTTCCGTTTTGATAATTAAGTTCTTTATCAATCCATATAGTTCTTGGCTTAGATAAGCTTTCAATTCCCTCTTCATCTTTATAAAAATCAATTCTAAAAATATCATAAAAATTTTCTTGATTTTTTCTTTTAACTTTTTTTCCTACTAGCATCCATAGATTTTTTTTAGCTGTTTCTGGTGACCATGTCCATCTTCCTTCCTCTCCTGACGGCCTCTTAGGAAGTGATTCTATGTAATGAGATTTTGTTTTTTCTAGCGATACAGTACTATCTTTGGGATTGATATAAAAAGGATAAAACAGATTAGGTCTTTGTTCCCTCCTCCATTCACCTCCTCTCTGTCTTAATCCGAGTGGTCTGTAATGTCTCCCATCAGAATGTATTTCAGGGTACTCCGAGGCTATGTCGATGTCTTTTTTAAAGCCTTTAATTTCACAGTTCTCGGCAGATTTTGCATAAACTAATACATATTCATGAACTTCTGCTAAATGAGTGCTGGCCTGTGAACCTCTTGGATTGCTTTGGACAATGATAGGTCCTAAATAATTTTTTTCGAAGAAAATATCATCGCACAAAAGCTTTAGTTGTGATATTTCGTTGTCATCGATAGAAATAAAGATAACACCGCTTTTATTAAGTAATTTTTTAGCTAGTTTCAACCTCTTTCTCATAAATGAGAGCCATTTACTGTGTCTGTATGCATCATTTTTGTCGACTAGTTTGGCATTATAAATAAATTCACCATGACCAATATTATAGGGAGGGTCAATATAAATTACGTCTATCGCTTTATTATGAGTATAGTTTAAGACTGACAATGTGTGATAATTATCCCCTTCAATTATAAAATTGAAAGAATTGTTTTTATCTAATTGAATTTTTTTACTTTTTACTTCTTTTAAGACAGGTAGTTTTTCTTTACACTCCTCTACAAGCTTTTCTAACTTCTCCTCCCATACAATGCCATATTTATTCCGCTTCTTGAGTTTTTGAATTTCTCTGATGAGTTCTTCTTTAGAAAAATCTTGATATTTGCTATTTTTAGGCATTTTTTAAATGGTTAACCCCATATTTTTTGTTTATCAATAATCCTCGTTGTACAATTATTATTTTAGTTATTGTATGGGACTTTTTTACATCTAGCAACTTATTTTGTCAATTGCTTCAATAAAATAGCCAGCCCTTCACTTTGACAATAACGTGTCATAGAATTGGAAATAAATGAAACTTTGGCATTAGTTTTGAAAGAATAAAACAAGGAAAAGCTTACATAGCAGGGTAAAACTGGAGAGTAGCCTGCTGGAGCTGATGGGATTTGAACCCCCGACCTCTTAATTGCCATACAAGTGTTCTATATAGACCTCTCCCCGTGAAACAAATATGTAACAAATTGTGCTTAAAAACGCCTAAAAGTGGTTAAGGATGACTAAAAGGAAAAGTGACTTTTACCCCTGTAAATCGTGTCTTCCAGGGTAAAATTTGAATCATTAACTTTGGTTTAGGAATCCGTTGCTCTATTTCAAAATAGACTAATTAAAATTTCTGACTCTTCAATCCAGCCAGCCTCTCCTTGGCATCCTCTACCTCAACAATCCCCGGGTCGGCGTCCTTCCAGAGGGTGAGGAATACGCGAACCATCGCTTAAGAAATATCATGAGTGGTCCGAATTTAGTTGAAACGAAACATTCAGACTGCTTGGGCTTTGCAAGCACTAAGAAAATGTCTTAACTGTGGGCTAGATAAGGGCATAATCGACGTGATACATGCTGCACAATCTATCCTAAATTCTTCGTCTTCAGCTTTCTTCCTTACAGCCAAGGGCTTTATGAAAGCCTGGATGAATGCAATACGGCGACTTCGCTGAATCCTTTTGCATCCTCTTGACATCATGTTGATATTGATAAGAGTACCTATTGTCATCCGCACTCACGTAAATCCCCAGGAAACCAAACCACAAAAGGAGTCTCACGACATCTTCAATTTCGTCAGGGGGGATCTTGACTTCATCGAGCAGTTGTTTAACCTCTGCCTTTGATAGCACTACCTTGCTTCCAATAAAGGCGTAGGGAGCGTCAGCGTAGTCCGGAGTAATATCCTTTAGTTCAAAGTTTACATCGACTAATAAATCCTCTGAGCATGATTGTTCTGCTTGCAGAATATCAGCTCCTGTAACTTTTTCGTGATTTCGATTGACAGCAACGTTGATGCTTTCACGTGTGAAGCGTAAAAGTTCCCGCGGCCTCATAAGTGTCCTCTCTAAGATGTACGAAAACGATTCCTCGCCGTTGACATGAGTTTCGAAAAAGTGTGACCAAAGAACGTCGAAAGGCTTGTCTAACCCAGTGCTAGTTGCGATTCTCCTTCCAATAATCTCTTTAAAAACTTCAGGGTCGTTCCAATCTAGGATGACCGCGGTATCCTTTCCTCTATCAGCAGGGTCAACCACCAAATGATCATAGATGTCATTACGGATGAAGACGACACTATGGACTTCGACTTTTCTTAACTCGAACTGTCTTTGGAGCTTCCGAGTCGCTTCTAAAAGACACTTCAGTGTCATGATATCTTCGCTAATGGCAACAGAAACTGGCCAGCTCTTATCTAGATTATCGAAGAGAATCCACACATCTTCCTTCTTGCTTAATGCAAGATAATCACTTAATGCGACTCTAAGTGGGGCAATGTCTTGCTTATAGATCAGCTGAGTAACATCAGCCGTTTCGGCAATTTTCGTTATATCCTTCCTTCGATCTAAGATTTCGTTAACTAATCGTAGTAAACGCTCGGAGAAGTCGGCCTCTTCAAGATGTGAGTTTTCACCGTAGGCTTCTACAACTTTCTCATAGGTATCTTTAAGATCGTAAGTACGGTATGCATATTTCCCTTCTACAGTGATTATTTTATGTGCAATTTCCATTAGTAACAAATAATTCCAAAAAGCCGTAAGAACATGCTGGCGCAAACCCGGAGATAATTCCTGTAAAATGCTTTCGCGTAACTTCGTAAGCTGATGACCTTCTGGTTTTAGATCCAGTACCAAATGATCATGGCTTGGTTTATATGTACTCCGAATACCATAGAAGATAGCTGTCTTGCCTGCACCCTTTCGGCCAACCACAAGTCTGGCATGCCCTCTCTTGGCTTCATTGAATTGGCCTGTTGGGACAAAGTAGTTACGCAACGATCCAATTTCGTTTTCGGCCGCTAAGTCACCCAAATCAATCGTCTCCAATTGTCGAAGAGGTAATGCCGTGGGAATGAATCTCGTCTCCTGCAGCATTTCAACAACCGCTTTGATGAGAGGGAGGAGCAATCCAGGAATATCTGAGACTCTTTTATAGGATTTAACGACGTCTCTATAGTCGATCGGTTGAGAGATTTCGGTCTCCTGTAGCATCAACGAGAATTTCCCTGCGGCCATCGCCATTCCTGTGAGAAATGCACACCTAGCATTATGTACAAGAGCTCCTCGCCTATTCGGATCAATTAAGTGAGAAATCACACCGTATGATGAGCAGACTTGCTTGTACGCATCATGCAAAGAGAGACGCGGCGTTTCTCGTGTGTCAAATGTTCGAAATCGGAGTCCTGTTTTTTTAAGAACAGACATCAGTTTGATCATACCCTCAGTTTGAATGTGACTTCTTATTAGGTAGAGAGGTTGCTCCGAATTAATAGGCGGATATTGATTGAATATCGGTGTTTCCCCCATTCGCTTAGTCACACCTTTTAAAAGAGTTGCCGAATTCTGGAAGTCAACATATCCGACTGTATCAAGTATCCCAAGCTCTTCAAATACCCTTTCATCCCTGATGTAGGTTGTATCTCTAATGGGAAGTACAGGTTTACCAAGACCAATAGCATAGCCAATTTCAAAGAGGAGGTTAAAGTTAAGGGTGGTTACGTCTGCGATCACAAAATTTGTAAATCGAAGTGCTGTACAAATCTTACAAAAAATAATTTGACCTGAAATACCCAGGTCTTTCCAAGAAATCCAAAGTTTATTTTCAATGGTAGATTTAAATTTTGGAATAGATTCTTCTATGGTACCTGCAATAAGCTCTGGATCGCTTGGATAGACAAAAAACCCATCAGAAATACTGGAAGTACTAAATGTTTGATCGCAAGCTTCTCCCACATATTCACAGAAACTAGGAGGCTCTGTAATAGATGGTCTATTAGATTTTTCGCCGTTATACATATTATGACAACTTTTTGGATATGATACGATAATTGTTAAGAGTATTAGACTCTGAAGTCTGCGCCTCTAATTCCTTACTTTTCTACCATGAAAAGGATTGCATATGAATACACTGAAAATACGCCTTTAAACTCCAAATCCCCTTACCCTGGTTATACCCAAAGCGAGTGCCTACGCCTCCGGCTTCTAACACTACCTCATTTTCCGGTCTTTTTATAACTCCCAGCTAAAGACTTCTTCTCTCTCTCTCCTCTATCTTACCGGATACCTTTCTTTTTCCTCCCATTTCAAGCTCCATAGTTCCTCTATCCTGGGTAAGTCTTTTATCCTGGATGCTCCTTTTCTTTCGACCCCTCTCTTTTGAGCATTTTTCACTTTACCTCTAAAAACTAGCTCCTGAGCGCCCCACAGCTGAAAGAACTCTCTCCGTCTCTTACTTCAGTATGCTCATAATCCGCTCCTTTTTCCTTACATTTTTTATTCTTAATCTGGGGAGCAATCTCATTTTATCCCCAAAATTCCTTACATTTTCTTATAATTTAAAAGAATAGGACTCCAGGGGGATGATTCACACTTTTTTGTTTTAGGGGAATGTTAGGAATTGATTAAAGGGGTTGGTTTTTCAGTTCCTTTTTTTGAGTCTGTCCTTTTTACTCTTTGCAGTCTCTAACGTCTGTTTAAAAGAACGGGACTCCAAAAATCAATAAAACTAGAATCCAGAAAATACTCCATTTCAGAATCCAGAAAAAGTCTTTGAGGTTCTCTCTCACTTTGCTTTCTTCACTTAAATTTTGATGTTGACAAATTCGGGATAATTCTAGCTTTCTGGGAACTCCCGCTTTATGGTAGCAAGAACTTCTCCGTATGTCTCTTTTATCTTACCCTTACTAAATCGAATTTGTTGCACACCCTGAATATTAGAAAATTCCTCTGTATCTTCTTCAAGTAGAATAATTGCTAGGTGAAAACCGAGCCTACCTTGGAAAAGACCAGTTTCATGAATCTTATTCTGCCTGGCTCTCACGCTTCCCTTAGCAGTCTCATCCTCCCCTGTCATTACAAGAAATGCAATTGAACTCTCTTCTAACATCTCTTCAAGGACATCTCGTATTGCATGCCCTGCTCTTGCTCCTATCTCGTACGCTTCAATATCATATCCATGTTTCTCGTGAAGATGGTCTTTAAGGTCTCTCCATTGTTCACTTTTTCCGTGTCCAATAAATATAGTTGGTTTTGGCGGAGGAGGTGGTGGAGGTTCGGGTTCCTGATATTTTTGATAGTTACTTTCAAAGACCTCAAATACTTTCTCAATTTTCTCTCGTTCATTTCCTGAAACAGATACTGAAGTTTGGTTATAGTATTTTCCATCCCAATCTATATCGAGACTAGTATATTTCCCATTAGTATATTTCCCTAAAAAAGAGCGACGGTAGCTTGCTGAAACTATGTTTTTTCTATAATCAGAAAAAAACTCTGCTTCTGTATTGTGTTTCCAGTTTTCATCTGGAAAAGTAACATCCAAATCGAGTCCAATTTCTTTTTTTTGTTTCTCGAAAACAGACTCGAAAACAGAATCGAAGATTTCTACTGCCTTGATTATAATCTCTGGAGGAAATTTAACTCTGTTATATTTTTTTTGTTTACGCATTTTGCCCCCTCATCAATTTCTAATATAGTACATTAGCACTGTCAATTGATAGTGTAAATGCGAATTGTAAATTGACTGCAATTCAGACAGTAGAGGGTATTTTGGAAAAAATCCACTAGAAGCGTTAGGAGCAAAGATCTTAATTTGAGATAAGAAGAGGGCCATGGATGACGAAAAGAACTTTAAAGAGGCATTTCCTATAGGATAATAAAGAAAAAAATATCATAGGGC
>Ga0209986_10005477_pt1 | contig 10515 bp, 12 predicted proteins | sample BlataG_FD_183168 | JGI IMG/M metagenome (GOLD analysis project Ga0209986, IMG submission 183168) | Deep subsurface microbial communities from Black Sea to uncover new lineages of life (NeLLi) - Black_00105 metaG (SPAdes) (version 2) | ecosystem: Environmental > Aquatic > Marine > Oceanic >...
TATCACATTGAACTTAGTGTTGGGATTTGGCTGTGCTTGTCCCCTTGCAAGGCATCTTGTACGATTGAAAGGCCGATCATCGAAAACATGGCAAATTTATGTCGGCCTTGTGGGAGTGTATTTCATAGAATGCGTAGCTTTTACTGCCGGCATGGCCACAAACGTGTTCACGATTGGCCTTAGCTTCTTGTGGGGAACCATTTTCGGTTTTTGGATCTCGCGAGTGGAATCTTCGGCGGGAAAACTGCTGAAAGCAGCGTTCTTTTTCTCGCTGTACACATGTTTGCCAGCCGTTTCCGTTCTGTCGCTGCCCTTAATTCTGTCAGTTAGCGGATGGCCTGTCTTTACATCGGAAGCCGGATTAAGATTAGGGATTCCGGGGTACGTTCCATGGCCTGGTAACACAATTTTCGGGTTCTTTCTTATTGTGGGCCTGTCTGCTCTGGTTTTCAAAACAATCATATCCACAGGAGAAGTCAGCTTAATACTGCATTTCAGAAATAGAAAAGATGGTCATATAACAACAAGATGAACCGGACGGCAAAAGCTCGACCTGTATGTATCTGTGATGCGCGAGGAGTATCAAAGGGAGACGATATTTGAGCCGTTCCAGTGGCTTGCAGAGCGGATGAAAGATCGCGAAAAAAGCAGGTCACCAGTTCCAGCGTATATCGCGCATAAAGAATGGGTCGAGTAATTCTAACTTGTAGATGGCTTACTTTTGTCTAATTTACGCCTAACAACTCGCTGAATCTGACCAGGGATGCGTGTCGATTTGATATCGAGTGATCCTAGCCCTGGCAGCTGAGCTCAAAACCGTTAGGCCGACTCCCAATGCAGGCAGGCAATGGTTATTGGGAAGAGCCGGATCTAGCTGACGCCGGGTGGGTTGGCGGTCATCGTGGTCGGTGTTATCATCGCAGTCATGTTTGCTCGAGCCAACGCAACACGGACTCCGTCCTCAGCGTCCTCTAACATCAATGGGAAAGGTGATTGAGAGAATGGCAAAACGCGGGTTTCCAGCAAGGCATGGAATTGTGCGAAACACCATAAAGGATGACGTGCTCTATTTTGCCCTCCCTGCGGTCTTAGTCTTTTACGCAGGACTGGTAGTCAGCGCAAGGGACGGGTACGACGGATTGGTGGCCAAGATATGGGAACTGGTCAGTCAACCAGGGAGTCTGTACCTGCTCTCAGTACAAAACATTGTCGGATTGGCCCTTTTCATCGTTGGATTGACAACTGCTCTCGTCGCCGTAGTTACACTTCGGCGGTTTTACTCTTCGACCTTGGTCATAAGGGAAGATCATCAACTCATTACACATGGCATCTACCGCTTCTCGCGACATCCAGTCTATCTGGGAGTCATCATAGCCATTATTGGCGTGCCAGTGTACGCCTCAAGTCTGTATGGTCTCTTGACTATGTCAGCCCTGATCCCGTTAATCCTCTTCAGGATCAGGATCGAGGAGAGAATGTTGACCGATGAATTCGGAGATGCGTACCGGACGTATAAGGAGGCTACGAGCAAATTGATTCCATTCATCTATTGAGATGAAAAACTCGCACGTAGCCGGGATACAGCGGGGGCAGCGAGGCGGATAAAGGGAGCTCAAGCAACGTAAGGGGCGAGACTGGCGTGATCCCGATATGGAGTTCCCGAGATGACGAAGCCAGAGACTGCTACGAGGCCGCATTGTTCTGTAGTCAACTAGTTTGGCGATATTCGGTAATGAACACATAAAAGCGAGCCCACACGGGCAGGAAGGAGCAGCCTACGAACCTTCGCGGCGCTTAGCATCAATTTATAAACAGTTACCATGGCTTATCTCGCACTCCGTTTACAAGATACTGTAGTTGGTCAGCAGTAATCTTGCCCTTGTTCAGCAAATCATCTATTTTGCCTCCTAAGAACATTGATGTCCCATTCAGCCTGTTGGAAAGCTCCCTGGCAGCCTTTCTGACACCCTCGTTATCTCCATCAAATAAGATGATATGATGTTTGTAGTGTTTCTTGAGCCAGGGAATCCATTCCTTCTTCCACGACCATACTCCCCATAAACCTATAGCAGAGAAACCGCGGGCGTATAGATTGAGCGCTTTCTTCTCCCCCTCCGTGATAATGATGTAATCCTGGTTTGGGACCTCAGCGATCAAGAATGCAATCCCTAAGCCAGTCCAGATAGGACGATATTTGCCAGTCACCAGCTGTTTGTCTGAGAGAATCCTGCACCGGATATTGACGCATCGATCATTCCTGAATATTGGGAATGTAAACGCTGGCGAAACAAACCGCTCAAACTTGCCCTTTGTGTTCTCGTCATAATAAACAAAGCCAGGGTGATAGCCGATTTGGAAATCCTTAATAACTTTGAATGGAATCCCATCGGCTTCTAATTCTTTGATCCTGTCCGGAGCTTTCAATAGATTGGCATGAAATTTCTTCCACAGCTCAGATTTATTTAGATCAGCGATCTTCTTGCTGCGGGCCTCTTTCATGCATTCTTCATCAGCAAGCATCTTTTTGTGAATGCTTTGGCGTTCCTCAGGGGTCAAACTAACTCTTCCCTTAGCTAAATTGGCTAAAACGCCACCTTTATTACATGCTCTACAAAAATATTGCCCGTTACTCACTAAAAATCTGTCTGATCCGCCACAGAATGGACAGGGGCCATGCCATTCTTTGCCCCCAATTTTGTCTCTAGCGGCATACTTTACATACTTATCCGAATCTAAACCAAATGTGGTAAGTTCAATATTTGTTGTGATTGGAATCAGGTCAGCAGCCATATATTTTTTTCCTTTTTTGCTATAAGTGAGTAAAGGGACATTAACAATGTCAAAAGTCATCACAACTCAAGCAACAAAATGTAATTCAGAAGCCATCCAGGTACTTGATTTTGTTACCAAGAATCATTGGAAAACTTGACACCAGCCGATATTTATTTCGGGAAAGTAGAGGAGGTGTAGACCAGAAGAGAGGAAATCAAGCGGAAGAACAATGCGGCAAAGGCGCAGGCAAAACTTGCAGCCTGTCCATGTATAATCATATTATGTAAAGGCTGGAAAGACTATCTTAGTTAAATGCAAGTTTTGTCCGAATAATTCTGAGGACGTACAATTTGTTTGTATAATGTGTAAAAGTTGAGATATTACATTTAGGGATTTGGTTATCAACTTGTTTACTGGACCTGGAGAATGAGGTGACATGATGCAGGAAAAGAAAGCCTCTCAGGAGCAACGTGCTGGATATTGGTTAAATTGTCCGATCTGTGGAGGGGACAAGTTTCATCACCGTGAGGGAATGCTGAACACGCGGGTGATGTCTTTGATTGATTTAGACTGGGTGAATCCTCGTGCCGATTGTTACATTTGCGAGAATTGTCTCCACATACTTTGGTTTTATGGGGAGGAGGAGAAACTGTAAGTGTAGACTAGCTAACACGCGCATGTGGTCTACGACCTCGGCTGATGTGCAGCCGTTGGGCAATTGACAATCAAACGTAGAGTTGAAGAATAGGTCAATCTTTTGTAAACCGTAAGGCTATCGTTGTTTTCATCGCAGTTGTCGTTGGCCTGCTTCACTTCCTCACAGGTCCAAGGTATCGTGGTCCTTTTCCGGCTTTTGTCAATGGTTACATGATCGACATCCTACTCCCATTTGTCATGTACTTGGTTCCAGGTGTTGCCAAGCAAACGATCCTACGAAGCGGTATTGCTAGAGGCGTCTTTGTATTTGCGATCGGCGCCGTTACGGAAACGTTGCAGTACTTTGGTGTTCCGATCTTTGGTCGAACATTCGATCTGATGGATTACCTAATGTTCGGAGTCGGGATTGGGCTTGCGGTAATCTTCGAGAGGATTGTGTTGTCTGGAATCCCAATAGAGATACCCCCTCGGAGGGGTAATAGCATCAGATAGACGGAAGCTAATCAGCCGCCCAACAACCATTGGACCTGACTTGGCTATCGACGGCGACTTGAATTACTCCAGGACTGAGAAGATGACCAACAGCGACGGTCACACCATTGAGATATCATTTGAGAAGCTGTGCTCACTGCATCATACGCCTTCGATTCAACGGATTCTTTGTTTGTATTAAATGGGAAATGATATTGAATACGATAAAACAAAGTTGATGAAGTTCCCCTCGCTTTCCCCTATCTAAACTTCCATGGAGATCAAAATGTTGTATGGGTTCTGATTGGGATGCAATGGATCATTAACATCAGATAGGTTTTACCAGCAATCCTAAAAGCAAGGCAAAGTCAGTGATTATGACAGAAGAAGTTCAAAGCGCTGCTGAATAATTGTTAACAAAATATTTCAGCGCTTGATGAATTTGGATATGTCAGCTGGATAATGATTATGATCACACTTCGTTACACGCAGAATCTCCAGAAGTATTTAGGAATTGTTCCAATTGACTTACCTGAACCGTCCACAGCAGTGTTAGGAGATTGGTACGTTAACCTGGTTCCCACTTTATCCGGGGATCTCATAATATTTTTAAGTGAAAAAACTCTTTTGACTGTAGCAATTCCGGTTTGGGAATCCAAAAACTTGGTTCCAATATTCCGTATGAGGGTCGCCAATCTACTGGGAATGATTGGAGTGCTTCCAAAAGATATTGCAAACGAAATTAGCCATTTTGACCAAGTTCAATACAGCAAAACAACCAGTCGTAGTGCATTGGGATCGCTGAATGATTTTGCCTGGCATTATCAAGTATTGGGGGAAGAAGCTAGGAGTAAATCTGATTTAAGTCTCGCGAAAGCTGAATTAAAATTTAGCCAGATGCCTTGCAAGCCCTTAGATTACAGATATCCATCTGAAGTAGCAAAAGAATTGTTGAGTACAATGAGGAAGAATACCAGCTAACCCTGCGACAACACGGACTCAACTTTGCCGAGAAGGTTACGCGATTCGTCAGGCAGTATCAGAGCAGGGCAATTGAACACTATCAAAAGAAAAGGTGATTATGAAGATCCAACAAACCTTTTTCGACTTTGCAGCCGAGGTGGGTCTCACGAAACACATAGGAGGGCTCGAGGCCACAGAGGTGCTCCTTGAGTTATGTCACATAAGCAAAGGCAAGTACGTATTAGATGTTGGCTGTGGCGCTGGAGTAACGCACGTTTTCATTGCAAAAAGATATTGATGTAGAGTGGTCAGTGTAGACATTTCTGAAGGAATGGTCGAGAAGCTTTTTTGGTTTTTGTGCCATAGGTCAACTTCCGATGCTTTTTAATGCTATACTTTTCTCAGTATTTTAGCCTATTTTTAATCTTAGGCAACCTAAAAAAACTAGGCCGCTAGTAACCTATAAGTTCTAGTGTGCCTAAGGCGTCCGAATCACGAGTTAGCCAGCAAATCTGGTATTCATTCAAACAAACAGGAGGAGAGAAGGTGACACAAGATCAACCCATTGCGCCGTTTGACTGGTTCGCAAATCAATTCACATCCAGACGCCGTGAGGAGTTTATCGAAAAGATCTACCCTCACACGAAAGCCTATCTGAAACTAGCTGATCGAGTGGTGGATCTCTGTTGTGGTGCAGGTTCAATCACCATATTCTTAGAAGAGCAAGGTGCGCAAATCATCGGCATTGACCTCGCTCCGTATCTGATTACCCTAGCACGAGAGGAAGCCGTCAAACGGGGAGCGAAGGCCAATTTCGTACAGGCCAGTGTCTTGAACTATCCACTTGGGGAAGGGATTTATGACCTAGCGGTATGCTTCGGTAATGCGATCACCGATTTTCCCCACCGGAGCTTTCCCCAGTTCCGGGACCGGGTTTTCGACGCACTAAAACTTGGAGGCCACTTTATCCTTGAGTACATTGATGGATTAAAGAGAGTTGCATTCATGAGCGAACCAAAAGAGGTGGTTGAACAGGGTGTGGACAGTCAAGTCGTTCGCCGTTTCATAGAATACGATCCTGCGATTAGTGCATACAAGATGGAGTACCGTCGCCTATCAACGAATGAGACATACGAATGTATAGAGTATGTTTACGTTGGGCCATTGATTCGATTGTTGATGGAGGTGAGATTCCGGTTTGTTCGATCGATTCGGCTAGATCATAGTTTTATGGATGTGTATATCAAACGTTGAAGTGATTAGAAGAATCTATCATGGGTTTGTTATATGATTGGCTGGCTAACACCGGCTCCACCTGACCGCCTTTGGCGTGGGTACGCAGCGGCATTTTGGCCGCGAAGTTGTTTTTCAGGCTTTGTCGCCTTGCAAGAATCGGCGGCAGGTGAGCCATTCCGTTAGGAAGCAATAAATAATAAGATTTGAGGTGATAATGACCGATAACGATCTTTCCTCATTTGCCTTACTTCTGGTCGACGTTCAAAAAGATTTTTGGCCAGATAAATTGGCAAATCTCTATCCCGATTTACCCGAAAATGTTTCTAATCTCCTTTCTCTATGTAGAAATAATGGTATTGATATTATCCATCTACGGGCTAGCTTCAAGGAAGATATGTCCGATTGGATGCCCAGGTATCGCATTCGCAAACGCATTCCTTGTGTTGAAGGAACTGAAGGAAGTGAGGTCCTTCCCTTCGCTAATGAACTCCCGGGCGAGAAAATATTCACAAAGCAAACATTTGATGGATTTCACAATCCTTCCCTAGTCTCCTATCTACAGAATCAACAGAAAAGATTCCTGTTGATTGCTGGCCTGGTTACATCTACTTGTGTATTATTCACGGCAGCTTCAGCAACCCAATTAGGATTTTTATCAGCTGTCATCAGTGATTGCTGTGCAGATGAGCCAACCATACATAGCACCATCTTAGAAAGGTATCAATTTGTATTTGATCAGATTAAGTCTGAGCAAATCCTTGAATTTGTCCCAGATTGGAATGAGACTATGCGGGATTTAGCTATGTTGTAGACTGCTTCCTAACCCCCACTCCACCAGACCCTCCGTCTCCGCTGCGCTCCGCTCAGGGGCAGGTGAGGTCATCCGTTAGACGGCATATCAGGTTGAGTCTATAGAAATCTCGCATCATTTTGCAGAAGGAGTACGATCTTGAAAAGAAGGATTGAAACAACTACCTCAAGGACAGCGGAGATGACTTGTCTATCCCGTGCGTCTTCTGCGTTGGAGACAGACAGTCACTATAAAAGTGATGATTACATCGCACCCTTGCTTCTCCCAGGTTTTATTAAGCCATTGCTTCATATTTCACTTGCCAGAAAACTCTTCAGCAGGATAGTTGCACCGAAAGGCATCTATGAATATGTCATTGCGCGTACAAAGTATATAGATGCTGTCTTTGAGCAAGCCTTGGTGGAACAATTCGATCAAATATTGATATTTGGGGCAGGATTTGACACCAGAGCATTACGGTTCCAAGGTAAAACACAAAACACTCAGATATTCGAACTTGACGTTCCGGTTACACAACAGGCGAAAATTCGTCAATATCAAAAACGGCATCTGGTTGTTCCTTCAAACATTACATTTATATCGATTGATTTTGACAAAGAACCGTTGCTTATGAAGCTAGATGAAGCTGGATTTCGCAAGCAGCAACGGAGCCTGTTTGTATTAGAGGGTTTGTTGATGTACTTGCAGTCAGAGTCAGTCCATGCGACATTAGAAACCATTCGGGATTATGCTGGGAAACGCAGTTGGGTTGTCTTTGATTATGTTTACGCATCTGTTCTGCGAAATGAAGGCATTTACTACGGTGAATCAGAGATTGTAAAAACGGTATCAAGTGCAGGCGAGCAATGGCATTTTGGCATTGAAAGAGGAATGATTGAGCAATTTCTAACAGCGTACGAATTAAAGTTGATCAATCAAAGAGATGCGAGAGATTTAGAGAAGGCATATTTCAGCGATATGGATGGAAAGGTTGTTGGAAAGGTAAATAGTACACATTGCCTTGTCACTGCTGAAAAATGGTAGTTTGTATCATGATGATTTGCCGCCCAATAAATGCATGAGGGCGACCAGCCTATCGTGAGGCCAAACAAAGGCCATATGTTTATGTGAAGTGCCTTCTGGTCAAGGCCCTGTGGTAAACCCGGCTGGCGGCTCATGCAAACCGTTGGACCGCCGTTAGTCTATACTAAGGCTGCCTTCGAGCGAGGTCTAGATGATGAAAACTGAACTTCCGAAACGAAAAGTTCGCCGCGAGTTGATCCTTCCGCGATGGGCGATTCCCATTATTTGGGCAGTCATCGTGCTGGTAATCCAGATCATTCTGCCATGGGCTGTTGCTAAGCTTGGACCTCGCTTCGGTTGGTCTCAACTGGCCCCCGCGTGGTGGAATCTCACCGGGCTTATTGCAGTCGCCATCGGTCTTGCGTTGTACGCTTGGTGCCTCGCAATCCATTTCAGAAGCTACCGTGCTTCGGTACGCGTCGGCTTTTCTCCGCCACATCTTGTAGAAGCCGGGCCTTATAGAATCTCTCGGAACCCAATGTACGTGTCGGGCTTATTCGCATGGCTCGGATGGGCAGTCTTCTACGGAAGTCCTGCGGTCTTGGTCGCGCTCGTGCTTCTCTGGTCAGTGTTTGCTTTTCGCATGATCCCATTAGAGGAGCGTCAACTCCAAGCACTGTTTGGTAACGATTACCTTGACTATAAGCGTTCAGTACCTCGATGGATCGGGCGGTTCTGATCTATCCTCATTTGTCATATCTTTGGCGGCCCAACACAGCGTGCACTCAGATGGGGCTATACGCCCACGAAAAAAATTGGTGCGGTTTTCCAAGTTTCGTGCCATAATAATCAAGTCGGCCTGCTAATCCGCCCCGCCGGTAACGCACACCGTTGGGCTGTCCGGTTTGAGTTCTGGCCTGGCTGCAATTTCACAATTCATAAAGGAGGTCTTGTGATGAAGTCAAACAACTATCTGCTTATTCTATCGATCCTGTTCTTCGTTTTTGCGGCTGCATTCTCAGTTGTGTTTTGGGGAGACGTCTCGTTGGCGGCCAAAATCGGTTTCTTTGCATTAGGGTTTGGTTCCGGTGTGACGGCCGGTCAATGGTTTGCCAGGCGGAGCGCATAAGTTTCAATATTCTCATTGCCTTGTTACTGAAGCAATTGGTCGTTCTTTGGCAGCCCAACAAGCGGATGGAGCCGACCCTGCTATAGCGGCGCTCAATTGAGGGTAGTTGGCGTTCCGCAAGTTGACTTCTAGAGGAGTAACGCAGTATATGCCGCAACGCGGCTCATCCGCGTGACGTTGGGCGGCAACAACATTGAAGAAAGAATGAGTGATGTTTAATCCAAATGAACATCGTATAGAATGCGAGAAGTACCTGAGCCGTAATTTAGAATGTCAGGTGGATTTTATTCAGGCAAAGAAGATGACGAAAAGTTCACGTAAAGCACCCTGGCGAATGGAAGTCAATGTCAACGGAGCCTTACAATCGTATGTGCTACAGCTAGACCCCAAAAATATTGAGCACGAATATCAAGTCCTAAAGGCGATGGAGACGATACCGATACCCACTCCACGGGTATACGGATTGGATTTGCAGGGGAAAGCGTTGGGAGTTGTCTGTTTTTTTAGCGACTTCATTGAAGGCGAATCATTGTTAGTGCCATTGCTAGCTGGTGAGACCTGGGCCGAGGAATTGTACATCACCGCCGTGTGTAAATTGCAAGCGGTGACAGAAGCTGAATTAGGTAGCGAAGTACAGGGGTTGGAACGGGAAACAGCCGAAGATGTGCTGGAAGATGCATATGATTACATGAAAAGCAAGTCGCTTCCGTTGGCGGATGCAGCATATATAGAATTAAAAGCGAGAATGCCAAAACTGCCTCCTGTGCGGTTCAGCAATGGGGATTTATGGCTAGATAACTTCATCGGAAAGGATAGAAAGTTAGCGGGTGTTATAGATTTTACGGGTGCAATGTTCAGCGATCCGATATTCGAATTCTTATTGTCATTCTTTGTGTCACCTGAGCTTCAAGGACGTGGCATAGAAGAGCGATATTGCCGCCAAATCGGATATGATCCGGCGATTCTTCATTGGTATCATGGGTTGGAGTATTTTGATACATGGCGCTGGGTTTTGGTAACGGGAGAAGATTTCGTTCACCATACAGCAGTAAGTTTGGAAATGGACTTGCAGAATTGGCTTGATGATGGAAGACTAAAGATGTAGTAACTTGCCGCCCACCGAAATTGCACCGGACTTGGCAAAAGCGGCCGCAAAAATGACGGTTCGGAGCAAAAAATCTAGTTTTCAAAACGGTGGAGACCTGCAAACCCGCCAAGCCGGTGAATAACCCGTTAGCTGGCTCATCCTTTTCACTCAGAAAGTGAGTATGAGAAATATGTCTTCAAAAAAATCTTCAACAGAAAATATCTATCAGATCAAAGTTACCCTGCGGGATAGCAAACCGCCAATCTGGAGACGGTTATTAGTTTCTGGAAAAGCCACGTTGTTCGATTTACATAAAATCATTCAGGTTGCGATGGGATGGACCAACAGTCATTTGCACCAATTCATTGTAGCCGGTGAGTATTACAG
>Ga0209986_10005478_pt1 | contig 10515 bp, 12 predicted proteins | sample BlataG_FD_183168 | JGI IMG/M metagenome (GOLD analysis project Ga0209986, IMG submission 183168) | Deep subsurface microbial communities from Black Sea to uncover new lineages of life (NeLLi) - Black_00105 metaG (SPAdes) (version 2) | ecosystem: Environmental > Aquatic > Marine > Oceanic >...
AGTGCCAACGATCTGACGGAAGGCGAAATCACCCGCATTCGTGTGTTCATTGACAAAGAGTTCAAAGTTGAGGGTGATCTTCGGCGCGAAGTAACGATGAACATCAAACGATTGACGGAGATTGGCTGTTATCGTGGTCTGCGTCATCGTCGGAATCTGCCCGTACGAGGTCAACGAACGCACACGAATGCCCGGACCAAGCGTGGACCACGGAAGACGGTTCCCGGTCGGAAGCGCGTGCGTGCCAAGAAGTAGTGAGTCAGTAAGCTAGCGCACAGCAGGCTTGTGTAGCGACTAGTTGGAGGCAAGATGCCACAGGCGAAGCGAGGAAAGAGAAAGACCGGACGGCGGCGCGAGCGTAAGGTGACGCCGCGTGCTCATGCATATATCCATGCGACATTCAATAACACGATAATCACGTTCACGGATCTGGAGGGTAATGTCATACTCTGGGGAAGCGCGGGGTCTTCCGGCTTCAGGGGGTCTCGCAAGAGCACTCCCTACGCAGCCCAGATTGCAGCGCAGAATACCGCCAAAGAGGCGCGGAACCAGGGTGTAAGAGAGATTGACGTCTACATCAAAGGCCCTGGGCCAGGCCGGGAGGCTGCCATACGTTCCATCCAGGCTATGGGACTGAGGGTGCTTTCTATCACAGACATTACACCTATACCGCACAATGGGTGTCGTCCACCGAAGAAGCGTCGTCTTTAGTTCGTCGGTGGTTGGTCCCACGAGATCCATTCCACTCATGAGGGCAGGTGAAAAGGGGACTGGCTACGAGGAGGATTAGTGGCAAGATATACAGGTTCAAAATGCAAGTTATGTCGACGGCAAGGTGAAAAGCTGTTCTTGAAGGGCGAACGTTGTTATTCTCCCAAGTGTGCCTTTGAGCGTCGAGCATATGCTCCGGGTATGCATGGGCGGAGGAGAACCTTTCGTCGCAAAGTCTCGGACTATGGGGTGCAGCTAAGGGAGAAGCAGAAGGCTCGCCGTATCTATGGTGTTCTGGAGCGTCAATTTCGCAGATACTTTCGTCTCGCAGTCAAGCATAAGGGGTTGACAGGTGCCAACTTGTTACAGATTCTGGAGCGGCGCATGGACAATGTCGTTTACCGGCTTGGCTTTGCGAGTTCGCGAGACCAGGCCCGACAGTTTGTTTCCCATGGCCATTTCGACCTGAATGGTAGGAAAGCTATGACCCCTTCTTTGCTAGTGAAAGCCGGTGACGTCATTGCCGTGCGCGAACGCAGCCGGAAGAACCAGTACTTCAAAGACTTGCAAAAGACATTAGAACACGTGACGGCGTCAGAGTGGCTCACTCTTGACGCCTCTGGAATGAAAGGTCAGGTGCTGAGTCTGCCATCGCGAGAGCAGATAGACGTGCCCGTAAAAGAGCAGTTGGTCGTGGAGTACTACTCACGTTAGTAAGTATCAGATGCGCACCCGGTCCTTGCTGTTCATGAGGACAACCGGCACGTTGGAAACAGTGCGCACTGAGGGAGGGTACACAGTTGAAGTTTGTTTTGCCCAAAATAGAATGTGAGGCCGCTACGAAGAGCTATGGGCGTTTCAGCATTAGCCCGCTGGAAACTGGCTATGGTGTAACAATCGGCAACGCGCTGCGGCGTGTACTGCTCTCATCCTTGTCTGGGGCGGCAGTGACCTCTTTGCGCGTCAGTGGAGTGCATCACGAGTTCTCAGATATACCTAGTGCCGAGGAAGACATGACTACCCTCATCTTGAACGTGAAGAAGCTGCGGTTGCGTTCTTTTGCTGAGGGTCCCGTTCGGCTGCAGGTCAGTACGAAAGGCAAGTCGGAGATAACAGCCGCCGACATCGAGTGCCCGCCTGACGTGGAGATCATCAATCCAGAATTGCACCTGTTGACGCTCGACTCTTCCGATGAAGAGCTGGATATCGAGTTTATCGTGGAGAGCGGAAGCGGTTATTCCCCTGCCGAGGAGAGGGGAAAGTTGCCCATTGGGCAAATCCCTGTAGATGCCATCTTCAGTCCTATCCTGAAGACTAATTTCTCCGTCGAACGGACCCGGGTTGGTCAAGTGACGGACTATGATCGTCTCGTCATGGAGATTTGGACCGATGGAACTATTGGCCCTGCTGAACCGCTGAGCATAGCGGCGCAAATACTAATTCAGCATTTGAATCCTATTGCTAGCTTCGGCGAGCTGCAGCCGGAAGAGATTGAGGAGGAGGAGGCGCCGACGGCTATTCCCAGCCGGGTTTACGATATACCGATAGAGACGCTGGAACTGTCTATGCGTGCCTACAATTGTCTCAAGCGCGCAGGGATTACCCGGATTGGCGAGATTCTGGATAGACTGGCCAAGGGGGAGAACGAATTACTGGCTATTCGTAACTTTGGCCAAAAGTCCTTGGCTGAGTTGCTGACCAAACTGCAAGACAAGGGGTATCTGTCCACAGAGGACGAGACGCCAGAAGAAGAGGACGCTGCCGTCGAAGATGACGAGACCGCGGCAGAGAACAAGTAAACTGTCCGCTTCTGTCTCCAGCTATCATTTGTCATCGAAAGGAGGGCCTCCACCATGAGACACCGTGTGGCAGGCCGACGTCTGAATCGCAGCACTGGCATGCGCCGAGCTTTGTTCCGAAATCTGATCAGCGAGTTGATCCGTCATGAGCGGATCAAAACGACTGCGGCGAAAGCGTGTGCCATCAAAGGCGACGCCGAAAAGATCATAACTCTAGCCAAGCGAGGGGATTTGCATTCCCGACGTCTGGTCTTGCGTACTATCACTGACCCTGACCTCGTTAAGAAGCTGTTTGACGAGGTTGCCCCGCGCTATGCTGATAGGCCAGGAGGGTATACACGCATAATCAAGCTGGGGCCGAGGAAGGGGGATGCCGCACCGATGGTTCTGCTCGAACTGGTCAAATGAGCACAGGCGAGGCGCAGGCTACCACCCCTCAGACCAGGGCCAATGACCAGCGCCGCCCGGGTGAGTATCACGTTGTGGCCATCGTGGAATACGATGGCACTGAGTACCTTGGCTTTCAAATCCAGCGTAGTGGCAGGACGATTCAAGGCGAGATAGAACGCGCCCTGGCTGAAGTTACTCAACACCAAACGAGGATTGCTGGCGCGGGCCGCACTGATTCTGGCGTTCACGCCAGTGGGCAAGTGATCAGTTTCACTGCTGTGTGGGGCCATTCTTTATCTGATTTGCACCGCGCTCTGAACGCCGTTCTCGCCTCAGACATTGCGATAGTCGAGTTGCGAGAGGCAGCGCCTGCGTTTCACGCGCGCCATAGCGCGCGCAGCCGGCAGTACGCATACACCATTTACAATCGTGCGGTGCGCTCGCCACTTGCTCTGCGCTATGCGTGGCACTGTGTTAGGCCACTGGATGCACAGGCCATGAATCGCGCCTGCGGCTGTCTGATGGGCACGCACGATTTTCTGCCCTTTGGCTGGCCGCCACGTGGCGAGAACACTGTGCGCACTGTCTATCGAGTCAGTTGTCGGAGAACAGGTGACCTTGTATACGTGGAAATCGAGGCGAACGCCTTCTTGCGTAGGATGGTGCGGCGCATTGTGGGCAACTTGCTGCTTGTAGGACTTGGTGATTTGTCGGTTGAAGGGTTTGCTGGCCTTCTGTCGCTGAGACACCGGCGCACGCCTGCGGCACAAGTGCCGGCCCAGGGCCTTTGCCTGGTGAAGGTCAAGTATTAGGAGCCTGCTCTGAGAATAACGGACCGGGCTCGCCTGCCTGGCTGTGCGACGGCGTGCCCATTCTGTTTCTGGGTAGATTAGGAGGAGTTGAGGTAGGTGAAGACCTATACTGTGAAAGCGGGAGAGATTGAGCGGCGCTGGTTTGTGGTCGATGCCCAGGGCAAGACGCTGGGGCGGTTGGCCACCCAGGTCGCCAGAATCCTGCGCGGAAAGCATAAGCCTGTCTTCTGTCCACACCTTGACGTTGGTGACTACGTGATCATCATCAATGCGGCCAAGATACGGGTCACTGGAAAAAAACTGGACACAAAGAGATACTATAGGTACTCTGGTTATCCCGGAGGGTTGAAGAGCGTTGTGGTGAGCGAGCAGTTGAAAAAGCACCCCGACCGCGTTCTTGTCCACGCAATACGCGGGATGTTGCCCAAGAACCGGCTTGGTCGTGCCATGCTGAAAAAGCTCAAGGTCTATGCTGGTGACAAACATCCTCATGCCGCTCAACGACCCGAACCTCTGGAGTTGTGAGTTGGGGCACGTTATTCCTAGTGTAAAGGAGCGTAGTTGAATGTCAGCTGAATACTACTATGGCACCGGAAGACGGAAGACGGCTGTGGCCCGGGTGCGGCTCTATCCAGGGACAGGTAGCATCGTGATCAACGACAAACCGCTGGAAGAATACTTCTCACGCGGGCCTGACCGCCTCTACGTCTGTAAACCTCTGCGTGCTACTGACACGCTCGAACAGTTCAATGTCATGGTGAAGGTCAGAGGAGGTGGGATTTCTGGACAGGCGGGCGCGGTATGCCATGGTATCGCGCGTGCTCTACTAGTTGCCGATCCAGATCTGCGCCAGGTGCTGCGCCAACGTGGTTTTCTGACTCGCGATCCGCGACAGAAGGAGCGCAAGAAGCCTGGTCTCAAGCGGGCACGTAAGGCACCACAGTACACGAAGCGCTAGAGTACAGTTAGCGTTTGAGTCTCGGGCAGACAAAAGGCGAGGTCGCTCAAGCCTCGCCTTTTGTCTGCATAAGGAACGAGAAACCCGTTTTCGTACAGAAAACGGGTTTCTCAGTTATTCAATAGTCACTTCGACGATATCAGGCACGATGCTTTTCACTTCCAACCCCAGGCCCTCCGGCAGGACAACACTTGGAGTGACCTTATGCGTGCCTCTCCCCAGTCCGATGAGATTCAGAATGACTCGCACGTCATCGGGTTGCAGTTCTTGCAAGGCTGGCAGTGGCCCCGAGAGGATAATGTCCACACCCGTTGGCGAGGCCGTAGCCTTCAGTCCGAAACGCAGGTTCTCCAACTCAAGCTTGCGATGAATTGTCTGTCCGCCCATAAGGGGCTGGATGCTGATCTGAACGAGTATGCCCTCGCTGCCTGCTCCCTCACCCAGTACCAGGACTCCCTCCGGCAAGGCCAGCGCGACGCGCTTCATGACGTCCTGCTCGGCGTTGTCTACGTCAATCGGCTCTGTGTCGAGGTACCCGGGGAGTTCACCTATGACGGACTGCTGGCCATAGACGGTAACCAGTACTGGCTCGACGCTGATATTGCTGATCCAGTAGCCGGGCGCTGGTGAACCTTGTGTCGTGGCTCTCACGGTCACGTCACGGTAGCCCACCTGCCGTTCTATTACCACCTGGACCTCTACTGTCGTTGGCGAAAGCGTCAAGCCCTGGACTTGATTTCCGACCTGGTCCAGCAGGATCGGCACTTTATGCCTTATGACCGTATCTCGAGCGTTCTTTATGCTCACTTCTATGACGGCTTCGACCACCTGGGTCACGGAGGCCTTTGCGCCCCGTATGGTGATTTGCTCAGGGGACACAACCGGCAGACGGGAAACGTAGCCAAGCGGCACGCTCTCCTCGTCCAGCACCTTGACTCTCACACGTACTTTGCGCTCAGCTATTTCGCCCAGGTTCACGGTGATGTCAGGCGGGTCAATGCTGAGGATAGCGATGTCCTTCTCTAGTGTTTCGATGTCCACAGGCACCTTGTGTTGCCCGGCGTCCAGCCCAAGCAAGTCAACTGTTGCTTCAAAACTGCTCGGGCCGAATTGCTCCCACGTGTTGGCCAAGGCACGTACTTTGATTCTAACCTCGGTTTGCACAAGGCTGGAGATGACCAGCCCCTCTCCAAGGTTGACGATCTTAACAGGGATGGCGGTGGGGAAAAAGTCTGTACGTGGGGGGGCTTCTCCGTACGCAGCGACCACCCATACCACAACAGCCAGGAACAGAGCCAGAAGCGCCGAACTGAAGTTAGCGACTAGAGCACGCCACACTTTCATGCTTGCAGCTCCTCGGCTTTCTCTGCTTCGGGCTGGACACGCATACGTTGACGCAGCCAGGCTGAGAGGTCAAACTGGAGGTAAGGGCGGTAGAGCCTTTGCAGGATGCTGCGCAGGCGGTTCTCATCCAGGTGGCGTACCATGCGCCCATTGTGCGCTACCGAGATAGTGCCCGTCTCCTCAGAGACGACGACAGCGATGGCGTCCGTTTGCTCGGTAATGCCCAGCGCTGCGCGGTGGCGTGTACCCAGGTGACGATCAGCCAGTGGGCTGCTGGAGAGCGGCAGTATCACAGCAGCGGCGACGATTTCGTCCTCGCGCACAATCACTGCGCCATCGTGTAGAGCCGTGTTAGGGTAGAAGAGGGTCAGCAAAAGCTCGCTGGATACACGGGCGTTGATTCGAAGGCCTGCCTCTATGTAGTCCTGAAGTCCGGTGTGTCGTTCCAGGACGATGATTGCACCGTGTCGCGCTTCGGCCAGTTTGCGGCAGGCCCGGGCGACCTGGGTGATGGCCCGATGTGCTGCCGCTTCGCGCATGGGGCGGTCAATCAGGCCCCCTGCCCGGCCCAGGCGTTCCAGCGCCCTGCGCAATTCAGGCTGGAAGATGACTGGTATGGCCACCAGCAAAGCAGGAATAGCATTCCCGATCAACCAGCTAAAGGCCGTGAGGCGGAGGACACTGCTCAGCAGCACGGCAAGGAAGATGAAGATAATCACTCCACGCAGGAGTTGGATGGCCTGTGTGCCCTTGATAAGCTGCAGAAGAGCATAGAAGACGGCTGCGACCAGAAGAATATCAATTACATCTGTGAAACTGAGGCGTGAGAAAACCCACAAGATATCCGACACGTTGCCCTCTTATTGTCAGGTGCGAATACTGAACGTACAATGTGACTATCAGGTTCCTTCTACCTGCTGGTGAGCAATACGGCCAGCAGGCCTTTTTGGGCGTGCAGGCGATTCTCGGCCTGGTCGAAGAGCACGGAGCGTGGCCCGTCGGCGACCTCAGCAGTGATCTCTTCTCCTCTGTGTGCAGGCAAGCAGTGCATAACGATCACCTCAGGAGTTGCTTCGCCCACCAATGCGCGGTTTACCTGGTAGGGAGGGAAGAGCTTGAGACGTTGCGCCCTTTCTGCCTCCCGCCCCATGCTGGTCCAGACATCCGTATAGATGATGTCGGCGTCTCGGACTGCCGCGTGGGGATCGTTGCCGATCTCGATTTCGCTGCCGCTCTCACTGGCAAAGCGAAAGGCCAATTCCACTACATCGGTGGGAGGCTCGTAGCCTGGTGGCGTGGCAGCAGCAACGTCCATCCCGACCTTGCTCGCACCGAAGAGCAGTGAAGTCAGCACGTTGTTGCCATCCCCTACATATGTCAGTTTCAATCCGCGCAGCACGCCTTTTTTCTCAAGAATAGTCAACAGGTCCGCTAAGGCCTGACAGGGGTGACTGTAGTCCGACAAGCCGTTGATCACCGGCACGCTGGCGTAGGCTGCCAGTGTCTCTACGTCTTTGTGTGCAAAGACGCGCGCCATGATACAATCCACGTAACGACTCAGCACACGCGCCACGTCTTCGACGCTTTCTCGCTTGCCGAGTTGGATTTCGTTCGGTGATAGATATAGTGCTTGGCCCCCGAGTTGCAGCATCGCCGTTTCAAATGAGACACGTGTGCGCAGCGATGGTTTCTGAAAGACCATGCCCAACGTCTTACCCGTAATGATAGGCTGATTGCCTCCAGCCTGCCACTCTTCCTTCAACTCCTGCGCCAGATTCAAAATGTGCCAGAGTTCCTCGGTGGACAAATCAGCCAGAGTAGTCAGGTCCTTCTCCATTGAATCCCCTCCTCTCATGTTGGCCCATCTATTATAACACAAAACGTCGCGTAGGGCAACAACTCGAGGTGAAGCCGGTGCCAGACACAACTAGAGGGCGGCGGAGAACACTGGAGTCTCCGCCGCCTCGGTCTCCTGGCTATTCGGTTGTGTGGGATACCACATCTACTGAACTGGCTGGAGCTGCAATGTGATGCCTTCTGGGTTCCATGGGCCATGCTCACCGTTGAGCCAGTAGTTACCACGCCCTTTGAGGAGAACGGTACCCGTCCCGCTGGCGCTGAGCTCGATCAGTCCGCCGATCATGGTCACGGCGAGTTCCTCACCACTGGCGTAGATGTGCCCTGACCAGCCAGCAAAGAACACGATCCCCCCTGGCAGGTCCCAGCGGATGCCGCGGCCCGACGCCTTCAATGTCTCAGCGTTGCGGACCCAGACCGTGCCCACGCCGTGCCCTCTGATGTCCACTGTGCCGCTGCCGTGCACACGCGCCACCCCTGCGCCTCGTGCCGTAATCGTGCCCGTGCCCTCCACTGTTTCAGCGCTCACTACAGTACTCGCTAGCAGTCCAAGCACCAGCACGAGCACCGCAATCTTTACGAACCTTCTCATCTCATACCTCCTCAGTTGTTCTATGGGGAAGCTTTGCTCCCCACGGTTCTGCTTGCATTATAGAAATGGCGTATTGCCGGGGTTTTGCGGTAGTGTAAAATGTTTGTAAACGCATGTTCGCTTGTGGGGCACGCCTTTTCCAAAGTCACCCGACTTCCCCACGTTCCCCCGCAGTTGCCGTTTACGCCACCTCTGGTCTTTACGCCTCTGGCGTAAAGACCAGAGGTGGCGTAAAGACAAAGGTAGTACGGTGTTGTCTCCACGGCCTTTGCAGCTTTGCACCTACGGCCAGCGGCGTAGCATCGCCAGGAGCCGCGGCAGTGCCCCGCTCCGCTGCGCTCCGGGGACTGCGCAACTGCCGCTGAACATGATGGATATAACGAGACTTTGGAAAAGCCCCGAGCCGCGAGGGCGGCCTTGACACAAAACGCCGCTTGTGCTAAGATAGAACTGTACAGGCTGTGACGGAGACAAGTAAGCGTTGCAGCGGCCCTCCAGGGAGTCGCCGCTGGTGGAAAGGCGATGGGCAAGCAGCGCTGAAATCCCCTCCTGAGCCGCAGGCGGAAACGGCTGGCTTTGCCTGGCCGGAGTAGGCCATGCCGGGTTGCTCCCGTTAGCGAGCGCAGAGGCCTCTGGAACACTGCTCCAGGGGCGAAGAAAGGTGGCACCACGAGCGCCCCCTCGTCCTTTCGCCGAGGGGGCGTTTTGTATTCCAGTACTGGAGGTGCACTGATGATTGACTTGAAACTGATCCGTGAAAAACCAGACCTAGTGCGGCAGGCCATCACCACGCTGCAGCTCACTGCGCCTGTAGACGAAATCCTGGCCCTGGACGAAGAGCGCCGCAAGGTGTTGCGCCAGGTCGAGCAATTGAAAGCCCGTCGCAATGAGGTGTCCAAAGAGATAGGCCGCCTGCGCGGTGCTCCTGAGGCCGAGCCGCTCAAAGAGGAGATGCGGAAGGTCGGCAAGCGCATCAAGGCCTTTGACGATCAGGTGCGCAGCGTGGAAGAACGGCTTAATGTGGCTATGATGGAGGTGCCCAACCTGCCACATGAGAGCGTGCCGGTGGGCGTGGACGAGAGCGAAAACGTGGTTGTGCGCAGCGAAGGGGAACCGCGCACATTCGATTTTGAACCGCTGCCGCACTGGGAACTGGGCCCTTCGCTCGGCCTGATAGACTTTGAGCGCGGGGTCAGGATGTCGGGCACGCGTTTCTACATTCTGAAGGGCCTGGGTGCGCGGCTGCAGCGCGCCCTGATTACCTGGATGCTTGACCTGCACATCAAGCAGCACGGCTACACGGAGATTTATCCACCCTACCTGGTGCGAGAGAAATGTCTATGGGCTGACGGCAAACTGCCCAAGTTTCGTGACAGCATCTACCACGATGCCGAGGACGATGTGTGGCTGATAGGCACTGCCGAGACGCCCTTGACCAACCTGCACCGTGATGAAATCCTTCCTCTGGGCACTCTGCCATTGAGCTACGTGGCCTATTCGGCCTGCTTCCGCCGTGAAAAGATGAGCGCAGGACGTGACGTGCGGGGCATCAAGCGTGGTCACCAGTTCGACAAGGTTGAGCTGTTCAAGTTCACTACGCCGGAGAGCAGCTACGATGAGCTGGAGAAGATAGTGGATCACGCCGAGGAGGTGGCGCGTCTGTTGGGCATTCCGCATCGCGTAGTGATAATGTGCACAGGCGACCTGGGCTTTGTGGCTGCCAAGAAGTACGACATAGAGATGTGGGCGCCTGGCTGCCAGGAGTGGCTCGAGGTGTCAAGCATTTCCAACTGTGAAGCTTTCCAAGCCCGCCGCGCGAACATCCGGTTTCGCCGCAAGCTGGGCGCAAAACCGGAGTACGTGCACACGCTGAACGGGTCAGGCGTGGCACTGCCGCGCACCTTGATCGCCGTGCTGGAGAACTACCAGCAGGCCGATGGCAGCATTGTTATCCCGGAGGTGCTGCGCCCCTATATGGATGACCTGGAGGTCATCCGCTGAATAGTTCTTGGCGCAGAATGCCGCTCACAGGAGACGAACCTCGGTAGATTT
>Ga0209986_10005479_pt1 | contig 10512 bp, 14 predicted proteins | sample BlataG_FD_183168 | JGI IMG/M metagenome (GOLD analysis project Ga0209986, IMG submission 183168) | Deep subsurface microbial communities from Black Sea to uncover new lineages of life (NeLLi) - Black_00105 metaG (SPAdes) (version 2) | ecosystem: Environmental > Aquatic > Marine > Oceanic >...
ACGGGAAACGTGAAGTTAAGGAGTGTGAGAATCAAATTGTCTGAAGACCTTAATGAAGAAATGAAAAAACTCAAAGAAGAAATTGCAAACCTAAAAGAACAATTCAGAAATGTTATGGGCGGAGAACGAGAAAGAAGACGCGGCATATACATCGACATTGGAGACCGCGTACATGACTACGTTGAGGATATGATGGAAGGTGTCGCTGAAGGCATACACGGTGAACTTGAAAAATCCGTATTTATAGGCCCGAGAGGTGTCAGAATTCTCCGAAGAAAAGAACCGCATATAAGAAGGGATGAAGTAGAAGTTAGTTTTCCCAGAGCAGCTGAAGTCATGAGCGCCTTAGGCCACGAACATAGACTGAGAATACTAGATGAGCTCATGAGTGGTGGAAAATACATTAACGAGTTGCAAGAGAAGCTTTCAGAGATAACTACAAGCACACTTTCAAGCCATCTCAAAGTGCTTGAAGAAGCAGGGCTAGTTGTTCAAGAAAAAGTCAGAGGACGCCACCTCATCACTATGCCAGGCAGAACCGCATATAAAATGGCAAGACGAGTCACGAGATTCGCTGAAAGAAGGAACCGAGAATGATCTGGCAAAACTATCAACTAGACAACACCGTTTCAAAAACATCTGAAGCTATGACATTGTGGCAAACAGAAAAAGGCATCATAGAAATTAGCAAGAACACCTTAGGCATCCCAATAAAACTAGATGATAAGGAGAGGGGCTACATATTCCATGGCAATGGCAAACTCCTTCTGGACACCATAGTTGAAACAGAAGAAGGCGCCATCGGGAAACCTGTTGAAAAAGAACTAAACGAACCGTTTCTAATGATGGGAGACACAGAAGAAATGCAGAAACACTTAACGAAAACGAGCGAAGAAGACTTCGCAAAAATGGGCTATCAAAACCAACAAGAATTTGTAGATAGAGCAGAAGATTTTTGTGACCAGTTTTTCAAAAAGAGAGGAGTGCATAACCATCAATGTTTCGACGAACACCGTGGCTTCATTTTCGCTTTTCAGAATGAAATCAGCAAATTGGACATTCTTGTCGCCAAAGGTTCGAAACTGGTTTACAAGGCTATGGACATGGTCTTTGTGTCAAATGAAAACAAAGTAGTTCTGAAAAGTCCAAACGAAGTGGTTTGCTTGAGTAATGGAAAATCGGTCATTATCAAGAAATAGCGTCTTTACGTAGAATACTACTGAGTCTTTCAATTTTTTCCTATTTTAGAAAGTTACAAAGTTAGAAATCTACTTCGGCCTCAGGTCGGCTCCACATTCTGGGCAGAACTTTGAACTCACTGGAATGCGAGCTTGACATTTAGGGCAGATTAGCACAACTGGTCTACGCACTGGACTGTAAATTGGAACGAAAGCAACAACAATTCCGTAGATCACCTGTAAACCTTCAAGATAAATATGAGCCATATTCTACGACAAAAAGTTTGCGCGTTTCAAGTTTTCAGGATTATGGCTGAGAAGATAACTCACGTAACTGCTGGCTTCAACCTTGAACTCATGTTTCATTAGTAATACGCACCCCAGACATGATTGTTCATGTGCATACTTGAGAATTCCCAGCGAGCATTCTAGAGGTGCTGGTTAGTTCTCGGGGCTTTTGTTATTGGTTACTCTTCGGGGCTTGAAAAATAAACTGTTCATTTTTCGGGTCTTACATCTCGCGCGCGCGCTCTTTTATTAACTCCTTCAGTTCATCTTCAGCCTTCTTTAAACGACTAATCAGCTCTAACCTACCAAGATATCCCTCTTCACCCTCTCCCTTCCTAATAGAATCTTCAACCCGTTCAATAATAAACTTAGAAAGGGATGTTTTCGCCTTCCGCGCACGCTTCTTCCAATCTTCAAGCGTCTCAAAAGAAGGCAGATAAATGTGTATACTGTTCTATCCTTAATAGCCTCAGTCTTCGGCAGATTCTTCCTAGACATATACATCAATAATGTAATTGGCATGGACTTTTTTAAAATTTACCGGTAAATTGGTGCGGGGGGTGGGGTTCGAACCCACGAACGCCTACGCGACAAGGTCCTAAGCCTTGCTCCTTTGACCACTCGGACACCCCCGCACAACTCAGATTCAAAACTGAAATACTATTCCCTTTTATATTTATTTAATCGTCAGAGCTGAAATCCCTAAAACATAAAAACGCTTCACTAAATAATTGCATATGTGCCTCGGTGGCCTAGCCTGGTTGGGCATCGCCTTGGTAAGGCGGCGGTCGCGGGTTCAAATCCCGCCCGAGGCTCCAAAAACATCATCCACAGATTTTAAGTAATTTATATATCCATAAAGGCTAAATGAAGATAAAGAGGGAACCCATTGCCATATGCTGAACCCCTAGTTTATGGATTGATAGCGTTAGGGGCGATTCTCGCTTGTTTAATAATTATTTATGCCATGAGAAAGCGTGGAAAAAAGAAAGAAAAACTTTCTGAGGAAGAAAAACCAAAAAGGGGATTCAAACCGTTGCCGTTCAGAATTGAGAGAAGTATCTCTCGAGAAGATGCAACACATGCAAGAGAAGAACTTAGAACCCTAGATTTGGAAAGAGAGATTCTAAGCGGCGCTATCAGGCGACTCTATGAAGCTCATGCAGAAGGCAAAATAACAGAAGAAGAGAGGGAAAGAATTGCACAGACATACAAATCTCGAATCATGACAGTCAAGGAAGCCATCTCAAAGGACGAATCTTTAGTGGCTCTACACGAATTGGAAGCCATGCAAGAAGACCTAATAAAACTCTTCAGCGAACGCTTTGACGAATTAAGCACAAAAGTTGATGAACTACGCTCAACGGTCGAAGTAAGACCAATAAACGAAATAGCCATACCAATCGCCAAAAAACCACTAAAAACACTCACCGACAAACCCGTCAGAAAAGAAAAAGGAAGAGCGAAGAAACCAGCCAAACCAAGCCCGAGAACAGAAGCAGAGAAAAGAATAGAGAAAATCAGAGCAGAAGTAGAAAAAGTTTTGGAAAAACTGGGGCAGATGGAACTTGAAACCTGAAAAAGAATGGATAGAAGAAGCGAAAAGAAACGCAGCATCAGAAGCAGTTAAACATGTCAAAGACGATTTTGTGATAGGCCTAGGCAGCGGAAGCACAGCCGCCTACGCAATTGAAGAAATCGGAAACAGAATAAAACGTGAAAAAATACGTGTTTCAGCCGTTCCAACCTCGTATCAAGCCTTCATGTTAGCTGTCGAACACGGAATCCCCATAACAACACTAGAAGAGCATCCGACATTGGATTTAACAATAGATGGAGCAGACCAGATAGACGACGAACTAAGTCTCATAAAAGGTATGGGCGGGGCCCTCGCCCGCGAAAAAATCGTTGCCTCAGCATCGAAAAAACTCGTCATTGTTGCTGATGAAAGAAAAAAAGTCAAATTTTTAGGAGAAAGCAACCATCCAGTGCCGATAGAAGTCATACCTTTTGCAACACCAATTGTAATGCACAGAATAAAGGAAATGGGAGGAAAACCCTTTCTAAGAGAAAGCAACAAAAAAGTCGGTCCAGTCATAACGGATAACGGCAATATCATTATAGATGTGAATTTTGGACTTGTATACGAACCTGCAGAGTTAAACCACAAATTGAAGGGTATTCCAGGCGTTGTCGAAACAGGGCTTTTCGTCAAAATGGCAGACTTGATATATCTTGGAGAACGCTCTGGTGTAAGAAAACTAGAGAAAGGATAATCAATAACCCATTTTAGGTAAGGCGTAACATTTCAAATTTTATATGTAAGAGCTGTCTAAAACCTTAGACAGACGCAAAACACTACGCCGGGGTAGCCTAGCCTGGTTAGGGCGCCAGACTCATAACCTGGAGAACAAACACGGGGGCCTATGAACGCCCTAATGTCCAGAAGTCGCGGGCTCGAATCCCGCCCCCGGCACTAACCTCTATTGTTGTGGAAGAATTGTGACAATGGTCTTGCTTCTTGTTGATATTTCCAGTTGTTCTCCGAAGCCCTTTTTCACATAAGCGTTTTTTATGGTGACTTTGTCACCTACTTTCAAATCGCTAACAGTGTCAGCGTGTTTTCGCCATGCTGAAATCCATATTTTGCCAGTTTCATCTTTCATTTCAAAGACGGCGAGTTTCACAAGCTCTGCTTTGGATGTTTCTACATTTCTAAACATTTGTTTTGTAACGACGGCTCCTTCAACATTAACATGTTTCAAGCCTTCCTTCAAGTCTGCTATTTTCAAAAATTCTTCTTTTGGTGTGATGGCTTCGACGTAAGTTTGGGAGTTAACATGAATTTCCAAACCCTTGCTCATTGTCTTTTTCACTTTTGCGTTTACCAGTTGCAGTTTGACACCTTTCCTCAGCGTTTCTTCTAGCTCATCCACCTTTTCGTTCCAAACAACAACTGGTATTTCACCCGTTTCATCAGCAAACATAAACCGCTCGACTTTTCCAGAGCTTGAATCTCGCCTTCTAAAAGTGGAAATTGGAAAAAGCTTTTTAACCGTGCCTGTGATGTTTACGCTCTTGTTTTTGCGGCGTTGAGTGATCCCTCCGATTTTTGTCACAAATTTGCTGATTGTAGGATATTCCTTTGCTTCTACATCCTTTGGATTAATTTCAATTCCACTTCTTTTTCTGACGTGTAACTCAACTCTTCCGCTGTAGTCTTCTTTTGTGTATCCGTGGGAAAAACGGATTATGTGTCCAACTTCCACTTTGCCAGATTCCATGACTTCTGTCTTATCGTTCCATAAAACAATCCGCAAAATGCTGTTTTCATCGGCAATAAGCAGGCTTGCAACTTTCCCGCTTTTGTTCGCTTTAAAGGTTTTAGGAGGGAAGACTGCGACAACCCGTCCAACAACAGTAACATCATTCAAGCCTGGAATCAAATCCCGTATTGAAAGTGTAGGCGTTCGAGCTTCCTTTGAAACTTCTACGCCAAACTCGGCTGCAATCATTCGCAAAAGAACGTCATTCGAAATAAAACTGCCTGTTTTCCTCTTTTCCCTGTCTAATCTTTCTAGAATTTGCTCCCTTGAAATCTCCGGATGCGTCGCGAGTATCTGTTCAATTATTTTTTTAGCCGTCATTTCAGCTTGATTCCGCTCAAAATGAGGAAGATGAATGCTATAAGGTTTATTAAAAGCCGTCAACGAGTTGTTAAATGCGAAAAATAGGAGCCCGAATGAGTGATGGATGCAGAAATGCTTTTTGGTTTAGGCATTGCCTTAATATTCGCTGGAATACTCATCACTCTAATTGCAGTTGTTTTGCTATTTGTCTCAAGCGTCAGAGGAAAAGGGGAAGTTAAGGGTGGCGGAGCAATAATAATCGGGCCTTTTCCAATAGTCTTCGGAACGGACAAGGAATCAATCAAAACTGTTTTGTGGCTATCGATAACGCTTTCAATACTCCTCGCAATAGTAACGGTGATATTTTACTTGGTTTCAAAATAAAATAGAGAATACCGCAATGGTGATCCGTAAAAACTTTTCAAAGTGTGCGAGTGAGCAGTCAAGCGTATTCCAAAAATTCTTTTTGTTATTTATCATAGGGTTTTTCCTAATTTTTGTAGGCATCATACTTCTAATTGTTGCCGCCGTGCTTTCCGATGGCTCAGCAAATTTCGGTGCATTCATATTCATAGGGCCTTTTCCCATAGTTGTAGGTGCTGGCCCTGAAGCGCCTTTGATGATTTTATTTGCCATAATTCTCGCCTTTTTGAGTATCATAATGTTTCTGGTGTTACGAAGAGAAAGGAAAAAAAGCGAATCTTTAGTCCTTTAGCTTGACTTCTCCTCTTTCCCGTAAAACATGTATAAAAATATTAGAACTAACGCGACAAAAGTTGCTGTCATAATGATGTACTTGAATATTTCGAAGTATGCTCCTATGTTCATTGAACACTATCTCCTCTACCCTATTTTAAAGTTTAAATATTTAAAGAATAGGGTTTTTCCACTCTTTCATTAGTGAGTCGTAAAGTTCATCGCGTTCCTCTAAGGCATCATACCATTTTAGGATGTTTGCGATTTTTTGTGCTATGAGATGATAGCACAAGTGCACCTCTCTATCTAAGACACGAAAGTAAAAGTCATCACACGAACAAAATTCAGCTTCAGGCATTAATAGGTAATCCCGTTCCTTTCCGACAACAATCCAGACGATTCTGCCGCTTGGCTTGAAAACGTATTTTTTTACACGATTTTCTTTTAAGGCTTCGAAAGCCTTTATGAAACGTTGGCCGAAAACTTCGTAGAGCTTTGTTAAGTTTTTTCCTGTTAATTTGCCTTCCGTTTTTGCTTTCTTGCATATGTTTCTTAGTATGTTGACTTCTGAGTTTTTGTCCATGTATGCACAGGCTCTTCGGTAGAGTTGACTATAATAGGAATTGTTAGTCTATGTTTATCGGTTCGCTCTTCTTTTCTTCCTTGGTTTTTGGTAACGTAACCTCTAAAACACCATTTTTATATTGCGTTTTTGCTTCTTTCACGTTCACGTTTGCTGGCAATCTGACCTCCTTGTAGTATTTGCGTTGTGGGGCGTCAACTGATATAGTTAACGTGTTCTCTGTTCCACGTAACTTTACGTCGTTTTTCTCAACACCCGGCAATTCCACTACAATATGAACTTCTCCATCCGTGTCGATAATGTCTACAAGAGGTTCTCGCTCTTCTTTTACTTGAGGCCCAAAACGGCTTGGCTTAACATTTCCGAACTCGCGTATTTCAGGTTTTCCATGAGGTCCTATTTTCACGCTGTAACCATATACAAAAGGCCCCCATTCACGTATTGTTGTGCCGTCTGGACGTTTGCGTTCTCTCACATAGTCTTCTGGGACTTTTGAGGTGAATGTTTTGAACTCTTCTTCCATCATCTTTTCCATTTCACGAAACATTTTGTCAACATCTTCGAAGAACCAACTTCTGAAGAAGGGGTAGCGTCTTCTTCTCTTAACCCAATCTGGATAATCATCTGACATCTTTTAGCCTCATTAAATGTGACAGCGATATTACTCTATAAGTTTTATGCTAAAATTCACGTTGTTAGCTTAGGGTTCTTAGCTGATTTAAAGTTCCAAGGAAAGTTCCGTCAAGAAGATAAATTTCTGCATTTTCCATATTCACTGCTTTTGACCGGAGAACAGGCCCCACAATTCTTGCAGTTCCACTGGGTTTTCTTTTGTTTAATGGTCTGCCTCCTAGAAATTCGTTGAAAGAGGGCATTATGAAAAGCTGTGAGGTTTCAGGCTTGATTTTGTAATGCTTCCGTAGTGTTCCCTCGACGCTTTTTTCAATTCTAATTCTATTTTTTCGCAGTAGAGTTTCAGTTAGTTTGGTTCCATTACACTCCATCTTTACCCAGACTTGTCTTGTTATTCTGAACCCTGCTGGGTCGCGGAAGGCTACAATGGGATGGACGTGTGCCATCACCAATGTTTTACATTTTAGTAGAGCGGGTGATGGCCAACGGTGCCCATGGAAAAGGCCAACTTCTCCTACTATTGAACCGGTTGCTGGTAGGATTTTTATGTTTTCCGGAAGTAGTGGTTCGAGGTTTCCGTCGTGGTTGCCGCGGATTACACATATTTCTTTTGTCTGTTTTTTTAATTCGTCGAAGAAGTTTGGTATGTCGTGCCATTCGCCTGTTTGTGCAGTTGCAATTGTATGTTTTACGTCGCCTAAAATCAGTAGCTTTTCTGGTTTATATGTGAACATGAGGTGTTTTAGTTTTTGTAGGAGTTTTGGAGTCTGAGTTGGGACGTGTATGCCCTTTTGTGAGAGGGCTATCTCCCACCCTATGTGCAGGTCTGCTATCACCAGTGTTGTTGTTTTTCGCGTTTTTATCAATGCAGCTGGATAAGGCATTAATGGTGTTATCATTTCATTTCCTTTTCGGATTTCACTATGCTGAGTATAATTCTGTGGATTTTCTGGTTTGCTGTTGCTATGAAAGCTACCTTTTGTTTCGGGCTTAGTTTAACGTTTAATGATTTTCCCTTGGGCGTTGTTATTTTTGCGCCTGCCTCTTTTATTATTAGCCAAGCGGCTGCCATGTCTGTTGTGCGGAGTTTTCCACGTATGTCCAGGAAGGCGTCTGTTGTACCATCTGCCACATAACATAGTTCTAGGGCGTTTGCTCCTAGGTGACGTATATGTTTTGTTCTTTGGATTAAGTTTGTTAGTTTAGGTGCTATTTTCTGGATTTTGTAGGTGTTTAAGTCTATGCCTATCACAGCCTCTTCTAAGGATTCGGTTTTCGACGGCGCTATTTTCTGGTTGTTTCGGTAGGCGCCTTTTCCTTTTTGCGCCGTGTACGTTGTACCTTGGACTAGATCAGTCACCAGAGCTGTGTGTATTGTGTTTATGGTGGGTTTTGTGGATACAGCGATTGATGTTGCGTAAAAAGGTATACCTCGTACAAGGTTTGTTGTCCCGTCTATCGGATCTGTCGTTACAAAATTGTCGTTTGGAGTTTGACCATATTTTTCTGTGCCGGATTCTTCGCTTATGAGGGTGAACGAGATTTCATGTTCTTTTAAGGTGTTTATTATGGCACTTTCTGCCGCAAGATCTATTTGTTTTATCGGGTCGCCACCTGCTCCTATGCCCAAGTTTGGCTGTGGCTGGTTTAGCTTTTTTAGAAGGGGTTTGATTTGCTCTTGTATATTGTTCTTGCATCGAATTAGAATGTCTAGCCAGTTGAGTTGCTTTTTCATTTTGACATGATACTCCAATACAAATTGTCCGATAAAGACTTTGATGAAAGAGACTACGCATAAAGTTTATGGTTAATGTTCGTACACGGCGTTCTTGTTTATTGATGAAAAGTGTTTCAGTTTTTCTTGCTGAAATCACTGGTTTTGCTAGTATAGCTCTGTGTGATTTTTCTAGAGAAAGGTTCTAAAACACAACCTCAGAAAGCATTTATCTAACATTTGATAAAAAGCAGTGTATTGACAGGAGGACACATTTACGGCAGCGAAAATGACAAGAACTCTGGAGATACTCATTGATGGAAAATGGCATGCGCTAAAGGAGGTCAAAGAGAAAACGAAGCTGAACAAGAACCAGATCCAGCAGGTGATAGATTTTCTAGAAAGATACGGTTTTATATCAGTAGATAAAATGGCGAGGAAAATAAGACTGGACAAAAGTGTTGAAAAGTTCTTAGTCGACAACTCTATTTCATGAGGCTTTTTAAACCTTTGTAGGCTTCTAAAAACTTTTTGCCCTTGCCAGTTATCTTGAATAAGCCTGGATTGGACGTTTTATTATCGCCAACGATTTGTAGAAGCTTCTTGTGAAGCAAAAATCCAAGATAATATTTTAACTGTTTGAAACTTAAATTGCAACGGTACATTAGGTAAGTCTTTTTTACTCCGCTGAAAGAAGCATCAAGAATGTCCGCGATTATGTCTAGCCTTCCACGATGACTACTGCTGCTTTGCTTCTTTGCGCTAGCTAACAAATTTGATATGCCCCTCTAAAAGGCTATACCTTCCCCTTCTCTCCAGTTATATAATTGGGAAACGATGATTTAAGTGTTCTGAAAATGGAGAAAAGACTAATTTGTGAAATGTTGGGAAGCTGAAAATTACAAAAATGAAGAGACTATGGTTGGTTCTGTCTTAGATACTGCATAGTTTTCTTAAAACTTTTTCACAGTTAGCTTCTTTGTCCATGAAAACGCTTATTCTATTGTCACTAACTGTTAATGAGAGCACTTTTACATCTTTTCCGTCAACAATGATGCTTTTGACATCACCAAGGTTGAAATCTTTTGAAAGTACTTCGCCTGCGTCGAGTGCTGAAGAGGAAAGAATGGCGTAGTCGATTAGTTTTGTTGGGTCTTTGAGGTCTATTGCTGCTGAAGTGGAGTTTCTTAGGATGTAGCCTATGACGCCGTCGTATGTTTTGATTTCTTCGAGATTTGCGCGTAAGTTGTTGACGTGGGATTCTTCAACAGTTAGAGGTTCTGTCACAGTGGCGATCTCCTGAATGGTTTTCTTTTTTCTGGCCATAAATGGTGTCTCCATTAATATACTAACGGTTTGACTCTTACTAACTCGCCTTTCCTAACTTCGAGGTTGAGTTGTATCTTTTCGGGCATTCGTATGATTCCTTTTCCTTCGTATTTTGAGTCTTTTATAGGTTTGACTTTGCATTGAGTTGTTTTTCCGTCGAAGGTTTCAACTTCAACTTGGTCGATTCTTGCGCTGTCAGAGATTTCTTTCCATTGTGATAGCATTTCGCTGTCGATTCGCACGGTGTCGGATGGAACTAGTAAGCCGCCGAGGTCTTCAATTATGAGCTGGTTTACAGGGAGTTCTGAGGGCAGGGTTTCGGTTTCTAAGGTTTCTTCTGGTGCTTCCATTAAGTTTTCTTCAATTGGAGTTTCTGTTTGTTCTTCAAGTTCCTTAGTTACTGGAGTCTCAGTATCAACTTCAAGTGGAGGTGTTTTGTTTTTGAGGGGGGCAGGGTTGATT
>Ga0209986_10005481_pt1 | contig 10511 bp, 8 predicted proteins | sample BlataG_FD_183168 | JGI IMG/M metagenome (GOLD analysis project Ga0209986, IMG submission 183168) | Deep subsurface microbial communities from Black Sea to uncover new lineages of life (NeLLi) - Black_00105 metaG (SPAdes) (version 2) | ecosystem: Environmental > Aquatic > Marine > Oceanic >...
GCCCTCGAGCATCATCGCCTCCAGCGGCTCAGCGACCCCGAGGTGGCCACCCGTATTCGCCAGTACGAGCTGGCCTTTCGGATGCAGACGAGTGTTCCGCAGTTGGCCGACCTGTCGGGTGAAACCGCCGAAAGCCTTGCCCTCTACGGTGCCGAGCCGGGGCGGGCGACGGTCGGCACCAACTGCCTGATGGCCCGGCGGCTGGTTGAAAGGGGTGTGCGATTCGTCCATCTCTATCACAGCGATTGGGACCATCATGGGGGCATCGAACCCTACATGGATGAGATCTGCCCGCCCACCGACCGAGCGGCAGCCGGTCTCTTGATCGATCTGGAGCGTCGCGGGCTGCTCGATGAGACCCTGGTGGTGATCGGTGGCGAGTTTGGCCGCACCCCGATGGGACAGGGCAAAGAGAAGGGCATCGGCCGCGATCACCACATCAAGGGTTTCAGCATGCTGCTGGCTGGGGGTGGCATTAAAGGAGGCATCACCCATGGCGCGACTGATGAGTTCGGCTATCACGCCGTCGAAGACGTGGTGCATGTGCGTGATCTGCATGCCACCATGCTCTACCTGTTAGGGATTGACCATAACCGCTTCACGGTTCCCTACCAGGGCCTCGACACCAGGCTGACCGGCGTCGAGCCGGCTGAGCCGGTGATGCCGTTACTGGGCTGAACACCACCTGGGGAAAAGCTGCGATGCCTCGCGGCCAAGTCGCCCCGCTAATCATGCTCACCAAACCAGCGGTCCTTGATCTCGTCGAGGAGCCCAGCCTCGCGGAGCTGGAGGATGGCGGTGTTGAGCGGTTCGCGGAGAGGACTGCCCGGCGGCAGGGCGAGGCCAAAGTCGAAGGAGTCGAAAATGCCGCCGACGAGTCGGAACCGGCTGCTGCCCAGTTCCTGAATGGCCAGCATCAGGGTGTGATCCTCCGTGACGACCGCGTCGCAGGCTTCATCTGCCAGGGCCCGGAGCATCGCATCGAGGTTCTCATAGGTTTCGACACTGCCGCCGTACTCCCGAACAGCGGCGACGGCGACGGCTCCCTCCTGGCAGGCAACCAGCTTGCCAGCGAGGTCGCGGGGGCTGCGGATCGTACCGGTGACCCGTTCAACGGTCATCGTCGCCGTCAGGGTGCTCGTCAGCAGCGCCACCAATACGATGCCGCCGATCATCCAGGCGACCGCGATGACACGCCCCGTGACCGTAGCAATCTCTTTGTTCTCACAGCCGCCGGTGATGATTGTGCTGGTGCTCCACCAGACCGCCTCCCAGACTCCGCGAGGATAACGGGCGGGAAACGACTCGGCATTGTGCCGCCGCTCAAACCACCAGAGCAGGTGTCCGGTCAGCACCATCGTGCCGATCACCCCCGCCAGAATCGTCAGCAGTTCCCAGGAGAGCAGGGTTGCAAGCGCCTCTAGCAGCCCGCTGTCACTCTCCCGCAAGACGGCAATCCGCAGTCCTGAGTCGGCTACTGGATGCGTAAAGTCGACCAGCCGCTCCCGCTGCTCGGTCATCGCCAGTGGACCCAGCAGCACATCGACCTTACCGGTCTGAGTAGCCTCAAAAAGTTCCTCGATTGAGGCCATCTGCACGAAGGTTGTTTCGCCACCGATTCGGTCGGCCAGTTCACTCCAGAGATCAATTGAATAGCCCTGCGGGCTGTCGCCGACAAATTCCACCAGGCCCCTGATCGGCATGATGGCCACCCGCAGCGGTGTCGCGATTCCTGATGCCGCAGCGGCTGGTGTGTCGTCCGCAGCGTGGCCTGCCAATGGTGTCGTCAGCAGGGTGACCAAGAGGCCGCCCGCGACGAGGCCGCTCAACCTGCCCCGCTGTCGCAGCCAACCAGACCAGGCGATGAACAGTCCGCCCAGCAACACGCCAGCCGCCGCCAGGGCCACAGCTAACGGCGGTACGGAGAGGCCGCCAATCTCGTGGGCAAGTTGCTGGCTGGCAGCCACATCGATTGCCGACCCTGAGCCGTAAAGCAGCAGCAGCGGCATCGAGTTGTTGGCGATGTGGCAAAGAATGGCCGGGTACAGGCTGCCGGTGGCCAGCACAATCGTGCCGAGGGCTAGGCCGAGCACAAACGTCTGGGGCATCCGTTCGGGAAGCAGGTGAAAAATGGCAAAGCAGGCGGCCTGGGCCACGACCGCGATGATCTTCCGGCGTCGCGAGGGCTGGTCGCCGGTAAAGGCAGCCAGCACCCAGCCGCGGAACAACAGTTCCTCGAGGCAGGCTGGCAGTACCGCCATCAAGCACCAGGCCAGCCACCAAGGCTGCTCAAGCATGAGCCCGAGCAGCTTTTCAGAGAGTTCTCGCATGGCCGGCGACAGTTCAATGCCGCCAAACCGCAGCAGCGCTGCCGCTCCCAGCACGAACAGTCCACCACCAATCAGCAGGCCGCCAGCGAGGGCGGTGACGCCGCTGGTCAGCCGCAGGAACCCACGGCCCGCCCCTGGCCACCGCAGGGCGAAGGTCCGCCGCAGCCCGATCCGTTGCCAGAACAGCAGCACCGCCAGCGGTAGGACAACTGCCAGTTGCTGGATCGGAATGGCGAGCACGATGTCGGGGGGACTGAGGCCTTGGGCATACCAGAGGCCGGCCAACCCGAGGGCGAGCGCCAGGCCACCGTGGATGACTCCCGGGACCGCCCGTCGCGGGGGCCGCCGAAAACCGCCAGCCGCATCGGGACCGCGAAACAGGATCTCTTCGTCGGTGAGCATGGCGGCAGTGCCCCGCAGCAACACCAGGGTTACCAGCCCGCTGGAACAGAGCGTCACCAGCAGCGGCAGCAACGCGGCAGTTGGCCCGGTGTCGGGGGGCTGCAGCTGTGGCCGATCAGCATTCCCGACCGCCGCAATGGCGATCGTCGCCGGCTGCTCCGCCGGCGGGGTGAGGGCCGTCCGTGAGACGACCACTTGGCCGGCGAAAGGCACCGCAGGCACGAAGCCGTCACTGCGGATGCCCGGAACGATTGCCACCCCAGCCAGAGCGCTGACCAACAGAATGACCGGTGTGAGAGTGTTCTGAGCTTCCTTGACGCTCTTCGATGCAGTCGTGACAGCCAAGCTCATGGCAGCGGCAACCGCTGCCAGGCCGACAAATGCCAACAGCGTAATCAGGGTGCCGCCGCCGATGTTCTGGAAGTAATAGCCGACCGATGCTCCCGGCAGGAATCGGAGTGAGACGAGAATGGTTAACAGAATCGAGATGACATTGGCCGCCAAGGTTGCCAGCGTCACCCCAAAGACGGCCAGAAATTTCCCGAACACAATGTCTCCCGCACCGCAGGGGACTATCAACAGGGTTTCGATCGTGCCTCGTTCCTTCTCGCCGGCGATGGCATCGATGGCGGGATAGAAGGCTCCCGTCATGGTCAGTACCGCCAGCAGCACCAAGATGGCGCCAGCCACCGGTGCGACGACGCTGCGATCGGCCACCGCCTGCTTCGCCACGGGCTTGCCGGCAAAGCTCAGCTCGATCGGCTTAAACAGGCTCAAGGGAACCCCGGCTGCTTCCATCCGTTCCTGCCGCACCTGCGCGGCCAGGCTGGCAATCAACGCCTCAAACTGATCCCTGGTCTTCTGATCGGCCGGATAGCTGTCGGACACCCGGGCCGCGATGCTGACGGTACCGAACTGCGCAAGCCCCTGGGTGAAGCCGGCTGGCACATCAATCCAGAGATCGACCTTGCCACCTTCCAGGAGTTCCTCAGCCCTTGGAGGCGGCTCGATCTCGGCGAAGACATCGCTGGGCCACTCCGGCGGTGGGTCATCACCGGCCGCGTGCAACAGTTGCCCCAGCCGGGCCGCCAGCAGCTGTGCCTCAGCGCCACTCAGGACAAGCGACAGCGGCGTGGCTACCTGCTGCTCAATGGTGCTTTCCAATGCAGTCCGCACGCCGAGGGCGCTGGAGAGGGCGACCAGCGGATAGGTCACCATCGGCAAAAGCAGCGTCACTACCACCGTGCGGCGGTCCCGCAGAAACTCAAGCAGGTCCCGCCGGGCCAGCGACCAGGCAGCCCGAAGTGGTGCGACCGATCCTCTCATGCCGGCGTCCCTCCTTCGACAGCCCGAAAGAAGGCCGCTTCGAGGTCACCGCTGTTACCAACGAGTTCGCTTCGTGTGCCAGCGGCCACCACGCGGCCAGCATCGATCACAACGAACCGGTTGCAGCGGTGTTCGATCTCGTGCAGGCGGTGGGTCGATAACAGAATGGCATGGCCGCCGTCGCGCAGCCGTTCGAGCGTGTCGAGCAGATCACGCGAGCCGACCACGTCGAGGGCATTGGTCGGCTCATCGAGCACCAGCGCCGGGGGATCGTGGACCAGCGCCCGGCCCAGGGAAATTCGTTGCCGCTGCCCTGAAGAGAGTCGTCCAGCCGGCCGATCGGCGTAGCCGGCCAGCCCCAGGGTGGCGATCAGCCAGTCGACCCGTTCGGTCACCTCGGTGTCGGTGAGCCCATTGAGCCGGCCGAACGAGGTGAGCAGTTCTCGGGCGGTGAGCCGATCTGGCACTCCCGTGGTGGCCGAGACATAGCCCAGCGATCGCCGCACCCCAACGGGGTCGGCGATGCTATCGTGGCCGCAGACGCGGGCGGTTCCCGCCGTCGGCTTGAGCAGCGTGGCGATGATTCGCAGCGTGGTGGTCTTGCCGGCACCGTTGGCCCCGAGCAGGCCGACGATCTCGCCTGCGTTGACTGCCAGAGAAAGCCCCGCGACCGCCCGCACGTGGCAGCCGTCGCTACTGCGATATTCCTTGACGAGATCGGTCACCTCGATGATCGGATCGCTGGCCGGTGGTGCGGCTGGTGCTGCCTCCATCAGCCCTCCACGCTCGGCGGAAATTGGCGGCGGTTGAGAATGAAGCTGGACACCGCCAGCAGGACACCGACCAGGATGAAGACAGCCGCCACCTGCACGACCGCCGGGTTGTCATCAACGAATAAGGTCATCTCGATCGGCAGCTCCCGTCGCCAGGCCATCCACTCGACCAACAGACTTCGCAGCCGCAGGCTGACCGTCAGTTGGTTGACGACCGCCGGCAGAAATCCGGCCAGATATTCGACGACAAAGGCGACTCCGACACTCGCGATCAGAGCCCGCTTGGGCAGGATGACCGCCGGCAGCGTGAACAGCGCCGCCCGGCCGATGCAGGACAGCATAATCAGCCCGAGAAACATCACCGCCAGCGGCAGCGGCTGAGTGACCTGGGCAATCAGCAGGGTCAGCAGCAGCCCCGCAAACGCAACACCGCCGGTCCAGATAACGGCTGCCGCGAAGGTGCCCAGCAGGAGGCTGCGACGACCACCGGGTCGGACGGCGACATGAATCCAGGTGCCGCGTTCAAGTTCGTCAGCAACCACCGGGCACATCGTCACCAGCAATCCCAATACACAGAGGGCCTCGGGGATGAGGGCGTAGATCATCACCACCGCCATGTTCCGCTCCAGCGGTGCTGTACGGATGACGGCAAACATGACGGCAGCCGGAAAGATCGCTCCGATCAGGGCCATCACCAGCCGTGGCTTCGTCAGCAGCCGATCGAGTTGGAAACTCATCACGGCTGCCGCGGTGCCAAGCCAGTGGCCGGGCGGAGGCGGTCCGTGCCGACTGGCAGCAGTGGCTGAATGGTCGTCCATCATGCCTCGATCCCCCGATGCAGCTGGACCAGCCGGCCAAAAATCCCTTCGAGTGTGCGATCGGCAGCGACGACTTCTCGGACGGTGATCCCATCCTTGACGGCCTCGGCAACAACGGCAGCCAGCCGATCAGCTTGGCGGGTGCCGATGATGAGGGAGTCACTGCCTTTGATCCGCAGGGTTTCGACGACGCCGGCTCCGCAGGCGCGCTCGGCCAGCTGGGTGGGAGCATCGGTCCGAAAGTGAACCTCCGAGGGGAGAGCGTCGATCAGCCCCCTGATTTCGGCAGCCGATCCGCTGGCCACCAGCCGGCCGCCGAGGATCACCGCCAGATCAGCCTGCAGGGCTTCAACCTCGTGTAGCAGGTGACTGGCAACCAGCAGGCTACGATCGCGGGCCCAATGGCGGACTAGGTTGACCAGATCGTGCCGGGCGACGGGGTCGAGGCCGTCGAAGGGCTCGTCAAGAACCAGCAGGTCGGGCTCATGGGCAAAAGCCCCGGCCAGCTTGGCCCGCTGCCGCATGCCTTTGGAAAGGGTTGCCAATGGCCGGCGGCTGGCTTCGGTGAGGCCGACTTCATCGAGCGCCTGGTCGGCCCGTTGCCGGGCTGCAGCCGGCTGAAAGCCACTCAGTCGCATGAGGTACGTGACCCACTCCTGCGGCGTTGCCCTGCGTTCAGTCAAGTCGGCTGCCGGGCAGTAGCCGATACGTGCCAGGATGGCTGGATTTCCAAACGGCCGCTCCCCAAACACCCGGACCGTCCCGATGGTCGGCCGCAGCTGTCCGGTAATCAGCCCCAGCAGCGTTGTCTTGCCCGCGCCGTTGGGGCCGAGCAGACCGTGGGCGCCCTGGCCGAGCTCGACCGAAACGTCGTTGACGCCGATCACCGACCCGTAGAGTTTTGTGACGTGCTGGAGTGCAAGCATGGAAACAGCTGAGTGGGTCAGGCTTTAGCCGGGGCGGTCACCCGCCAGGCGAGGATGGCGAGGCTGCCGAAGGTCATCAGCAACAAGGTGGCGGTGGCAGGCATCCAGGCAGCAGGCCGCCGATCGATGCCGAAGATCGCCGCCTGGACTGCCCCCAGTGCATGATAGGGTGAAATCCAAGCCCAGCGGTCGAGCCGCGCATCGATGCCGGCTGCACGGGCCAACCAGCGAAACTGGCTGCGAAAGGGATCGGGAGAGGCATTGGCTCGTCGATAGGCTGGCAGTCGAGGCTCATCCTGTTCCATCGCGGCTGCCTGTTGCTCGCGGACACTGGCGACAACGTCGGCAGTGGTCAGGGCAGCGTGGGCAATCCAGCAGGCCACCCAGGTGGCGAACCAGCCAAAACTGGCAATGCGGGTTTCCGCCGTCAATGACGAGTAGGCCAGCGCCAGCAGTACCGTCGGCACCGCCAGCACCAGGCTGGCCACGATCACCCGCACCGGCAGGTCCCAGGTCTCGAGGGCGACGGTGACGCTGGGACTGACCAGCACACCCATCAGCCACAGCGCAACCGCCGGCAGCATGGTGATCACCAGCACCAGCAGCAGCAGAATGACCGACTTGCCCAGGACATACTCAGTCCGGCCAACCGGTCGGGTGAAATAGACGAGCCAGGCCTTCGCCCGCAGGTCGCGCGAGATCAGCGTGGGGGCCACCAACCCTACGACGGCGGCCAGCAGAATCGCCTGGGGTGATCGCATGAAGGCCAGCAACAACCGGGTCCAGACGAGCCGCCGGGTTGATTCAACATCGACCTCATCAGGGTCACCCCCAAGAGCATCGGCCAGCACGGTACCCAGCATGCCGACCCCGTCGAGGTTGCGGCCCACCTGGGCTCCTTCGCCGAGGGCTGTCAGTCGACCTTCGTCGACTGCCTGTTCAAAGGCGAAGAAACTGGCGGCAAAGAGGAACGCCGGGCTCCAGGCGAAGAAGACGAGCCGCCTGAGCCACCGGCTCTCCCAGGCCAGCCGGATACCGGTCACCGCAATTACCCAGACAGTGGCTGATGGCCCGCAACGCCGGCTGTTCCAGGCCCGATAGCCCACGTCATGCAGTGGCATTAGCGGATTCCTCCAGCCGGTTCGCGAAGACCATCGCCTGGTGCCGCAGCGTTGGGCTGCTCGGCCTGCCGAAGCGTCTCGACAAAGACCTGTTCCAGTGGGCGGCTGGCCGGCGCGAATGAGCGGATGGCGACACCATTTTGCTGGGCGGCCGACCAGATGGCACTGAGCTGGTCGGGCCGCGGGGATGCCAGTTCGATCAGCGGGCCGGTCTCGCTCGCAGTGACACGGGCCTGAAGCCCGTCGCTGGTGAGTGCCTCCGCCAGTCGGTCGAGTGGCCCGGTACCGGTGAGATGGTGTTCCGGCCGGGCAGGACGGGTTAGGTCCGCAATGCTGCCAGCCAGCCGGACCCGGCCGCGGGCCAGCACAATGACGCGATCGCAGATTGCCTGCACATCGGGCAGGACATGCGTGGATACAAATATCGTTTTGCCGTGTTTCCGGGCGAGTGTGGTGAGCCGGCCGAGCATCGCCCGACGCTCAATCGGGTCGAGGCCGTTGGTCGGCTCGTCGAGAATGACCATCGCAGGGTCATGCACGATGGCGGCGGCAAAGGAGACCTTCTGCCGGGTACCGACCGAAAGGGTTTCAACCGGGCGATAGCGTTCCTGACCGGCATCGCACCAGTCCAGAACCTCATGGGCCCGGCGGAGGGCCTCGGTAGCTGGCAGGCCTGAGAGCCGCGCGGCGTATCGCACCATCTCGACGCCGGAAAGGCCAGGCACAGAACACTCATCTTCAGGCACCACGCCAACCGCTTCGCGGACCCGTCGCGGGTGGCGGTAGGGATCGTGGCCGAAGACCCGGGCCTCGCCACCGGCCAGCTGAACGAGCCCGAGGATCGCCCGCACGAGCGTGCTTTTGCCAGCCCCATTGGGGCCGACCAGGCCGGTGATGCCAGGGGTCACCTCAAGCGACACTCCGTCGAGCACCGTTCGCCTGCCGTAGCGTTTGACGACGTTGGTAAGCCGCACGGGAATCGGAACAGTAGGTGCGGTCATGAAGGGATTGTAAGGTCTGCGGGCAGGAATGCGCTGAGGATTGAGAGAATACCCAGCGTTAGCGATGCCGCAGGTCCGGTCGCTTCCGCTCCTGGCTTCCTGCAGGACGGTCTCAACGGGCCAGGGATGGCCGTTGAGACGTGAAGTCAGTCCTCCATCACCTCGGTTTCTTTGGCCTTGGCGAGGTCACCCACCTGCCCCTCATATTTCTTGGTGAGATCCTGCACCTCTTCCTTGGTGCCATTGCAGTCATCCTCGGTCATGCTGCCGCCACTCTTCTCGCCATCGGCCGCCTTGTTGGCATCACGGCGGACGTTACGGATGGCAATGCGGGCCTCTTCGGCCAGTTCCTTGATCCGCGAAGTCATCTTCTTGCGGACGTCAGTCGAGAGGGCTGGAATCGTGATCCGAATCACGCGGCCGTCACTTTGCGGGTTGAGGCCGAGGTCACTGGCTTGAATCGCCTTTTCAATGTCCTTAATCGTGCCTGGATCGAAGGGACGGATGACAATCTGATTGGGCTCAGGGGCACCAACGTTGGCCAGCGACTTGATCGGTGTCGGTGAGCCGTAGACCTCGGCCCGCAGCGAGTCGACCAGGCCCGGGTTGGCGCGGCCGGTCCGGATGCCGGTCAGGGAGTTGCGAAAGACTTCGACAGCCTTCTCCATTCGTTCTTCGGCATCGAGCAAAATCTCGTCGGCCGCCATTGGCACCTCCTCGCCCCTTAAGGTCACACGCACCCCGCACCTTCGCGGGCAGATCTCCGCCGGATTCTCGCCCAGCAGCACCGCAAGGGCAAGCCGCGGGACTACTTCAGTTGGCGTCCGCGCGTCGACACCCGATCAGCGTGCCGATTTTTTCTCCGGCGAAAGCTCGTTCGATGTTGCCCTCTTTTCGGTAATTGAACACCAGAATGGGCATTTCGTGCTCCATGCATTGCGAGATGGCGGTGGCGTCCATCACCCGCAGGTTCTGCTCGCGCACCTGCTTGTAGGTGAGGTCGCGATAGAGCACCGCATGGGGATTCTTTTCTGGGTCATCCGAATAGACGCCATCGACCCGCGTGGCCTTCATCAGGATGTCGGTTTCAAGTTCAAGGGCCCGCTGGGCCGCAGCGGTGTCGGTGGTGACGAACGGACTACCAGTTCCTGCGGCCAGGATCACGATTCGACCTTTTTCAAGGTGATGTCGAGCCCGCCGCCTGATGTAGGGCTCAGCCACGCCATCCATTCGGATGGCGGTCATCAGCCGGGTGGCGATGCCGAGCGATTCGATGGCGTCCTGCAGGGCCAGACCATTGATCACTGTGGCGAGCATGCCCATATAGTGGGCCGTCGCCTCCTGCACACCGGTGTTACCGGCGGTGAACGACGCCCCTCGCAGGATATTGCCGCCACCGATAACCACGGCCACCTGCACTCCATGAGTGGCCGCCTGCACCGTCTGCTGGGCGATGTGCAGGACCTCGTCCATCGAGATGCCCCGCTCACCGGTTCGAGCAAAGCTTTCACCAGAGAGTTTAAGCAGCACGCGGCGATAGGGGGCAGATGAGGTCATGGACCGCCTCGCGTTGAAACGAAAAAATTCCTGTAGCAACAGGCCCAAGCCGCCCCAGTCTCAACAGGCCATGGATGGCTGTTGAGACGTACAACCAGCCCGGCAGGATGCCGGGCCCTGCGGCTGGCCACGAACCTTGGCTTCGTGCCCAAGCCGCCCCAGTCTCAACAGGCCATGGATGGCTGTTGAGACGTACAACCAGCCCGGCAGGATGCCGGGCCCTGCGGCTGGCCACGAACCTTGGCTTCGTGCCCAAG
>Ga0209986_10005482_pt1 | contig 10511 bp, 8 predicted proteins | sample BlataG_FD_183168 | JGI IMG/M metagenome (GOLD analysis project Ga0209986, IMG submission 183168) | Deep subsurface microbial communities from Black Sea to uncover new lineages of life (NeLLi) - Black_00105 metaG (SPAdes) (version 2) | ecosystem: Environmental > Aquatic > Marine > Oceanic >...
ACCTCTTGAATATAGAGAGCCATTGCTCCTCAAGGAGTTTAAGTTCGTAGAGCACGTGACTGCAAGAGAGATAGTAAAAGTCCCGATAACGGGTCCATATACAATTGCAGAATGGAGCTTCAATGAATACTACGAATCCAAAGAAAAGCTTGCAATGGATCTCGCAAAAATATTGAACAAAGAACTGAAACTCTTAGAAGCAGAAGGTGCCAGATTCGTGCAAATAGATGAGCCAGCATTGACTACGCATCCAGACGAGATAGAATGGGCTGTCGATACAGTTAATGAAGCTATTAAAAGTCTTAATTTAAATATCGGACTGCATGTTTGTTATAGTGATTACAACTTACTTGCTAAATACTTCGATGATTTAAATGTAACTCAATTCGCATTAGAATTTGCAAACAGAAAATTTAGAGAGATAGATTTCTTGAAGAGGCTCGGAGATAAGGAGCTTGGTTTTGGAGTTATTGATGTTCACAATCCTAGAATAGAGACTTCTGACGAAGTTGCACGAAACATTAGGAAAGTGTTCGAATACGTCAGGCCAGAAAAAGTGTACATAAATCCCGACTGTGGGATGAAGCTTCTTTCGAGGGAAACGGCAAGAGAAAAGCTTTGTAACATGGTGAAAGGTGCAAAAATAGTGCGTAAAGAGCTTGAGAGAAAAGGAAAGGTATCAATTCCGTTTCGAATCAGAATATAAAGAGGAATAAGATGATAGGAATCAATAGATTGGTGATAAAGATCGGTGGCAGCGCTCTAAAGAATTCTCTATTAGAGCTTATAGAATTGATCTCAAAGCTCCACGAAGAAAAAGACATTTTAATAGTTGTCTCTGCCCTTGAAGGAGTTACAAATGAGCTTATAAATTTATCCCAAACTGAAAATAAAGAGGTTTTGAAGGAAGTAATAAGAAAATATGAAGAGTTTTCAAAAAAGATTGGTGTGGATTTAAACCTTATTCAAGATGTTTTCATGACTCTGGATCAGGATCTGCAAAATAAAGATAGATTTCCAACTAAAGCAGCATTTTCAGATCATATAGTTTCTTACGGTGAGATACTTTCAACAAAAATCTTTGCAGAAGCCTTGAAAAATAGAAATATCGAAAGTGAGTTCATAGATGCCTCTCATATAATAAAGACAGATTCGACTTTTGGTAAGGCTAACGTTGACTTTGGAGAGACAGAGGAAAGGATGAAGATAGTCAAAAATACACTAGAGGAAGGAAAAGTTCCAGTAATAACAGGATCCCTGGGAGAGTATAACGGATTTAGAACTCTCCTTGGTAGAGGGAGTAGCGATTATACAGCTACTGTAATAGCTTCACTCATAAACGCACAAGCTGTCATAAAAATAAGCGATGTAGAAGGAATTTATACAACAGACCCAAAAATCGTTAGAAATGCAAGACTCCTCCCCTTTGTTTCTTATGAAGAAGCTTTAACTGTATCAAAATTCGGTATGAAAACATTACACGAGAAAACTATCGAACCTGTAAAGGGCAAAATCCCGATAATTTTGGGAAAAATAGATAATGGGGAATTAGAAGTTGGAACGTTAATCTCTTCTATTCCAGCAGAGAGACCCATCTTGACCCACAAACTTCTCAACGATAAATCTGCGATCATTGGAATAGTTGGAATTGAGCATGTCGAGAATCTGGAAAAACTTCTAACTGAGGTTAATCTATATGACAGAGGCAGGAACTGGATTCGTATTCTTGTTGAAAAAGAGAATCTCAGGGAGAGGCTAAATGCTATACACGAGATGATTTTCGACGAAGTAAGAGCTTCAGTACCGGCAACTATAGCGAACTTTGGGCCAGGTTTTGATGTATTCGGGGCATGTCTGGAAACCCCAGCCGATATTATCGAAGTAGTGTGGAGCGACAAGATACTCTTGGAGGTAGATGGTTACAATGTTCCTCAAAATCCGTATGAAAATGTGGCTTCAGTGGCTGCGTTATCTCTTTTAAACTCTTGGGGCATTAAAAAAGGATTCAAAATGAAAATAATTAAAGGAATACAGCCATCTAGAGGGCTTGGGAGCTCTGGAGCTTCAGCTTTGGGTGGAGCTTTGGCTGTTGCAAGACTCTTAGGAATAAAAGATAAAGAACTTATTATAAGGGCGGCTCTAGAGGGAGAAAAAGTGGCTTCCGGAAGTGCTCACGGCGATAATATAGTCTCAGCTTTGCTCGGGGGGTTTACAATACTGAACTCGCTTGATCCTCTTGATGTAGTTAAAATCGATCCTCCAGAACTTAAGATTTTAATTGTCATCCCTTCAGTTTTAGTCAGTACAAAAAGAGCAAGAAAAGTACTTCCTACTTACGTTCCTCTAAAAGATGCCGTGAAAAACTTGGCCTTGGCAAGTTGCCTCATTGCTGCTTTGAAAGAAAATGACTTAAAGAGAATTGGCCAGTACTTGGAGGATTATCTGACAATTCCCTACAGAAAATCCTTGATTCCTTGGTTCGACCGAGTTAGAAAAGCAGGAATAACTAGTGGAGCATATGGCATCTCTCTGTCAGGATCAGGATCAACAATGTTTGCTATTGGCGAGGAAGAAGACTTGGAGAACATAGGAAAAGCTATGGTGGACGCTTTTAACGAGGAGAGAATTCATGCTGAGTTTTTCATTACCAGGATAGGTAGTGGTGCTAAGGTGGGGGGTTGTTCAAAATGAAGAAGGTAGCAGTATTGGGGGCAACAGGGTTAGTCGGTCAGATGTTTGTTAGACTTTTAGAAAATCATCCATGGTTTGAAATAAGATATCTAGTGGCCTCAAGAAAATCTGCAGGAAAGAAGTTTAAGGAGTTCGCTACTTGGTGTGTATCGGACGATTTGGGAGAGATAGAAATCAAAAGCTTGGAAGATATTATAAAAATTCCTGACATTGATCTGGTTTTTTCGGCCCTTCCCGCCCCAGTAGCTGAGATAGTAGAAAAGAAATTAGCTGAGAAAATACCTGTGTTCAGCAATGCATCAGCACATCGCTACGAAGAAGATGTCCCTATTTTAATTCCTGAAGTTAACAAAGATCATCTAGAATTGGTCAAGGTTCAAAGAAAGAACAGAAAATGGGAAGGTTTTATAGTTACAAACTCAAACTGTTCGACAGCAATATTAAACCTTTCCCTTAAGCCAATTTCAAAATTTGGAATAACAAGAGTTAATGTCGCGACAATGCAAGCCATTTCAGGGTCCGGATTTAGAGGGATTTCTGCTATGCAGATTTTTGATAATGTTGTTCCTTACATAGAAAAAGAGGAATTGAAGATAGAAAACGAATCCAAAAAGATCCTTGGAACACTGAGAGATCATCATATAATTCCAGCGAACTTTGAGATCTCAGTAATTGCAACCCGTGTTCCGGTTTTAAACGGACATACTGAAGCTGTTTTTGTAGAGGTGGAAGAGGATGCTCATGAAAAAGATCTAATAGACGCTTTTGATGGATTCGATCCGCTGAGAGATTATAGATTGCCAACACATGAAAAACCTATACTCTACAATGAGATACCACAACCAAGACTGCACAGTAATTTCGGAAGGGGGATGACAGTAACCGTAGGGAGATTGGAAAAAGTAGGGAAGAAAAAGTTTAAATACGTAGTTTTAGGGCATAATTTAATAAGAGGAGCTGCAGGAGGCTCCATTTTAAACGCTGAGATAGCTTATAAGCTTGGATTTTTATAGAATTTTCTTTTTTAAATTCAGCAATTAAGATAAAGAAAGATGAGGAGTTTATCAGTTGGAGTAAGTTCAAAATAATTTTTTACATTTTTCCATCAATTTTTCTGCTTTTTCTTTTGTTTTTGCCTCGCATGTTATCCTGATATACGGCTCTGTCCCGGATGGTCTTATGAGGAACCACGAATCTTTTAGATTTACTCTTAATCCGTCTATATCTATAACATCTTTGTAGTCACTTATTTTATCTGCTATGTTTTTCATTTTTTCATTTTTTTCACTGTTTTCGCACGGTATCTTCTCCCTGATTATATCATAATGAGGTACTTCCTTCTTCAGTTTGTTGATATCGCCTCTCTGTTCTTTCATCTCCAGAACTTTTGCTCCCGAGTAAATTCCATCTGGGGTCATCTGGAACTTACCAAATATCCACGTTCCCGAAGGTTCTCCTCCGAAATCAGAGTTTACATTTTTCATCTCTTTAGCTACTGCCACATCCCCTACTTTTGTCCTTTTTACGGATATTTCAAATTTCTCAAGGTAGCGATCTATTTTCATTGAAGCATCTACGGTTGTTATGAAGATATCCCCCTCTTTTAAAACGTAAGAAGCTATCAGGGCTAAAATAACATCATAATCAACATATTCTCCCTTTTCATCGACTATTCCGATTCTATCCGCATCTCCGTCGTGGGCTACTCCAAGATCTGCGTTAGTCGCCTTAACAGTATCGCTTAAGGTTTTGAGGTTTTCTTTGTTTGGTTCTAAACCGCGAGAAAAGTACCCACTTGGATGTGCGTTTATTGATATAACATCATTTCCAAGTTCTTTGAAGACATAAGGAGAAAATACAGAAGCCGCCCCGTTGCCACAATCTATAACAATTTTATATTCTTCTTTAATTTCAATATTTTTTATAATCTCTTTTTTATGTATCACCAAAGATTCTTCATGCTTATATAACACATTTCCAAGTTTATCCCATTCCTGTAACTTAAAATTATTATTATAGACTAAATCCTCTATAATTTTTTCCTCCTCGGAAAAAGCTACGCCTTCCTTGTTCCACAATTTTATACCGTTGTACTCCGGAGGATTATGAGATGCTGTAACAGTAACACCTGCTTTGCATCCAAAATTCCTTATTGCGATACCAGTAGTAGGCGTAGGTGCAAGACCAATATCGTAAACATTTCTTCCGCACGAGATCAATCCGGAAATAATAGCATTTTTCAACATAATTGAAGATGTCCTGGAGTCATGACCAACAGCTACACTACCATCAACATAAGTTCCCAGTGCCATTCCCACCTTTAAAGCAAGATGAGGGGTGATCTCTCTGTTTACTATCCCTCTGATCCCTGAAGTGCCAAAAAGTTTCATAAATACCCTAAGAATGAAAGAGTTTAAAATCTTTGTGCAAGTAAGCTTTTTAAAACTCAGTTTCTATTTACACCTATGAACGAGATCGTGAGCGCAATCTGGGTAATTCTCCCCGCATATATAGCAAATATGACAGCATGTATGTTTGGAGGTGGAAAACCTTTAGATCTCAATAGAAACTTCTTGGATGGAAGAAGACTGATCGGAAACGGCGTCACAATAAGAGGAACACTTGCCGGAGTTTTCTTTGGTGTACTTGCATACCTATTGCAATCATTTTTATATGAGTATTCAGTTCCATTTTCTCTGAAACTGGGATTTTTATTGGGATTTGGAGCAGTTTTGGGAGATCTTGTAGAGAGTTTTTTTAAAAGGAGAATAAAACTTAAACAGGGAGCACCATTGCCGTTGCTCGATCAATTAGATTTCGTTTTTGGTGCATTAATTCTTTCCAGACCTCTTTTAAAACTTAATATTCAAGAGATTTTGATAATTATTCTCATAACCCCAATTCTTCATTTTTCTACGAATTATATTGGATACAAACTAAAACTCAAGGAGGTGCCTTGGTGATAAAATGCGAGTTATGTGGAAAATACACTGACGTAATACATATATGCATACTCTGCGGAAGGAAAGTCTGTCCATCATGCTACAGGATAAGCATGGGGGTATGCAAAAACTGCGTTCCTGGAAAAGAGAAAGAAAAATATAAAGTATGATCACATCTCTTCCAGAGCTCCTATCCCTAGGAGGGACAATCCCTTTTTCAAGACAATCTGAGTAGCTTTTACTAACGTCAGTCTCTGGGCTTCTTTTTCCGATCCCAAAACCTTCAATGAGTTATAGAAAGAATTAAAGACTGTAGCCAGATCGTTTAGGTATTTTGTAACTATATGAGGTCTTTTCAGATTGCATGCTTTTTCTGTCTCGATAACAAATTCGTAAAGAGTCTTTATGAGTTCTTTTTCTTCGGAATCCGAGAAATTGGGTATAAAATCAGATAATTCAGCTTTTTTTAGAATGCTGCAGCATCTTGCATGTGCATACTGTAGGTATGGCGAAGAATCGCCCTCAAAATTCAATGCGTCTTTCCATCTGAAAGTTATCTTTTTTTCAGGTGCATACTTAATTATATTGTACCTTATAGCACCTGATGCAACGGCTTTAGCTATCTTTACCTTTTTTTCCTCTGGAAGATCGGATCTTCTTGACTCTACTTCCTCTTTAGCCTTCAAAAATGCCTCTTCTAGTAGTTCATCTACTGTATATCCGATCCATGTTCCCTTTCTTCCAGAGAATTTCTCTTCAGGCAAGGAAACATGTTCATATGCGAGATGATAAAAGTTTTCAGCTTTTTTGTAATACCCTAAAAGTTCCAAGGAAAGTTTGACTACTTCCTGCGGATAAATCTGCTCAACTCCTATAACATTTATGACTATATCTCCATTTCCAAAATCCTTAGTTTCCCCTTCACTAAAAGATTTATAAATGGAGTTCCATTTTAAATATCTCATATTTTTCTCTACTAAACCAAACTTCCAGAGATGATACGCCACATCTTTGCCAGTATACGTGGCAGTACCGTCAGACCTGATCAAAATTTTGTCAGGATTCTCCATGTCTGGAAATATATTTCCAAGCTTCATTACAAGACAGCCTATGTTTTCTCCTCCCTCCTCCAGAACTATGTCTTTACTCTGTTTTATCTTTTCATAGGCTTCATCAAAAATCTTCGATCTTATGAGATCACTTTCAAAAACGAGAACATCATAACTTATGTTCAGCTCGGAAAGGGTTTCCAGCTGCTCCTTTAAACATCTTTCCACAAACTCTCTCGAGATACCAGATTCTTCCATTTCCTTATTTAAAGCCCTTATCTCCTTTTCTATTTTATAATCTTTAATTTTTTCTACTTCGACATATATCTCTCCAAGAAGATGATCGAACTTCTTATTCTCGTCGAATTTTAAGTTTTTGTAACCCCACAGCGTTTCTGCCACCTGAATGCCGAGATCGTCTATATAATTTTGAATCTCTGTATTATATTTAAGGAATTTGAAGATCCTTGCCAGAGTATCTCCTAGAATAGCGTTTCTAAGATGCCCCATGTGGAGAGGTTTATTTGGGTTTGTGGATGTATGTTCCACTATAACTTTTTCTTTCTTTTCCTCTATTTTCCATTTCTCATTCAGTATATTTTTTAGAAGGTCGTGTCCTAGGGTGTCATAATTTATAAAAAAATTTATATAAGGACCTACATTCCTTATTTCTTTTATATATTTCATTTTTTTTGTTTTTAAATTGGATATTATCTCCTCCGCCACCTCTTTCGGATTTTTTTTCATTTTTTTTGCCATGGCAAAAGCTACTGTACTCGAAAAATCGCCTAACTTTGGGTCTGGCGTATCTGAAAATACTATCTCTATATCTCCAACTATTGACCTTAGAAGTTCTTCAGCTTCTTTATACATTTTTTCACCTCATGCTGAATCTAAGAATGGCTGCAATCCCTCCAAACGCTTTAAAGAGTTGGTTTCCTTCTTCGGTGTCCACCGAGATCAGATGCACCTTTGCTCCGGTACTTTCTGCTTTCTCTGAAAGCTCTTCTACCAGCTCTATTTTCTCCTTTATCTCAAGCTGCAAATTTCCGCACTTTGGGCACTGCTTCTCAGGAATTTCTGTTTCCAGTTTTTGAAGATCTTGTTCTGTCTTTGTCAGTATATTTTCGTATCCACAGTTACACACTATTTTGACTCTCCACAGATCGAGCGCTTCTGAGATAAGAAGGTCTTCTACAGCTCCAATCTCTAAAGCGTTTTTGATCTCCTTTTCACCGTAAGCTACCAGTCCATTTTCCTTTATCAGCTCCTGGAAAAACCGCTTCATTATCTTCTTTTCTCTCATTACCTCTAACTCCTGGAGGGAGTCTGAAGCTTTGTCAACTAACTCTCTCAATCCATACTCTTCTGTATAAACAGTGTCGAATGTATCCCCTATCTTTTCCTTGAGCCTGTAATCAAGATAATCTCCTTCAACGAACTTATTTTTTGTCAGTCCTGGACCTCCAACTATGATCCCCTTTAAGACAGGAAGCATATCGAGAAAAAAGTTGTTAACATGCTGCCCTATCCTCACCCTGAACTCGTGATCAGCTATGTCCCTCAGTCTTGAAAATCGTACGGAGGACTGCCCACCAGCTCTGGCCTTTCCTGGAACTCCTGAAGTCATGTGATCCAATAATTCTATCCTTTTTCCTTTTAACAATCCTATGGTAGCCTCGTTTCTTTCCAGAATCAACAGGGCATAAATATCCTTCTCCTCTACCATCTCTTTGAGAGGAGTTAAAACAAACTCCTGATCGCATCTGTATAATCTGATAGACATAGGTTCAGGAGTTTCCAATGAAAAAAGTTTATAATCTGGGTTTCCTTCCTGCTGGGATATATTTCCACAGAAGATTATCAATCCGTTCTTCGGAGTCTGTTTATATAATTTTAAATGCTGTGTTATCTTCTCAAGAGCGGAAAGAACGTTTTTTCTTGTCGTTTTTGATTTTATGTTAGAAGCTGTGCCAGCCTCGTCTCTCAGCTGTTGAGTAACCTTTGGCAGAGGATATCCCGAAGGGATATAGAGTGAAACAAGTTCTGTATTTCTACCTCTGTATTTTGAGAGCTTATTTATTATTTTTTTAAGTTTATGCTTTGTTATGTCTTTCTCCATTGACAAGAACTCTATGATAAAATTTATAAGGTTTTTCATGAAAAGGAAAATATGAAACCAAAAATAGGGATAACATGCAGTCATTCTTTCCTGGATATATTTCCGATAAAGGGGATAGAGTTTTACTATCTCCCTGTGTATTATGTCCGTGCATTAAAGAAAGTAGATGCAGCTTCTTTTATTTTGCCATCCGAAGATGAAACTGTAATAGATAATATTGATGGTCTTCTAGTTTCTGGAGGGGGAGACATAAATCCTAATTGTTATGACGAAGAAATAAAAGAAAAACTTGTGAAGGTCTGTCCTGAAAGAGACTTATTTGAAATAAAGATGATAAAGGAAGCGTATAAAAGAGATATTCCCGTTCTGGGTATATGTAGAGGGATACAGGCAATAAATGTCGCATTTTCTGGAAATTTATACCAGAGTATTCCCACAGATATAAAACACATGCAACCCCCGCCTGTATATATGCCAACTCACTGGATAGAATGCAAGAAATGGATTGAAAATATTCTGGGAGCAAGAATAAGAGTAAACAGTTTTCATCACCAGTGCATAAAAGATCTGGCTGAAGGATTCGAGATCAATGCTAAAGCGTCGGATGGAGTTATAGAGGGGATACAGCACAGATCGAAGCCTATATACGGTGTGCAATTTCATCCTGAATGGATGTATGAGAAATATCCTGTGTTCCTTAAAATATTTGAAGAGTTTGTGAAAATAGCAAAAACACCTTAGACAAACATATTTATACACATCATGAAAATAGAAAATATGGAAACGTTCATAGTTGAAAAAGATAATCCTGAATTAAAAAACTCTATACTGATAGAGGGTCTTCCCGGTGTAGGATTAGTTGGTAAAATAGCCGTAGATTATATGATCTCTGAGCTGAAAGCTAAGAAGTTTGCTGATCTTTATTCACCATATATGCCGCATCAAGCATTGATAAAAAGAAAATCGGAGGTAGAACTTATAAAAAATGAGTTTTATTATTATAGAGGAAAAAAAGACGTAATATTCCTTGCTGGCGAGGCTCAGGCTGTAGATATTTTCGGGCATTATGAGATCACGTCCAAAATCCTGGATTATGTAGAAAAATATGATGTGCAGGAGATAATTACGTTGGGAGGTTTTGCTACCAAAGAAGGAGGAAACAGAATCTTTGGCGCTGTAACAGATCCTAAAATAGTAAAAAAATACGAAAAACTAAATATCACATTTATGAAGGAAGGGAGCATAGTTGGAGCTGCCGGGCTTCTTCTTGGAATGGGGAGACTGAAAGGTTTAAAAGGAGTATGTCTTCTCGGTGAATGTCCTGGATACCTTGTAGCACCCAAGGCTGCAAAAGCTATTCTAGAAGTAATCACTAAAATTCTCGGTATCAAAATGAACTTCGAAAAACTCGATGAGAGAGTTAAGAAAACAGAGGAGTTTTTAGAAAACATAAAACTGCTCGAAACTACAGAGGATAAAAATATAAAAGAGGATTATATAGGGTAATTATATGATGGTGGGGATACCCTACGGCTTAAAAGATGTTAATATAAATTTTAGAGATATTGACGTTGTACTACCTAAAAAAAGCAAGGCTGATGAAAAAAAGATTATTAAAAAATGCACAGACGATCTGAAGGAATTTCTTGACAAGAATGTGATCTATATAGTAAATGACAATCAGAGACCCACAAAAACTAAAAAAAT
>Ga0209986_10005484_pt1 | contig 10510 bp, 8 predicted proteins | sample BlataG_FD_183168 | JGI IMG/M metagenome (GOLD analysis project Ga0209986, IMG submission 183168) | Deep subsurface microbial communities from Black Sea to uncover new lineages of life (NeLLi) - Black_00105 metaG (SPAdes) (version 2) | ecosystem: Environmental > Aquatic > Marine > Oceanic >...
GAAATGGTCAATTGTAAAAGATTAAAAATAATATAAACGCATTAATTCAGGTGTCATTGCGAGGAACGAAGTGACGCGCCGTGCCTCGCACCTGTGGCAATTTCAACTCGTGAATAATCCAGGTTAAATAACTGACGAGTCTAACCTTGTAGCTTAGTTTATAGATATTCTTGTTTAAGGTGAGTTAAAAGGATAAAATGAAATCATGTTCAAAGAGATTAGAGTCAGAGGTGCTGCTCAGCACAATCTTAAGAAGATTGATGTGAACTTGCCCAGGAACAAGCTGATTATTATTACAGGACCCAGCGGCTCTGGAAAGTCTTCCCTTGCCTTTGAGACCCTCTTTGCTGAGGGCCAGAGGCGCTACATCGAATGCCTTTCTGCTTACGCCCGCCAGTACATAGAACAGATGGAAAAACCAGAAGTGGAATCTATCGAAGGGATATCTCCTTCCATCTCCATCGACCAAAAAACAATTTCTTATAATCCCCGTTCCACAGTGGGCACTGTAACAGAAATCTACGATTTTCTCCGCCTCCTTTTTGCCCGGGTAGGAATTCCTCACTGTCCTCGATGCGGAAGGGAGGTTAGCTCTCAAACCCCTGAACAGATCTTGAAAAAAATTACTGAATCTTTTCCTAACCAGAAAGTCAAAATCTTTTCTCCCCTGGTAAAAGGACGAAAAGGGGAATACCATCGTCTCTTTGAGAAATTGAGGAAAAAGGGGTTTCTTCGAATCCGCGTAGACGGTCAAATAAGAGAATTAGAAGAAGACCTATACCTTGAAAAGACAAAAAAGCACAATTTGGAAGTATTAGTAGATGAAATAAAGATTTCCATGGATTCAAAGAAGAGGTTAAAGGAAGCTGTAGATACGGTCTTGGAAATGACCCAGGGAGATTTACTTTTGCTCAAGGAGGATGGCCGGGAAGTATATTATTCTTTAAAGCTGCTCTGTCCTTATTGTGAAATTAATTTGCCTGAATTTGAACCCCGGAGCTTTTCTTTCAACAGTCCTTATGGCGCTTGCTCTCGATGCCACGGTCTTGGTTTTCAGAGCACCTTCAATGAATTGGGCGAAATGGGGCTAACAGATGAGATTTGTCCACATTGTCAGGGGAGCAGGCTGAGGAGAGAAAGTTTAGCTGTTAAAGTTGGCCAGTATAATATTTTTGAGCTGAGTTCTGTTCCTGGCAGCCACTTGATAAAAAAGCTCGAATCTTTAAAATTTTACGGATCTCAACAACTTATAGCTTCGAGAATCCTGAACGAGATTATTTCCCGCCTCAAGATTATGGTCAAACTGGGGCTCCCTTACCTCCATTTGAATCGGACAACCTCTTCCCTTGCTGGAGGAGAGGCGCAGCGTGTCCGCTTGGCCGCTCAGGTTGGTTCTCCCTTAAGGGGTATTTTGTATGTTCTGGATGAGCCGACAATAGGTCTCCATCAAAGGGATAATGGCAGACTAATCTCTCTCTTGAGAAACATCAGAGACAAGGGCAACTCAATAATCGTTGTCGAGCATGATGAGCAAACGATTCGCTCAGCTGATTTTATCTTGGATTTAGGACCTGAAGCAGGCGAAAAAGGAGGTTACAAAGTAACTGAAGGGAGTTTATCTCAGATTCTGGCTTCTCCTCTTTCTCTGACATCCCAGTATTTAAGGCAGGAAAAAAGAATCCCTGTTCCTTCGAAAAGGAGAAATCCGAAGGGCTGGCTTACAGTTTTAAAGGCTGAGGAGCATAATTTAAAAAGTATTGATGTCTATCTTCCCTTGTCTGTGATGATCGCGGTAACTGGAGTCTCTGGTTCTGGGAAGAGTACTCTTGTCTATGATATCCTCTATAAAAGTCTTCTGAATATTATCTATAAAGCTAAACAGAAGTCTGGCAAACACCAGGAAATTTTGCAGGCCGGGCAGATTGATAAGGTAATTTCTGTTGATCAAAAGCCTATTGGCCGAACACCTCGTTCTAATCCAGCTACTTACACGGGGCTTTTTACTCCTTTAAGGCAGTTTTTTGCCCGAACTTCAGAAGCGAGGATAAGAGGCTATTCATCCAGCCGTTTCAGTTTTAATCTTCGAGGAGGCCGCTGCGAGGAATGCCAGGGGGCAGGAGCAAGAAAAATTGAGATGCATTTTCTGCCAGATGTTTTTGTTACTTGTGACCGCTGCCGGGGAGAAAGATATAATAAAGAAACTCTCTCCGTTCGCTATAAGGGGAAAAATATTGCGGATTATTTAGCCATGACCGTGGATGAGGCCTACGAGTATCTGAAAGCTCATCCTGTGCTCAAGAGGAAATTAGCGACTTTGAAAAAAGTTGGTCTGGGTTACATCAGGCTTGGCCAGCCAGCCCCAACTTTATCTGGAGGAGAAGCCCAGAGAATCAAACTTACCAAAGAATTGGGAAGAAAAGATACTGGCAGAACCCTCTTTCTTTTAGATGAACCCACAACAGGACTTCATTTTGATGATGTCCGGAAGCTTTTAGAACTTCTTGGAGAGCTGGTGAATTTAGGCAACACTGTCATTATTATTGAGCATAATCTTGATGTCATTAAGTTTTCAGATTATATTATAGACTTGGGTCCTGAAGGGGGTGAGGAAGGAGGCTGGATTGTGGCTGAAGGAACTCCGGAAGAGGTATCAAGAGTAGAAGATTCTTACACAGGACAGTTTTTAAAAAAAGCGTTAGCTGGAGAAAAAATAACTAACTGAAAATGGCATTTAAGGATATTGCAGGTAATTTGAGGGTAAAACAAATTCTTAGGAAAGCCCTCCAGAAAAAGAGGATTCCCAATTCTCTTCTTTTTTCTGGTCCTGAAGGAGTTGGTAAAAAAGATATGGCTTTAATTTTAGCTAAGGCTCTGAATTGCCAGCAGATAGAGAATGATGCCTGCGATGTTTGTCCTGTTTGCAGGGCGATTAACCAGGGAAATTTTCCAGATGTAATGAACATTTTTCCTAAGAGCAATGTGATTAAAATCGAGCAGATTAGAATCTTGAAGCAGATTGCTTATCTCAAACCTATGGTAGGAAAAAGGAGAGTTTTTATCATAAAAGAAGCTGAAAAGATGACAGAAGAAGCTGCCAATTCTTTCCTGAAAATTTTAGAGGAGCCTCCTTTATTTTCTCATATCATCCTTTTAACTCATAATTCATATTTACTTCTTCCAACTATAAAGTCTCGGTGTCAGATTTTGAGTTTTTCTTCTGTTTCTAAGGAGGAGATAGAAAAAATACTTATGGAAAGGGGATGTGGGAAAGAGCAGGCTAAACTTATTTCTCTCATCGTTCGCGGGAATCTGGAACGTGCTTTGAGATTAGACTGGGAAGAAGTTCAAAACAAAAGAAAACAAGCTTGGGAGCAATTTAAATTTTTCTTAAGAAAAGAAGAGTTTTCCATTTTTTCGAAGGATTATTCTTTTTCTAAGAAGACTCTCATCAGGGAAGAGTTAGAGGAGATTTTGGAATTTTTCTCCTCTTTTTGCCGCGATATTATACTGATCAAGGAAAAGAGCGACTTTGGTTATCTTTTAAATCCTGATTATAAAGAAGAAATAATTGAAGGAGAGAAGCTTTTAAGCCTGAAACAATTAATGAAGTACTTGAATCAGATAGATTTTACTCTTTCTGCTTTGAGTAGAAATGCAAACGTGAATCTTCTTGTTAGTTCATTTATTGCAAATTTTATGGAAGGGGAATATGTCTGATATTATATGTATGTTTTCAGAACACTCAGGAAAGGTTTTTAGAGCCAAAAAGGGAAAGGAGGAAGTCCAGAAGGGTGATCTCTGCCTTGTTGAATCTGAGCATGGGGGCGATTTGGTAGTTGTTATTGATGTTTCTAGTGATGTCTGCAAGTTTCCCAAATCTTCTAAGGATGCAGTTAAAATCATCAGGAAAGCAACAGATGAGGACAAGAAGAAATTTAAATGGCTCATAGAAAAAGAGAAAAAAGCCTTTGATTTTTGTCTAGAGAAGATAAAAGTTCGAAATTTGCCGATGAAGCTGGTGATGATTAGATATTTCTTTAATGAGAAGAAAGGGATTTTTTATTATACTGCAGATGGTCGTATTGATTTCAGACAACTTGTAAAAGACCTGGCTAAAGAATTTAAGATGAGAATTGAAATGAGACAGGTTGGAGTAAGGGATGAAGCGAAGATGGTTGGAGGTCTGGGAGTTTGTGGCCGTCCTCTTTGTTGTTTTAGTTTTATGAAAACTTTTAAACCTGTTACTATCCAGAAGGCAAAGAAGCAAAAAATTATGATTAATCCTACAAAAATATCAGGGTTGTGTGGTCGACTGATGTGTTGTCTTGCTTTTGAAGAAGAAAGTCGAGGACGTATGTATACTGAAGAGGAAAAAGTAGAAGAAGATTAAAGAAAAAAGGATTGAGTTAAGGGAATCTATTCAATTGAAGCAATTTTGAACTGAGTCTTACTGGAAACAGCTATCAAAGTCCCTTGGGGTGAAAAAGCTTTAACCTGCCAGGAATATTTTTGGTCAGCTTGGATAAGATTTTTTACTTCTTCTGACAAAGGAAGGGTTGTTTCTTTAGTTATAGCAGTCCAGATGAGTTCTTGGTTTAGGTAAAGGGAAATTTTATATTCAACATTCTCTCTCATTTTTTTCCACATAAATTGAGAAGGAATAGTTTTGACATTTTTAACGGGGGAGATAAGAATAATTGATTCTCCTCTAACTATATCTTCTTTATCTAAAAAAAATTGAGGTTGAGGTTTTTTTAGAAGAAGACCAGCACTCAAACAAAGAATGATGCCTAATATAACTAAAGAGGTAGTAAAGGCCCATTGTTTTGGAGTAAGGAAAGAAGTGATTTTTTCAATGAAGAAAGCTTCTTTTCTATTTTTCCCTCTTTCTTCCTCATAAAAAATTGTTTGACCTTTAGTTTTAATCAGCCTAAGAAGTTCGTATCTTGCGAGCATTTTTTCAAAACAATGCTGACAATGGAAATAATGTTCCTCGAATTTATTTTTCTCTTCATTTTTCAGTTTATTCATTAAATAATCATCAATAAATTCATCAAATTTACATCTTTTCATGATTAACCTTCTTTTATTTGCTTTAATAATTTAGTCGAATAAGATGGAGATAAATGGAAAAAAATCACTTTTTTATTAACAATTGTTTTAAAAGCTTTTGAGCGTAGTCCACGCGTTCACTTACCCGGCGGGGAGAGATGCCAAGTTCTTGAGCGACTTCCTTCCGGGAAAGACCTTTATAATAATAGAGATAGAGGACTTTTTTATATTTGGGTTTTAATTTTTTTAATATCTTTGTCATGATTTCAGTCTTTTCCTTATTTTCAAATTCTTCTGAAGGTTCAAGAAAGGATTTTGGTTCTGGAATGTGCTTCAATACTTTTCTCTTTTGCCTAATATAGTCGGCTATACGGCGGCTGGAGATGATATAGATGAATGTTCCTATTGAAGATTCTCCCCTAAACTCGTCTTTTTTTATTTTTTCTATGACATTAGTAATAATTTCATTGACAACATCTTCCCAATCAGGATTTAGGTATCCGATGGCTCTCCTGACTCTAAAGCTTATGATAGGCTTATACCTGACTATAATTTCTTTTAAGACAAGCCTTTCTTTCATTTTATAACTATGAGTTCTGTCATTATATAGTCTGCAAAGATTATTGACAAGTTTGTAAGTTTTCAATTTTTAGTTTGTTTTTTCGACTAATATTGTGCCATGAGGAAGTGTATAGAAAAAGGGTCAGTTGTGAAACTTCAGAAAGGAAAAAGAACCCAAATGCTAATACTTTCAGATGAAAAGGATTTTTTCAAATTAATCGAAAAAAGATTAAAAAAGCAAGGCTTTAAAGTTATTGAAACTTCTATCCCGACTTCCAAAAAAAAGATATATAAAAACGTCTATCCATAAGGAGTTTTTGAATCTTATCTTTCTAGCTATTGTCTTAAAGCGCCGAGATAAAAGAAAAATTTCGAGATGGCCTTAAGAAATTCAAATTTTTTCCATTCTCTCTATTGAATTGATGTTAATTGAACAATGAATATCGCAAGTGTCCATTCAATTCCTAAAATAGCATATGCAAAAAAAATTTTGAGGGATTTGAATCAGCGCTACAGAAAGTCCTTTATAGAACAAAGCTTAAGTCTTGGTGAAAATTTTTCAGAAAAGCAGAGGTTTCTCACTTTAAATCTTCTTTATCTGGCTGCCTTGGCCGATAAAAGTGAAAATACAACAGGTCACTCCCAATTGGTTGCTGGTTATACCCTTCTGTTGACAAAATCCCTTAGGATTGAAGATAAGAAATTTTTAACAACAATAGTAAGAGGAGCTTTGCTTCACGATATCGGGAAAATAGGAATTCCTGAAGCAATATTGAGAAAAAAAAGTCCTTTAACTTCCGAAGAGAGAGAGATTATTAAGGCCCATCCTCTTTTGGGCTATGAGATGATTAAAGAGTTCAATTTTTTAAAAAAACCGGCCCAGGTTGTTTTATATCATCATGAACAGTATGAAGGGAGCGGTTATCCCTATGGTCTGGCAGGAGAAGAAATACCTATTGAAGCAAGGATATTTGCTCTGGCTGATACTTTAGATGCTTTAACATCAGATAGATCCTATCGAAAAGGGATGAGTTTTGAAAAAGCATTGGTGGAAATAGAGAAAAACAAAAGAAATCAATTTGATCCTTTTCTTATGGACGTCCTCCTCTCTCTTCCTATAAAAAAGTTGCAACAAATAAGAGAAAGGACCTATGAATTCTTTTCTTTCTACCTGATTCATTGATTGTTTAGCTTTTTTATGAATTTTCTTTGAGGGCCTCTGAACAAAGTTCAGCTGTGTGGAGGATTTTAAAGTCACGATCTTCTTTCTTTAGATTTGCTCTTAATTGGAAAAGACAGCCAGGACAGTCAGTGGCGATGAGATTGGCTTGATTTTCTAAGATTTTCTTTTTTTTCCTTTCCCACATGCGGGCGGAAATTCCCGGGTTTTTGAAGGAAAAAACACCACAAAACCCGCAGCAAGCAGGAGGTTCTTCCTCTTCCTTCAGGTCAAAGCCCAGGGCCTGGATAAGTTTTATAGGCTTGTCTCCTATTTTTAGATCATTCAGATAATGGCAGGGAAAGTGGTAGAAGATTTCTTTTTTTAAACTTTTCTTTTTCTCTGGCAGATACCCTTTGCTGACTAAAAATTCTGTAAAGTCATAGATTTTATCTGTCCATTGGGAAAATTTTGCCTCGAGTTGAGGATAAATTTTTTTAAGAATTGAGTTACCAGTAGGACAGACTGTTAAAATATAGTCGGGATTTTCTCTTTCAATGGATTTCAGATTTCTTAAGGCCAGTTTAGCTACATCATTTTTGTGCCCGAGATGTAAGCTGGGAGCACCGCAACATCCTTGATCAGAGGGTGAAACGACCTCAAAGCCGTAAAAAGAAAGGGAAGAGAAAACGCTTTCTCGAATTTTAGGAAAACAAAACCTAACCAAACACCCTTGAAAAAGGTAAACTTTTGTCTTGTTTTTCTTGGGTGAAGGCTTGACATTTTTCAGGTTGATGGCTGGCAGGAATTTCCCCTTTGCCCAGGCAAAAGGCAGATTTTTCAGGTAGCCATTTTTTTGCCAGGGTGTTTGGATGATTGAAAGAATTTTTATTCCCCCTTCGGAAAGAAATTTACTTCTGATTATTGTCGAGAGAGCCCTTTCGCCTAAATTTGGACCTTTCTTGTTTTTTAATTTAAGGATAAGCTCACTTGTAGGAATTCCTACAGGACAGAAGACATCACATTTTTTGCAATCTGCGCAGAAATCGAGCAAAGAGGAAATCTCTTTTATTGGTTGAATCATGGCCGTCATCAGAATACCGATTCCTCCCTGGTAGACTGGTCCTCCATAGATATGTCCTCCAACTGATTGGAATACAGGACAGACAAGCATGCAACCCCCGCATTTTAGGCAGTAAAGAATCTCTTTCAGATCTTCATCTTTGCTTAGTTTAAGTCTTCCGTTATCGAGAATAATTATATGAAGCTCTTTGGGCCCATGAGCTCCGATGACTAATTCCTTTTCAATATCAGTGGTGCGGCTTGGCCCAGTAATGAAGGAAACATAGGAAGTCAATTTAAAACCAGAAGAAGCCAGAGTCAAAGCTTTAATGAGAAGGGCGGCCTGTTCCAGGGTCTGGACGAATTTTTCTGTTGTGATCAGGGCAATGTGGACTGAAGGCAGGGAAGTAACAAGACGGGCATTCCCTTCGTTGCTGATGATGGCCAGGGTCCCTGATTCAGCTACAGCAAAATTTGCCCCTGAAATGCCTATATCAGCTTCAATGAAGTATTGACGCATTTTCTCTCGAACGATTCTGACAATTTCTTTTGGGTCTGCAGGAACTGGAATATTAAGATGATGACTGAGGAGTTTAGCTACGTCTTCTTTGGTTTTGTGGAGAGCAGGAGCTGTAATATGGGATGGCCTTTCTTTGGCGAGCTGGACAATCCATTCTCCCAAATCTGTTTCCACAACTTTGTATCCTTTTTTTTCCAGGAAATCGTTAAGTTTAATCTCTTCGCTTACCATGGATTTAGATTTGACAATGAGCTTGGCTTTTTTTAGACGGACAATTTTTTCTATCTGATGGAGAGCCTGGTCCGGAGTTGAAACCTGATAGACTTGAGCCCCAGACTTTTTTGCTTCTTCACTGAATTGGTGAATAAGCTGAGGAAGCATTTTGGAACATTCTTCTTTTATGGTTCTGGCTTTTTCTTTATATTCCTGCCAGGGCATATCTTTTGTTGTGTTCTGGTATCTCTGGTAATGATGGCTTGATGCTTTTGAGAGGGCTTGCTGGAGATTTGTGTTTTTAAGGGTTTTTTTTAGCCTCCGCTTTTGTTTATTCTGAAAAGGCAACTAATGCTCCTTATCTTTTCGCTCGAGATAAGATTTGGCGTCAATCAGAATTTCTCTAGCTTTGCTTCCCTCAGAGGCACCGACAATGCCTTCTTGTTCCATCTGGTCAATGATTCTGGCAGCTCGGGCATAGCCCAGCTTGAGTTTCCTCTGAAGGTAGGAGGCAGAAGCTTGCCCAGTGAGAAGAATTAGTTCAACAGCTTTGTCATAAAGTTCGTCTTTTTCCCCAAATTCTTCAAATGGTACTTCTTCTGACCTTTTTAAAACATTGACAATCCTTTCGTCATAAATTGGGCTGCCTTGCTCTTTAACAAACTTAACAAGACGAGTCGCTTCAGGGCCACTGATAAATGGACAGTGTAATCTGATCAGACGGGGAAAATTAGGAGGCATAAAAAGCATGTCACCTAAACCAAGGAGTTTTTCAGCTCCAGCGCTATCGAGAATAATTCTTGAGTCAATCCTGGAAGGGACCCGGAAGGCTATGCGGCTTGAGAAATTGTTCTTGATTGTCCCTGTTATAACATCAATCGAAGGACGTTGAGTGGCCATAACCAGGTGTATTCCAACAGCACGGGCCAATTGAGCTAAACGGGCAATAAGATACTCCACTTCTTGTGTTCCAATCATCATCAATTCAGAAAGTTCATCGATGATAATCACAATATAGGGGAGTGGCTTTAATTGTTCTTTTTCTTCTTCGGTCAGTTTACTTTTTTTATCCCGCAGGATTTGCTTAACTCGTAAGTTGTATTGTTCGATATTTCTGGCGTTGAGGAATCCTAATTTTCGATATCTTTCATCCATTTTTTTTATGGCATCCATCAAAACTGCTTCTGCCTTTTTGGCGTCTTTAATGACAGGACTGAGAAGGTGGGGAATGCCATTATAGAGGTTGAATTCTAATCTTTTGGGATCAATCAAGATAAGCTTGACTTCATCCGGGGTTGCCTTGTAAAGGATACTGGCAATGATGCAATGCAAAGCGACACTTTTTCCTGTTCCCGTTGCCCCTGCGATAAGGAGGTGAGGCATTATTGATAAATCTGATATGTAAATTTCACCATGAACTGTTTTTCCAAGGGCCAGAGTAAGTTTAGATGGAGATTTTATGAATTTTTCAGATTGAATAATATCCCTGAGTTTAATGATTTCTCTTTTGTTGTTCGGGATTTCAACTCCAAGGGAAGATTTTCCAGGGATTCTCTGGATTCTAACTGATTCTGCCCCTAAAGCCAGGCTTAAGTCTTCTGTTAAATTGGCTACCTGACTCACCTTTATACCGGGATAAGGACAGTATTCATAAGTGGTAATAATAGGGCCAGGGTTGTATTCCCTTACTTCTCCATCAACTTTGAATTCCCTGAGTTTGTCTTCGATTCGCTGTTTTTTTTCGTAAAGCTCGTTTTTATCTATTTTTTCAAGTGATTTGCCTGGGTCCAGAAGGTTGAAGGGAGGAAATTGATAGTCGCCTTTTCTTTCTATCTCCTTAAAAAGAGGCCTCTGGACAACAGCGGCAGTTTCAGGTGGAGAAAGGGTAGGTTCCTGAGGCAGCTCTTTTTTAAGTTCTTTCTTTTTTTGTTTTTTCCATTCTT
>Ga0209986_10005486_pt1 | contig 10509 bp, 7 predicted proteins | sample BlataG_FD_183168 | JGI IMG/M metagenome (GOLD analysis project Ga0209986, IMG submission 183168) | Deep subsurface microbial communities from Black Sea to uncover new lineages of life (NeLLi) - Black_00105 metaG (SPAdes) (version 2) | ecosystem: Environmental > Aquatic > Marine > Oceanic >...
ACATTTAAATTCCGATACAATAAATTACTATAATGGACCAGATTGTATACAAGCCAATCGGGTATATTCAAACTCCATTTCAACTGCCTGAGAATATGCCGATACAGCCAGGTGCCGCCGAAGGAACTTCAGGTAAAGTGATTCTTTACCCTGACTTTACAGCAGGATTAAAAGATCTGGAAGGTTTTTCACATGCTTATCTAATCTATCATTTACATTTATCAAAAGGGTTTTCCTTACAGGTAATTCCCTTTCTTGATAAAAAGCCACGGGGATTGTTTGCTACCAGGGCGCCAAAAAGACCTAATCCTATCGGTATTTCAGTTGTACAAATCGAACGAATTGAAAACAACGTTATTTTTATTTCCAATATCGACATGGTAAACAATACCCCTTTACTGGATATTAAACCCTTCATTCCTGATTTTGACAATCCGGAGAAAGTCAAAACCGGATGGTTCGCTAAAGTAAGTTCAAATTTTCCCAAACGAAAATCAGATAACCGGTTTATAAAATAATTAGTATTTCTCCATTTTTTCCTCAATCGTTACATCCTGGTTTATTCTGCTATGGATCTTTAAATTAGCCAAAATCTCCGATGCACCGTTTTCGAAACAGTTTACCTGAACTTTTTTAACATGAACACATTCACACACAAAAACTCCTTAAACAATTTAGCAACTTAGCCCCGATGGCTATCGGCGCGATCTCATGAGCGAAGCGAGTAATTTAGCCATTTATCAAACAACCAGTAACCAGTACCTAGTACCCAGCACCCATTATTTCTTTTGCCTTTGATATTTTTTCTTTATCTTTATTTATTCTATATAAAAATAATTATTAATTGGCATTGCAAGAACAACAAATAAATTGTAGGTTTGCCCTGCCTGAAAAAGTGTATAGAAAATTATTTATAATCCATGAATCTATCGCAATTAAAAACAAACGAAGAAGGAGTCATTACAAAAGTCAGGGGAAGAGGTGCTTTTAGAAAAAGAATCACCGAAATGGGATTTATTAAGGGCAAGAAGGTAAAAGTGATAAAAAACGCCCCGCTGAAAGACCCCATTGAATACAGTCTTATGGGTTATGAAATCTCATTAAGAAAAAGTGAAGCTCAGTTGATTGAGGTAATTACCGAGAAGGAGGCTACTGGTCTTTTTAACAAAAGATTTAATGGAGTAGAGGCTCAGGCAGGATTAATTCAGTCAGCTAAAATCAAGGGAAAAAATATAAACGTTGCCCTTGTTGGAAATCCAAATTCGGGAAAAACAACGCTTTTTAATTATGCTTCACATTCCAGGGAACATGTTGGAAATTACGGTGGTGTTACGGTCGGTTCAAAAGCTGCAAAATTCCGGCAGGAAGGATACACTTTCAATGTTGTAGATTTACCAGGCACATACTCTCTTTCAGCCTACTCACCCGAGGAACTATATGTTCGGAAGTTTATCTTTGGCGAAACACCGGATGTTATAATCAATATTGTTGACGCTTCAAATCTGGAAAGGAACTTATACCTTACCACGCAATTAATTGATATGGATGTGAAGGTAATTATCGCACTGAATATGTATGACGAACTTCAAAAACGAGGCGACCAATTTGACTATGAATCACTGGGAAAAATGATGGGGATACCTATTGTTCCCACAATCAGTTCAAAAGGACATGGTATTAAGGAATTATTTAAAAAAGTAATTGATGTTTATGAAGACAAGGAACCGCTTGTCCGTCACATACATATAAATTATGGAAAGGAAGTTGAAAAATCCCTGAAGATCATTCAAGACGAGATATGGAAGAATAAAAGCCTGACCGATATGGTTTCTTCCAGATTTTATGCACTGAAGCTTATCGAGAAAGATAAATCAGCTCACTTTTCACTTTCAAGATGGCCGAATTATAACGAGATAAAGGGAATTGCCGGGAATGAAATCGAAAGACTGGAAAAAATGTTTCATGACGATAGCGAGACATTAATAACCGATGCCAAATATGGATTTATCTCAGGTGCCTTGAAAGAAACCCTGATAAGTGGCCAATATAAACGAAATACCACTGACATTATTGATGCTTTTATTACACACAAACTTTTCGGATTTCCCATATTCTTTCTCCTCATTTTTATTATGTTCTTTGCCACATTCGAATTAGGTCAGTATCCTATGAATTGGTTGGATCAATCCATTGTTTTATTTTCGGGATGGTTACAATCAATTATACCTGCCGGAGCGCTGAAAGATCTTTTAATCGATGGAATTGTCGGAGGAGTTGGCAGTGTAATTGTTTTTCTTCCGAATATTTTAATCCTTTTTTTCTTCATTTCGTTGATGGAAGATACCGGCTACATGGCACGGGCTGCCTTTATTATGGATAAGATCATGCATAAAATCGGGTTACACGGACGGTCATTTATTCCCCTGATAATGGGTTTTGGTTGCAATGTCCCGGCTATTATGGCTACAAGAACCATAGAAAACAGAAATAATCGCCTGGTAACCATGCTGATCAACCCTTTTATGTCATGTAGTGCCAGACTACCCGTATATATTCTGGTCATAGGAGCATTCTTCCCTAAGCATCCGGGACTGGTTTTATTTATTATATATCTGATTGGCATCTTAATAGCAGCTACGGTGGCAAAAATATTAAAGAAAACTTTCTTTCGAACAGAGGAAATCCCTTTTGTTATGGAATTGCCACCATACCGCGTACCTACCCTAAAATCAACACTGAAGCATATGTGGTACAAAGGTGAACAATACCTGAAAAAAATGGGAGGGATTATTTTAATAGCATCCATTTTGATTTGGGCGTTGGGATATTATCCAAAAAACGTCGCCTATTCCATCGACTACGACACTGCCATTAGCGCCAATGAAAGCCGGTATAACCAATTATTAGAAAGTATAAAGGTTGAAAACCCTGACAGATATAATCATATTTTGAAAGAAAAAAACAAAGTCATTCGTTCTCTCTTACTGGCAAAAGAATCTGAAAAACAGGAAAAATCATACATCGGAAAAATAGGTCATTCCATAGAACCGGTACTCAAACCTCTTGGATTTGACTGGAAAATGGGTGTAAGCCTGTTAACAGGAATTGCTGCCAAAGAAGTCGTAGTAAGTACAATGGGCGTTTTGTACCAGGCTGGAGCAGATATTGATGAAAAATCAGAAACTCTCATTGGAAAAATAAGAGATCAAACATACACAAACGGGATTCGCTCCGGTGAAAAAGTTTATACTCCCGTTATCGCTTTCGGGTTTCTGATGTTTATTTTAATTTACTTCCCGTGTGTGGCAGTTATTGTTGCCATTAAAAAAGAATCAGGTAGCTGGAAATGGGCTTTATTTACCATATTTTATACCACATCACTTGCCTGGTTTGTTGCATTTGTTGTTTATCAGACAGGAAGTTTATTTTTAAATTGAACCAAAAGAAATAACTGTTACTAATTAGAGTCCGTCTATAAAGTCCGAAAGTTTAAATAAATATTAAAAATCACAAATGACATCCCGATACCCGATAGCTATCGGGTATCGGGATTAATTCAAAATTTGTTTGACTTTATGGACAGACACTAATTAGTGTATTTGGAGAAAAAGAGGCAGTATGTTATAAGTTATACGTTATAGGTTATATGTTATTCGTTATCGAAAATTCTTATGATACAGGAAATTATTGCTTTAACCATAGTACTGTTTGCAGGTATTTATACAATCCACCAAACAATCCGATTTTTCTATCCGGCAAAGTCCATAAAAGCAAACAGCGGTTGCGGGTACTTATGTAGTAGCTGTCCGGTTAAATCAGGAATTTCCTAAAATTGTCTATATTTGAAAATTCAATTTCAGAAAATTGCAAATATTTCTCCAAGGCGGATCAATAAGGATTGATCTGGATTCCGGAATGGGGTTGATTGAAAAAATCGGAAGAAGACCGGTATTTTACGAAGTTAATTTCCTGCATTACAATCCGGGTGTTTTATGGACCTGGTTTTCCGATATTTTTTCAGCATCACTGATTATCCTTACCATAACCGGATTATTTATTATACACCGATTTTCGCCGATACTGATTATCCCATAATTAATTCCTAATTTCTTCATCACTGTTTTATTGCTAATTGAGCAGCAAACATTTTACACGACTTGATATATGTCTTTATATCAATCATTTGAGTGCAGTGGTTGTTTTTATTTCCTCCTCCACTTTTTTTTTGCATTGTGGATGCATTAGAATATATTAGGAATGCGTAATGAGAGATAGGGTTTTATCAATTTCATTGTTATTTTAAATAAATATTCGGATAATTCAATATATTATTTTTTAATTAAATTCCTAACAGCTTAATATACAATACATTCACGTTAAATGTATTTTAACAAAAATTTGCCCTATTCAATTATTAGTTGTATTTTCGCAAATATATATATCGCATAATAATATCCTAATTATTAAGACGTGACAAAAAATATTGATTTGGAGTTGTTCTTTCTGAAGCCGGATTCAAAAAAGCAAAAACAATACGAAGCTGTCAGAACTTTTGTGGTGGATAAATTTTCCGCTCAACAGGTAGCCGATAAATTCAATTACAAATTATCGTCGGTTTATACTTTTATAAAGAAAGCTAAATCCGGAGAGCTTGACTTTTTTCCCGAACAAAAAATGGGACCAAAGCAAAGACAAGTTTCCTTCGAGATTCAAAAACAAATCTTCCGTTATAGAAATCAGAACTTGTCTCATTTAGATATTAGTGAGAGATTGAACAAGAACGGAATAGAAATTTCAGCCCAGACTGTCAGCAGGATATTGATAGATGCAGGCTTTTCAAAACTAAAAAGAAGAACAAACAAAGAACCTGGACTTACACTCAAAAATAAAATAATACCGGAAAAGTCGGAAAACCTGAATTTCGATAAACTGAAGAAATTCCAGATAGATACACCTGCCATAGGAATTTTCTTTTTTATTCCATATATTATAGAATCCGGAATAATTGACATTGTAAAAAAATCCGAACTTCCAAGTTCGTCAGTAATAGGTTCGGTTCAAGCCTGTTTGTCAATGTTGGCATTAAAACTTATTGGCAATGAACGTTTGAGCCACATGGAAAGTTATGATAAAGAAATAGGACTGGGTGTTTTTGCAGGCCTTAATGTATTGCCAAAAAACACTTTTATGTCAACTTATTCGTGTTTAAGTTCAACGGAAATGATCCTTGATTTTCAGAAACAAATGGTAGAAAATTTAATACAAAAGTATCCACTATTGTATAATGGCAATTACATCAATCTTGATTTTCATTCAATCCCACATTATGGAGAACTCTCAGAGATGGAAAAAGTTTGGTGTGGTGCAAAGAACAAAACAATGAAAGGTGCAGATACTGTAATAGCACAGGATGCTCAAAGTAATATGATTTTATATACCAGAGCTGACATTTTAAGAAGAGAAGAATCGCAGGAAGTACTGAGATTTGTTGATTACTGGAAGCAAGTGAATGGGACAGTAACAGAAACCTTGGTTTTTGATTGTAAATTTACTAAATACCAGATATTGGATCAATTGGATAATGACGATGTTAAATTTATTACATTGAGAAAACGAAATAAAAAGTTGATAGATGAAATTTTGGGCATTCCGGATGAAAAATGGACGAAAGTAAATTTGTCTATTCCAAAACGTAAATACCAAAAAGTATCGGTTTATGAGCAAAAGGTAAAACTCTCAAAATGCAAAAATGAATTCAGACAAATAGCAATAAAAGACCACGGAAGAGAGAAACCTACATTAGTTATTACAAACGATAAAAACCTTTCCTTAAAATCTGTTTTGGAGGTGTATGCTAAACGATGGAGAGTAGAAAACAAATTGGCTGAACTTGTAGCTTTTTTTAATATGAATGCTTTGTCATCGCCATTGATGATACGAATTCACTTTGATATATTATGGACAATGATTGCTGATACATTGTATCATATTTTTACACAAGATTTAAGACGATTTGAAAAAACCCAGGCTCCAACAATATTTAAAAAATTTATTAATATTCCCGGAAAAGTAGTCTATGACGGAGACAAATTTTTAATAAAAATCAGAAAAAGAGCACACACACCAATCCTTAAAGGTGTAACCAAATTACAAAAACCAATCGCTGTTCCGTGGCTTAATAATAAAAATTTAGAAATAATCTGGACTCCTTAATTTAGGAGCAAATTATGAGCATTTAAACTACTTGCGAAAATCGGTGTTTAACATTTCTTTCAACTCTTTAGACCGGGGTGTAATCGCCAATCCTCCCTTCCCAGTGCAGCATAAAGCTGAAGACATAGTCTTTCCAACAAGCTTTACAGTGTCAATGACCTGATCTAGTGGAATGACTGGATTGAATCCTGAAAGTGCCATGCTTGAGGCAGCCAGTGCATTCATGCCTGCGGTAATATTTTTACCGAGGCAGGGAACCTCTACGCGGTCGGCTACTGGATCACATACCAAACCAATTGTATTTTGCAACGCCATTGAAGCAGCACCAACAGCCTGATCTGCATTTCCTCCTGATAGCTCTACAAGCGCTGCGGCAGTCATGGTTGCAGCTGCCCCGGTTTCCACCTGGCAACCATGCTCTTCCGCTGAGAAACCCGGACCCTTTGCAAAGTACACACCTATTAGTCCGCCAGCAAAATATGCCATGATTTTGTCCTTCTCTCCAAGATCATGGGTGTCACAAAACGCCTTCAGGGTACCTCCAAATGTACCACAGGACCCGGCAGTTGGGACTGCAACAATAACTTGCATGGCACTCTTAGATTCCATCAAAGCAGTGATATTAGCAATGATCCTGTTTACCAGCGGACCAGTTTTGATCGTCACATCCTTTTCAGCCTTTTCTATTAGATTTGATTGTTGTTGAAGTATTCGATCCCTGTATTCAGTTCCTGTTAAGCCTGTGGAAATCCCGTTCTCAATGATTTGAATGATCTCTTTCATCTTGAGGATGAGATCTTCCTCGGGCAAACCGCTTCTGCAGCTTTCGTATATTAACCCTAATTTTCCCAGGCTGTATTTATTTGAGCTTGCAAACGAAAGCATGGATTCTATGTCTGTAAAAGGAAAATCCAACTCATTACCGGATAATACCGGTAATATTGGTCTTATAGAAATAATTTCACCAATCCCAGTCAATGTTCTTATCTGTTCCAGGGTTTCATCATGGAAAGGATTGGAGGATTTGGCCTGGATCAGTTTGCCAATCCCATTTTCTGACCATTTAACTATTGTTTTCCTGGATAGATTGTTCTGAATGGCTTTTAATTCTTTTTGCCCAAACCTTTTATCGATTGTTATAAACAGATGATAACTATCTCCCATCAGACTCGTCGCATGCCCGTTGTATTGCTTGATTTCAAACATTCCCCCCCCCGTCGAAACTGCTATTATTTGTACCGTTTTCCCTGATTTCCCTTTTAGTGTCAGCCTGACTGTGTTGGCATGATCATTATTAAAGCTGCTGATTTGATATTTAATGGAGATATTTTTTGCCCTTGCAATCAGATCAGGACTGATGATTCGTTCATCCGTGATGTCAATTCCAAGCAATCCCCCATCCATTCCCATCGCCGTTCCCTGTTCCCTGTAATTTGATGCCCATGCACCGTTTTTGTCAAATTCAACGAGTGCCTCCTTTAATTCATCGTTTAAAAGCTGGATGCCTACACTGGCTATACGCCATGAAGCCGCGGTATGTGAGCTGGATGGCCCCCTCATCACTGGCCCTATGACATCGTTAAAAATGCTTGGGGATACTACTGTATTCTTGGTCATCTCACGAATCGTAATCGAGTTGTTGACTAGTATTGAATAAAATGCAATTTAATGAATATATCAGCATTTTAAAATACTTTATCTTAACAAAAGGAGGTATTATTTTTCTCCCATTCGATGTGATCCTGGATAACTCCATGCGAGATTGCTTCTTAGAATCGGAGCATGTTGATCCCAGGGATTATACTGAACAATGTTTAATACAAATCTTCACCCATTGGTCATTTCAAAGCACTGATAGATTTCCGGGTATGAGTTTTCACAGGAATCAATAATCTGAGGCTGGCACTCACAGGGGATTTGATTCATAGTAAGAAAAATAATATATATATCTGGTAACATATTGTTAGATTTTCACTTCCATTTATGTTATCTTAGATTTAAAATTTCTTAATAAGCTGCATTATTGAGCAATTAAATAACGATGAATTTTCTGATTCTATCTGTCTTATTATCATTATCAGCTTTTTTCTTTTGTCGCGTCATTTCTGAAGAATTTCCGGACTGGTAGATTCTGTGAAACACACTTTTAGTTAAAAGAAAGTATTTACTTTATAAATTGTTATGAATAATACAACCGGGCAAATCTTAAAAATTAAGGACATTGTATTAAACGATTCAGGACCTATTAGGATTATCAGTTCACAGGATATACAGGATATCCTGTGTATGAAGGATGCAATAAAGCTGATGTCGGTAGCATTCAGTAGCTTTTCAAATAAGGAGTGCTATGTTCCGCCAAGATACGTTGCGGATATACAAGGGAAGGATTTGACCATTCTTTTCAAACCGGCCTATATGAAAAAACTCGGTCGTGCCGGGATCAAAATACTAAGCCAGAATGAACAGAATAGAATTAAGGGTTTTCCCACCATCATGGGGATAATCCTGTTAATTGACGGGGATACTGGACAGATCTTAGCCCTGATAGATGGAGCCTACTTAACGGCATTAAGGACAGGTGCGGCCAGCGGGTTGGCATCAGACTACCTTGCAAGAATGGATGCCGAAATCCTGGCGATTTTTGGTTGCGGTGCACAGGGAAGAACGCAGCTCGAGGCCATTACCAGTGTGAGGAATATCAAACAGGTATATATTTATGATATTAACAGGAATTTAGCGGAGATTTACCTGAAAGAAATGAAGAAAAAATTCGATCTTGAAATCACCCTTACCGATGATCTGGATCACCTGAAAAAAGTAGACATCATTTGTACTTCCACAAATTCAAGATCACCTCTTTTTAACATGGATCATATCAGGGAAGGAGTTCATATTAATGCCATTGGTTCTTATAAACCTAACATGCAGGAGATTGATCCCGGGATTTTAAAAAATAGCAAGCTGTATGTCGATAGTATTGAATCTTGCATCAGAGAAAGTGGAGATATTATCATTCCTCTGAGGGATGGTATTATTACAGAAGATCACATATTAGGTGAAATCGGCAGTGTAGTACTGGGCGAGACAGAGAGCAGAAAATCGGATAAAGACATCACGGTATTTAAGAGTGTAGGTGTTGCCATCCAGGATCTTGTTGTAGCCAATGAAGCGTATAATAAAATTACTAGTAATTCGGTATAAACCAGAGAATATTGTTATTAGGGATGCCTTTTATTGTCCTGTATCTGCTGGAAAAACAATATATCATAGAATATTTTAGACCACCTATTTTCGTAATAGCAATACTGCTATGCCTGACAAGCATTTGTCCAGGCTGCCATCAAAATAGACAGGAGCAATTTACCGGACAGGATATTTGGAGATTGGAGGAGGGAGGTATTTTATGGGGCTTTCTTCGATCCAAATATCCATCATTCCCTTATTAGTAGAGAATGGGTATTTCGTGGGGAGATGCGGAAAGCAATACTGGCCGGCAGATATTAACATCAAGGGCTACAACTCAAGCACCCATTTTATGTCTTATTAATGGCAATAACCAAAACAAGTATACCCTCGCTGCTTCTGATGCTTTAAACACAATTGAAATGAAAGCAGGCGTCAATGAAGAAACTAGTGAAATAGAAATAATTCTTAAAATATATCCGGAAGCATTCAAAGTTAAGACTATGTATTCATTTGATTTAAGAATAGATAAACGTAATATTCCTTATTGGCAAACCCTTAAAGAAGTATCTGAATGGTGGGCATCTTTCGAAAATTATGAACCCTTAAGTGTTCCTGATGTTGCAAAAAAACCGATGTATTCAACATGGTATACATTTCATCAGGAATTAGATGTGCAAGAAGTAATTGATGAATGTAGAATTGCGAAATCATTAGGTTGCGAAGCAGTTATTATTGATGATGGTTGGCAAACCCTCGATAATAATAGAGGCTATTCTTTTACAGGTGACTGGAAACCCGAACGAATCCCTAATATGAAAGCTTTTGTTGATAGCATACACCAGTTGGGGATGAAGTTTATTCTTTGGTACTCTGTTCCATTTGTTGGAAATCAATCAGAAGCAAAAAAACAATTCGAAGAAAAATTCCTAAACAACGTACCAGGCCAGGAAACTTATAAACTAGATCCCAGATATCCGGAAGTTAGAGAATATCTAATTAGAGTCTGTCTATAATGTAAGAATAATAGAAATATTTTGAATATCGAACAAGGATTACCTTCGGTGAGATCGCCCCGCTCAGGCGGGGCTAAGTTAACGATTTTAGATTTCA
>Ga0209986_10005487_pt1 | contig 10508 bp, 8 predicted proteins | sample BlataG_FD_183168 | JGI IMG/M metagenome (GOLD analysis project Ga0209986, IMG submission 183168) | Deep subsurface microbial communities from Black Sea to uncover new lineages of life (NeLLi) - Black_00105 metaG (SPAdes) (version 2) | ecosystem: Environmental > Aquatic > Marine > Oceanic >...
GGGCAAGGTGTGGGATTGGCACGTGACGAAGGTGCTCCGCACGGACCTGGAAGAGAACCTGGCGATGGTCCGCGATTCGGTGCGCCTGATGAAAGAGGCCGGGCGCGAAGTTTTCTTCGACGCCGAACATTACTTCGACGGTCACAAGGCCGACGCCGGCTACGCCCTGTCCGTTCTTCGGGCGGCGCTCGAAGCGGGCGCCGACTGGCTGGTGCTCTGCGATACGAACGGCGGCACATTGCCGGAGGCGGTGGCAGAGATGACCGCCGAGGTCGCGCGCGAGGTCGGCGGCCGGCTCGGCATCCACTGCCACAACGACGGGGGGTTGGCGGTGGCGAATACATTGGCCGCCGTACGCGCCGGGTGCGAGCAGGTCCAGGGGACGATTAACGGGCTGGGCGAGCGTTGCGGCAACGCGGACCTGTGCGCCGTGGTGGCGAACCTGGAACTGAAGATGGGCTGCGCGTGCGTGGGTCCGGAGAACCTGGCGAAACTCGCGGAGGTCTCACGATTCGTTTACGAGACCGGGAACATGATGCTCGTCCCCGGCCAGCCGTATGTCGGGCCGAGCGCGTTCGCCCACAAGGGAGGGATGCACGTGGCGGCCGTTGCGCGCGAGGAGCGCGCGTACGAACACGTGGACCCGAGCCGCGTAGGAAACACCCGGCGGATTCTGGTGAGCGAACTGTCGGGACGGGCGACGATTTTCGCGAAACTCACAGGTACAGGGCTCGAAGAGGATGCTGCTCTCCGCGAGCGCGTCCTGGACGAGGTTCAGCGCCTGGAAAACGTCGGGTATCAGTATGAGGCGGCGGAGGCGTCGTTCGCACTTTTGGTGCGGCGGCTGGCGGGGCGCGCGAAGACATTCTTCGACCTCGACCATTACTCGGTGTCCATTAAGAAAGACGACGCGGCCGAGCCGGTGACCGAAGCGACGGTGAAACTGAAGGTCGGCGACGACTGGCACCTGACCGTGGCGGAAGGCGACGGTCCGGTCAACGCGCTGGACGGGGCGCTGCGGAAGGCCCTCGCGCCGGCGTATCCGAACCTTGAGGAGATGAGCCTGACGGATTACAAGGTGCGGGTCATCAATTCGGGCGCCGGCACGGCCGCACGCGTCCGCGTGGTCATCGAATCAAAGGACGGCCGCGAGCATTGGGGCACCGTCGGCGTATCGGAGAACATTATCGACGCCTCCTGGCGCGCCCTGGTGGACAGCATCGAGTGGAAACTTACGAAGGACGAAGAACGGGTCAATGGGTAAGGCAAAGAGGAAGCGCGCGAAAAGGGACGGGGCGAGGAAAGCCCGCCTGCCAAATCCTGGCGGGCAGGCCCGCGAGCCGCTGGCGAAGGTGTACGATCCGGCAGCGGTTGAAGATCGCGTCTATGCGGCCTGGGAAACCGAAGGGCACTTTCACCCCGACGCCTCGGCACCGGGGAAGCCGTTCACCATCGTCATCCCGCCGCCGAACGTCACGGACCGGCTGCACCTGGGCCACGCGCTGAACAACGTGCTCCAAGACATCCTGGTCCGCTGGCGCCGGATGCAGGGCCGAAAGACCCTTTGGCTTCCGGGCATGGACCACGCGGGCATCGCCACCCAGGCGGTTGTCGAGCGGCGCCTGTTTGAGGAGGAAGGCAAGACGAGGCACGACGTCGGCCGCGACGGGCTCGTCGAGCGCATCTGGGCCTGGCGCGAAAGAAGCGGCGGCCTCATCCTCCGGCAACTTCGCCGCATCGGCTGCTCGTGCGACTGGGAGCGGACGCGCTTTACACTCGACGAGATGTGTGCCCGGGCGGTGCGGCACGCGTTCTATCGGATGTTCTGCGACGGGCTCATCTATCGCGGCAAGCGGCTCGTCAACTGGGACACGCACCTCCAGACCGCCGTCGCCGACGACGAGGTCTATCACGAGACCGTCCAGGGCCACCTGTGGCACGTCCGCTATCCGGTCAAGGGCGAGGCGGGCCGCTTCGTGACGGTGGCGACGACGCGCCCCGAAACGATGCTGGGCGACACGGCGGTCGCCGTCCACCCGGACGACGAGCGATACAGGGACCTTGTGGGTAGGACGGTCATCCTCCCGCTCCTTGAGCGCGAGATTCCGGTCATCGCCGATCGTGTGCTTGTGGATCCCGAGTTCGGCTCGGGGTGCGTCAAGGTCACGCCCGCGCACGATCCGAACGACTATGAAACAGGGCTGAGGCACAACCTTGAGATGATTAACATCCTGACCCCCGACGGTCGCATCAATGAGAACGGCGGGCTGTTCGCCGGGATGGACCGGTACGAGGCTCGAAAGAAGGTGGTTGCCGATCTCGAAGCACAGGGCCTCATCGAGAAGGTCGAGGAATACGAGACCGACATCGGCCATTCGGACCGCTCGAAGACGCCGATTGAGCCCTACTTGTCGGACCAGTGGTTCGTGCGGATGGCGGACCTGGCGGAGCGTGCGATGGAGGCGGTGCGCGACGGACGCGTGAAATTCCATCCAGAGCGCTACGCGCGCGGCTACCTCGACTGGCTCGGTCAGAAGCGCGACTGGTGCATCTCGCGGCAACTCTGGTGGGGCCACCGGATTCCGATCTGGTCGCAGGACCTGGAACTTCCGGCCGACGTCGAGCCCGTACCGCTGCCCGAGCGCGGGCCGGACGCGCAGGTGTGCGGGGCCCTGGACCGCGCGGTGGGGGGAAAACGGTTCGGCGAATACCTGGCTGGGGGGGGCGAGTATTTCCTGCGCACCGAGCCGCATCCGGAGAAGGAGGGCTGGATCCGCACATACATTTCATGGCCGCAAGAGAACCCTGAGATGCGCAAACGCGTCGAGGCGGCTGGCTGGGTCCGCGACCCCGATGTGTTGGACACTTGGTTCTCGAGCGCGCTTTGGCCGTTCTCGACGCTCGGGTGGCCCGACGAAACGGCGGACCTCGAAGCATTTTATCCGACGGACGTGCTCGTTACCGCGCGCGAGATCATCACCCTTTGGGTCGCGCGGATGGTGATGATGGGGCTGTATCACGCTGGCGAGGTCCCGTTCCGCGACGTGTACATTCACGCGATGATTCAGGACGGCGAAGGGCGGCCGATGAAAAAGAGTCTCGGCAACGGCGTGGACCCGCTGGAGATCGTGGCGTCGCACGGGGCCGACGCGCTGCGATTCACGCTGGCCTACATGACGACCGAGACGCAGGACGTCCGGATGCCGGTCGAGGTGGACCCCGAGACCGGGCGGAACACCAGCCCGAAGTTCGACATGGGCCGCAACTTCTGTAACAAACTCTGGAACGCCGCCCGGTTTGCCCTGATGAACCTGGAGGGCGCCGATGCGGCGAAGTTTGATCCTGCGAAAAGGCGCGGGGCGGATTATTACATCTTGGACGAGTGCGAACAGGTTTCTCGAAAAGTGAGCACGCATCTCGACGATTTTCGGTTCCATGACGCAGTACGAGACCTCTATAGCTTTTTTTGGCATGATCTATGTGACTGGTACTTGGAGGCGGCAAAGTGGCGGTTGCGGGATCCGACCGAGCGCCCCATCGCGCAGCGTGTTTTAGCCTTTGTACTAGACCGCGTTTTGCGTTTGCTACATCCGTTTGTTCCCTTTGTTACAGAGACAGCCTGGGAAGGCCTCAACGCGGTGATAGATGACCGCACGCTTTCCCAATTGGCCAAGGCCCCGCCGAGCCAGCGCGTAATTGGTGCTGCTTGGCCTGAATCCAATGATGATCTTATAGTCACTTTTGATATAAAGGCAGCATATATAACTGTGATGGACGTCGTAAGAGCGATTCGACACATTCGTAAGAAAATGGGCTTAGCCGCCACTGTAATAATACCAGAGGTGCTCGTAAAGACGGACCCCGGGCGGGCACAAGCACTGCAACTGGAGGAGAGGGACGTTCAGCATTTGGCGGTGGTCGCTTCTGTGACAGCCGGCCCCAACGTGGTGAAGCCCGATCAGGCCGCTGTCGAGGTCGTTGCCAGCGCAGAGGTGTATGTTCCATCGGCTGGCCTGCTCGACCTGAACGCCGAGCGGAAGCGGCTCGAAGAGCGAATCGCCAAGGAGCGAAAGTTCCTCGAGGGGCTCGAAAAGAAACGGGCTAACCCGAACTTCCTTGAAAAGGCCCCGGCCGAGGTCGTTGAACGCGAGCGCTGCCGCGCCGAGGAAGTCCGCGCCACCATTCAATCGCTTGAAAAGAACCTCGCCGACCTGGGTTGATCGGTGCGTTTTGACGGACGCGCCGGCACGCTACCCGGACCGAGGCGGCGGCGCAGCAGTTCCCCCTTGCCGTGCCTGCCTTCTCGACTTTGCGCCTTGCCCTCATGCGGCGGCGCGGTAAAATATTTACGGTCCCCAGGCGGAGGCGCTTCGATGGAGATTCGCGTCCAACTCGTCCGGATTATGATTACCGAGACGGCCGACCAGCAGGTCATCGTCCTGAAGGAGGCTGAGGGCGAGCGTGCGTTTCCGATCGTCATCGGTTTCTTCGAGGCCGCGGCAATCGACCGGCGGATTAAAGGTCACAGGTTTCCGCGCCCCCTGACGCACGACCTGTTGGGCGGTATCATCCAGTCGCTGGGTGGGCGGCTGGCGAAAGTCGTCATCTCGGACCTGAAGGACCACACGTTTTATGCGAACCTCGTGATCGAGCGGAATGGAAGTGAAATCCATGTGGACGCCCGCCCGTCCGACGCCATTGCGCTGGCCGTGGCGGAGGATACGCCCATTTATGTTGAGGACCACGTCTTGGACGCCGTCGCGACGCCGGACTGAAAAAGGTGTGAAAAAGGTGGAGAAAGGGTGGAGAAAAAGGTGCCGGGTGCCTTTTTCTGCCCTGCGTCGTGTTTGTCCGGCTATCGTCCTGGCCGTTTTGGCGGCGCCGGCTCTTGCGGACGCGGATGGAACGGAAGCCGACCGGACGCTGGTCCTTGCCTCCGAGACGGTTCCCCAGGGTGTCGCCGTCGCCCGCTACTATATGGCTGCGCGCGGTATCCCGGAAGATAACCTGTGCCTGGTCGAGGCGCCCGCGGATGAAGAGATCACGCGCGAGCAGTTCGACTATTGCATCTGGGGGCCGCTGCGGGCGTTCCTTGCGCGATGGGAAGGGCGGTTCGAGGTTCGCCTGCCGGACGGCACGCTGCGCCTTGCTTTCGGCGAGCGCCGCGCCAAGTATCTCGTGCCGGTCTTTGGCGTCCCGATTAAGGTCAAGGGCTACGAGGACGTCAAGACGATGTATCTGTCGCGGGCGGGGGCGGTGGATTCGGAACTCGCGCTTCTGCCCACGGGCAATCACAATCTGGTCGGCGGCCTGGTGAACCCGTACTTCGGGTCGGACACGCCGTTCGGCCCGCCTCTGGACGGCGGGATGATTCTGGTGTCGCGGCTGGACGGGCCGAGCGCGGAGATCGCCAAGCGTCTCGTGGACGACGCCCTCTGGGCCGAGCGAAACGGCCTCAGGGGCCGCGCCTACATCGACACGCGCGGCATCACCAAGCGCGGCTACGCAATGGGCGACCGGTGGCTGAAGCGCGCGGCCGCGCTCCTCGAGGCCGCCGGCTTCGAGACCGAGGTGGACACGCGCGAGGAAATTTGGCCGCTCAATCACCCCATGCCCGACCCGGCCGTCTATCTGGGCTGGTATTACCCGACGGCGGGCGGGCCGATGATGAAGCCGGGCTTTCGGTTCAATCGCGGCGCCGTCGCCTACCACATTCAGAGTTTCTCGGGCTCGGCGATTCGGAGCCCCAAAGAGCACTGGGTCGGGCCGCTGCTCGTGCACGGTGCGTGCGTGACGGCCGGCGCCGTCTATGAACCGTTCCTCACGGGGACGCCCTACGTCGATATCCTCGTGGACCGGCTGCTGAAGGGCTACTCGTGGGGCGAGGCGGCCTACATGTCCCAGCCGCTTCTTTCCTGGCAGATGTGTTTCATCGGCGATCCGCTTTATCGGCCGTTCGGCAAGCGGCGCTCGCCGAAGTGACCGGCGCTCTCTCCGGACTCTTTTCCGCGCTTACGGCAGCGGGGCGGGGCCGCCTTCGGTGGGCGTGGTGTCTCCCTCCTTCAACAGTTTCAGGAACGGGCTGTCGGTCGAGAGGATGACGACCGTCTTCGAGTCGAAGGAGTTGCGGTAGGCCTCGAGGGTCCGGAGGAATCGGTAGAACTCGGGCGCCTGGCGGATGGCCTTGGCGTAGATGTCGATGACCGTGGCGTCGGCTTCGCCTCGGATCTCGGCGGACTTCTGGCTGGCTTCGCCCTCGATGGTGGCCAGTTCTTTTTCCATGTCGCCCAGGATAATGTTCTGCTGCTCCCTGGCCTCCGACAGGAAGCGCTCGGAGATGCGGTTTCGCTCGGACTTCATGCGGTTGTAAACGTCCTGCCGCACACTCTCGGTGTAGTTGACGCGCTTGATGCGGACGTCGAGCAGTTCGAAGCCGAATCGCGCCTCAAGTCCTTGCTTCGCCTGCGTGAGAATTTCTTCCATGATTCTGTCCCGCCCGACCTCGATTCGCTGCGCTTTCCGCTTTTGTTCGGCGTCCACTTCTTCGACCTCGTACTGTAACTCCCGATTTGTCGAGCGGACCAGTTCGATCAGTTTGTATCGGCCGATGACGTCACGCACGACGCCGTCCACGATGTCGTCGAGTTTTTTCATGCCGTTGGGGATGCGGCCCTTGAGGGAAACGTAAAACTGTTTGGGGTCCACGACCTTCCAGCGGGCCAGCGTGTCGATGTAGATGCTCTTTTTGTCCTGCGTGATGACGTCGTTCGGGTCGCCGTCCCAGGAAAGTATGCGCTTCTCGATGCGGTTGACGTCCTGAATGAAGGGTGTTTTCCAATACAGGCCGGCTTCGGTGACGATGCGGACCGGTTTGCCGAACTCCGTGACGACGGCATACTCAAACTCGGTCACGGTGTAAAGGGCCGAGGAGAGGACGATGATGGCGATGACGGCAGCAACGATGAACAGGGAGGCGAGGATCTTCATTTTTCACCCCCTTTCCCGGCGCCCAGGTCAAGGAAGGGAAGGAACGTGCGGACCTCCGAATCGATGAAGACCTTCCTTTCGGTTTTTTGGAGGATGTCCTCCATGGTCTCCATGTAGAGGCGGACGCGGGTTTCTTCTTTGGCTTTCTGGTAGGCGGCAAATCGGTCGAGGAACGCGTTCGTTTCGCCGGTCACCTCGCGGACCTTTCGGTCCATGTAGGCCTCGGCCTCTTTGATGCTCTTTTCGCGCTGGCCGCGCGCCGCCGGCACCAGACGGTTCCGCTCGGAGGCGGCCTGGTTGATCAGTTCCTCTTTCTTTTGCCGCGCCCGGTTGACCGCGTCGAACGCTTCCTTGACCTCGTCGGGCGGCCGGACGTCCTGGAGGTTTAGTTTCGTCAGTTCCACCCCGCACCCGAATTCGTCCAATTGCGTCTGCGCGGCGAGGAGGGCTTCGCGTGCGAGGTCGGCGCGGCCGATGGTGATGACCTCGTCCACCGAGCGATCGCCGACCAGCGACCTCATGATCGACTCGCTCACGTCTCGGATTGTTCCCCTTACGTCTTCAACGTTGAAGAGGTACCGTTCGATGTCCTTGATGCGGTACTGGAGCGTCCACGCCACGCTGCCGATGTTCAAGTCGCCCGTGAGCATGGCCGAGGCGGCCTTGTCCATTCGGGTGGGCTCGTGGTAGATGGTCCTCTTGCCGGCCCGGGCGGTGCGAAAGCCGAACTCGGCCGTCTCCACGTAGCTCACGGGTAGGACGTAGGCCCGGTCGACGCCGAACGGCAACTTGAAGTGGAGGCCGGGCGCCGTCGTGTCAATGTGTTTTCCGAACCGCAGCACCACCGCCTCGCTGTCGGCGCCGACGGTGTAAAAGCACTGGACGAGGCCGACCAGCACCACGATGACCACGGCGAGGATGACCCCATACTTGGCGAGTTCACGCGGTCCGACACTTTGGAAAAACGTTTGAGCGTCCATCATCAGGTTCCTCCGCTTTGAGACGTGAGAGAAGTCCTTCGCATCTTACCGGATGGCGGCCGGTGTGTCCAGGCCAAACTTCGGCGCGTGGGGGTGTCGCCTCGTTTTATGGCACGATGCGGCACGTCGCCGCCACTGCCCTTCTGCTTGCAGAAGGCTGCGAGTTCTCGAAACACAGTAGGGTTCCGTCGGGCGGCTGCTCGGATAAAAGCCCTCGAACCCATCTCAGGGGAGAACCGGACGAGGCGGTTTCACATGCGCGGCTGCGGCAACCACTGGCAGGCCGAACCCTGCCACCAGGTCACCGCAAAAACCACGAGGAATGATTGCGCGCCAACCTCAGGGGTGATACCAAGGCGACAGGTGCGTCGGCCGCTCATTCAGAAAAATGGCGTCCGCGTCGTCGGCAAAGCCCAACTGGTCGGCGGCCGTGACTCGCCGATAAGTCCAGTCACGGTAACGATCATGGGCCGACTTCCGGCAACCCGCCGCTATAAGAGACGCGGCCACCACCGTCAAAATAAGCACCAAACGCCTCATGGATTCCTCTCCTTCCACCACGCTCGCTCTGCGTGTCCCAGCCCTCCGCACGCATCCTAAGCCGCCCGCGACCTCGTGTCAACAGGAAAAATCCGGCTAACCCCCACGATTGCCGAGATTTGCGAAATAGAAGCGGGCCGGACCGTACCACCAGCCGCACTTTCGCCGGGCGGCGATCCGCCGAATCTCGCCGACAGCCTCCGCATAGACGCGCTCGCCGTGGATCCGAGCCGCCGAATCGCAGAAGTACGTGCGGCAACCGAGAGTCCGCGCCTCGCGGGCTACGCAGCGGTCCCCCTCCTGATAGGGGCATTGCCAGGGAGCGTGCGGCGGACCTGGAACGACGCGCCGCTCCGGCGGTGGTATCCCCGTGATGGCGACCAGATAAGCGAGTTCCAGCGTGCTGGCGAACAGGACCGGTGTCGCAGGGCCAAAACGGCAGCACTGCCCGCACGCGCGGCACGATGAGGCAACCGGCCTGAGGGCTTCATCCACGCGGGCGTAAACCCGCGCCAACTCGGCCGCCTGATCCGCATGAGGCGGACGAAACTGAGGCGGCCGGCCCCACGGCGCCAGCCGCGCCGCCTCGATCCATGTCTCGGTTGGAACTTCACCGCTCGGACCGGTCATCTAAACGGTCATCTCCGTTCGCCGGGCCTCGACCTGTTCAAACCGGAACAGCGGTCCCTCGCCGATGCCCGGACACCGGCTAGCCGCACCCTGCCAGGCCTCCCGACTGGCCAGATTGCTCGGCCAGAACGGCCACGTGCGGCACTGCATCGGGCGGACGGGATAGATGGCACAACAGCCGTTCCCATCGAGCATCACGCAATCGTAATTGGGTTTTTCCTTCAGGCTCAGCCCGCGCCACAAACGCCGGACATACCGGCGGCGAAATTCCTTCGGCTCCAGACCGAGGTGCTCTGCGATCTCTTCAATCTCCTGCGCGTTGAGCCACACATACCCAGGCGCCCTGCCACAGCATCTTCCGCACGCCCGGCACGCGAAGCGCAGGCCGTCGGCATACCACGGCTCCTTCCGCTTTTTCTTTGATTTTAACAGCGTCATGAGAACCTTTCCCCGGTGGGCGCGGCACATTGTATGCACCGTGCCGCCGCCCGGCAAGATTGCGTCCTTGCGGCCGCCGGCCGGGCGAGTCTATAATGACTGCCCGAACCGCTCTTGAGGAATTCGCCAGCGATGCCGCCGATCTCGGTTCTTCCTGAAACGGTTGTCAACCAGATTGCCGCCGGGGAGATCATCGAGCGCCCCGCCAGCGTCGTCAAGGAACTCTTGGAGAACGCGATTGACGCCCAGGCCGCGCGCATCATCGTCGAACTCGAGGCCGCCGGCAAGAAACTGATCCGCGTCAGCGACGACGGGGTCGGCATCCCTGCGGCCGAGGTTTCCCTCGCCCTGGCGAGCCACGCGACGAGCAAGATCGCCTCGGCCGACGACCTCGCGGGCGTCACGACGCTTGGGTTTCGGGGCGAGGCGTTACCGTCGATTGCGTCGGTGGCGGATGTGCGGCTGGTGAGCCGGACGCACGACGCCCTCGAAGCGACCGAGGTGGCGGTTTCCGGCGGCAAGGCAGGCGCCGCGGCGCCGACGAGCGGCCCGGTCGGCACGACCGTCGAAGTCCGCAACCTCTTTCGCTACGTGCCCGCCCGGCGAAAGTTTCTTAAGACCGACGCCACCGAGATGGGCCACGTGACGGAACAGGTGGCCCGAGTGGCGATCGCCTACCCGCGCGTCCACTTGACCGTCCTTCACAACGGGCGCTCCGTGTATGAGTTGCCGCCGACGGATTCGGTGCGCGACCGGATTGGGGCGTTCTTCGGCACGGACCTGGCGCAGGCGTTAATCGAGGTCGGATCCGAGGAGCCGGCCGGTTCGCTGCGGGGACTGGTCGGCCCGCCGAACGTCGTCCGAGCCACGACAAAGATGCAGTACCTGTTTCTGAACGGGCGGTACATCCGCGACCGGAGTCTCCTGCACGCC
>Ga0209986_10005489_pt1 | contig 10506 bp, 18 predicted proteins | sample BlataG_FD_183168 | JGI IMG/M metagenome (GOLD analysis project Ga0209986, IMG submission 183168) | Deep subsurface microbial communities from Black Sea to uncover new lineages of life (NeLLi) - Black_00105 metaG (SPAdes) (version 2) | ecosystem: Environmental > Aquatic > Marine > Oceanic >...
ATATCGTCTTCGATTTTGGGGATGTTCCTTTTAAGCCGCCAAAGTGTTCCGATAGAATATATTATCTGTCTTGGGATGTCAGGCTCATCACCAAGATAGGCAAGATTGCGCTGCCTGACTTTGCCATTTTCTCGATAGCTCTCAACGATGTAATAGTATTTGCCCTTCTTCCTGATAAACATACGTTCTCCCGTAGTGCCTACTTTGTGACCACTAGGTTACATTCTAGGCACTACATTCTACAATCCCCTCTTAGCCCAGGCCAAGCAATTTGCCCGCCCCTCCTGCGAAGGGCGGGCATTGCTGTGATGACCTGCGAATGCAGGCTTGGGCGGTTATGGCGTAAACGTGAGATCAACTTGGAAATCCAGAACCTCGCTCGGCGATGGATCGACAAAATCATATTTCACGTATAGTGGCTGCAAAGCGCCAATCCCAAGCAGCGCCCCTTGGCAGTCGGTCGTCATTCCAGAGTTCAAGGAACAGGTGACAGCGACGCTCTCTGGCGCACCTGACGCATCCATCGAAACGGTTTTATCAGTGGTTAGGTTCTCGTATTTGTGTTGGGCGATGTAGTAACTTCCAAGTGCAGCACCGTCTAGCGTAATCACGCAAGTATCGTCAACTAAGGTGATGGTGCTTGTCACCCCACTTTCTATATACTTCGCACAACCAACAAGGTCGGCATCCGGCGCTCCAGCCGTACCAGTCACTATATCCGAACTGCTGAAAAGCCAAGCGGCAAACGCCGCGCATGCGATTACAGCGACCAGTAGCCATCCAATGCCGATGCCGCGGCCCAGAATGCTGATGCGGCGCCGATACCAGACTGGTGAGGCTCCATAGTGAGCGTGCCGCAAAACTTCCGTTCTAAACATTGTAACTCCTCCGTTTAGTGATGGCGGGCGTCGCCCCTGTTTGTCGTTGAGTAGGGTGGTCTGAGAGAATTTCGCGACGCCCGCCTTCGGCCCGATTTCAGCTTCCATTTTCCTCCTCTCTCCATTGCCTCATTACATGCAAGCACATCATCGTGCCTATGACGTATCCCCAACTAAAGGCGGTGAACAGTGCTAGCAGCATTTGAGCAGCTCGCGCAATTCGAGCAAGCGATTGACTGCATTCATGGGTAAATCAACAATCGGCTCGTTCACGATTGATTTCACCAGAGCCAGCTTCGCATCAACCTCAAGTATGCGCTTGTCGACAATTGCCAGAAGTATTTCGAGCAGCTCGTTAAGTATTTTGAGTTTCACTGGCCAAGGCCCTCAAGCCGCAGCAACAAGCCGGTAAGCGCATCGTTCAATGCTTTCTGACTAGCGCCCCAAACGCTAAGTACCATCCCCGGGTCAGATATACAAGGGTTGGCGTATCGTATGACATCCACCACCCCCGGTCCGAGCACATCGCAAATCTCCGCAAGCTCAGCGCAGGATACAAAATCCGTCTCGCAACAGCTTAGCTGGCGAAAACGCTCTTTGTCGATATTTTGGGGCGGCGCGCAATCTGCGCGATCAGCGAGCCAGGCGGCAAGAGCCTGGCGCTGATGAGGTGACAGTGAGAGTTCTAAAGTGTGGGGGGAAACAAAATTCTCAGCCATTGTAATCTTATCCTTTACTCGGCTGAGATAAGCGTGTATGATTTAAGCGGTGGTGATCTGTGGGCTGCTTATCCCAGCTTACGGGTCATCACCATTATCATATACCCATTTTCGCTGAATGCAAGTACCAACTTCCGTACCAGTGTGACATGCGACACAATCAAAAAAGCCTCCTGGCTGGGCGGCAAACAACTTATATTATAATCTAAGTTTACGCAAAATCCGCCCTCGATGGGCGGCAAACAACTTCAGTTATAACTGAAGTTTATACCTGAATTGCTAGGTCCTGAGCTATGGGTCAGTGCTCTAAAATCGCTCTCCGTGCTTCCTGGCGGCTCGCCCAGAAGCCCCGGGCGCTAAAAATCGCAAAAGGCATACGTGGGTACATAATAGGCGCAAGTCCCCCTTAGAATGGCAGAGAAGGTTTTCATCATGCGTAAAAACACATCATTTGTTGATATTTCACGAATTGGAGATACTGCAATTCGCCGCGAACAGCGTAGCAGCTCGGCCATGCCCCGACCAGGTGCTTTGACACCCCCGACACCTTACCGTAGTGATGCCAGTTCCTTTGAATGTCCTGATATAAAGCTCATGCTCACCACAAAGCAAGCATTCACCATTACACCGATCCCACATCTTCATGCTCCCCATCCCTCGACGCTGCCCAGAGTGCTGACGCCAACGTAATCCCAGCGTTCCAATCCCAACAAATAAGGCACTCTACCTCATAGGTATCATTGCGCTTTCGGTAACGAAGCTCACCGCCACACATGCGACAGCACTTGCCCTTAACTCTCATCCATTTCGCCATCGATCTCCTCAATTGAATAGCTCAGCCAATCCCTCGATCGAACCAATACCTTATAGGTAAACCGTGACGACAACTCAGGATTCGCCGCAGGTACCACCTTGTAAGCACTAAGCACACCGTCCTGCTCGATAATCTCGTTAGCCATAAACTCCAAACATTCACCCGTGGGCAACCAAATCTTCAGCCGCCTTGGCTGAATACATTTGCGACGCATCGCTTGCACCTGCCGCATCCTGCGCGCTAACTCTTCTTTTTTCATAAGCTGCCTCGGCCCTGCCCTCTCAGCCCCAGGCAAGGGTCATTGGCGGGAAGGAGGTCGCTGGTGAATAAAGCCAGCTCACTGAGCGCCATGATCTCCCGCATTGCCAAGCTCAGCGGCTGTTGGCGCAACCACCGACGCCTGGCAATGCGGGCTGAATGTCGAATGCGAATGTGGTACTCACTACATTAATGCTGGCTGGCCGACAATTTACAATTTTCTTTTCGAAAAGAAAATCTGTCATGGACACATCATGAGGCCGTGGCTCCACTAGAACCAGAAGAACAGAGTTAGTTATAACTAACTTTGTACTACTCCGCGCGGAGTAGTGTGAAGGGTATTACCCAAATCTGGACAATATTCATCCACAAAATTTTTTTCGCAAATGTTTCAAGTACCTAATGCACATGCGCGCAAGGAACCCCCAACCAACACCAACACCCACAACAGCAACGTGGTACCCCATCGACCATGCGAACTCTCAACCATGCGAATTCTCAAACATGCGAAACTGCGTGCGAAACTGCCAAAAATGGGGCGAAACAGGGGGCACTTTCGCTTGCTGTACTGACTATTACCGTAAGTACTGTGACTGCCGACTTACCGCATCACCCCGGCTTGCCCACTCTGCCAGCGCTAGCCTGGCAACTCGCCAGCCGCCACGCGAGTTCGGTCTGATCTCAGGGCCTATTCACCACCCCCCTAACTACCCCTAAATGCCTGCTACAAGCTTCTGCAATGCCAGCCAGCGCCACTCGCAGCAACCTGTATACTTAGAATTAGCCTGTATATTGCCCAAATGCTCGCGCAAGCAATGCAAACGCCAGCACTTTCGCAATCAAAACCAGGACGTTCGCACTCATAGGCGCTCGAGCACCAGAAGATGCAATGCTGGCACCAGCAACTAGCATCGTCATTATGCTATAGCTACTCTGCTGTTGTCGTGATTGTCACTTGCGTCCCAGCCATGCTCTCTCATTCAGAGTTGTATTTCATGTCACTGTATTATTTTAAGGTAATCGTATACCAATTCTTACGTTCTTTTTACACCCGTTTGCTATACTGTGGACAGTGAAAGGAGCGTATACAATGAACCCCGAGCTAGAACTGATCGGCACGGACGAGCAAGTAGCGAACGACATCGCCAATGATTGCATCAAGGAGCCATCCTACATACCAGACCCCAACGCATTCCGTAGTATCGTTGAATGGATGTGGGATAATCCTGGTAAGTCCTATGCTGACTACGTGAAGGAGCGTGGGCAATGAAAACCTATAGAATCTACTACCATAACCCCACCACCGGCAGACCCATAGCAGGCGAGACTAGCGACGACATTGACGAGCTGGCGATCACTGCACGCGAGCGCGTCGCACTCTGCAAACCTGGCACTGCCGCTGCGATCTATCGACAATCAAGCCTGACCGTAGTGAAGCGCATAGTACAATAGGAGCGTCTACAATGAACGCCATAGTTCAAGACGACGTATTCCCCCGCCTGGTACAAGCCGTCTGCGCTGATCTATCCAGCAAGTCAGCACCACGCTATCGCCAACGGCTTGAGCACTTCCGAGAATGGCTGGTGGACCGGGTGCCCGACAAGGCTACCATCGGCCTATACAAGCAATCTCTCATTGACCAGGGCCTATCCACGGCCAGTGTTAATTGCTATATGGTGGCTGTGCGCAAGCTCTTGCGTGAAATGGCAGCTACTACCACTGACTTCGCCCTGGCTCATATGTTGGAGCACGCCGCCAAGGTGAAGTCACCCCCCAGCCGTGGGCAGCGCATGGGCCATTGGCTGACGCAGGCGCAAGCTCAAGCCATGCTAAAAGTTTGCGATGTCTCTACATTGAAGGGCTTGCGTGACAAATGTATTCTTGCCCTGATGTTCTTCTGTGGGCTTCGGCGTAGCGAAGTATGCGACCTCACCCTGGGGCATCTATCTAAGATTGATGAGTTTCACGTTATCAAAGACCTTGTGGGCAAACATGGCCGGATCAGGTCTATCGTTGTGCCTGTCACCGTAAGGAACCTCATCAACACTTGGCTGGTAAGGGTTGGGATTTCGAACCCTAAATCTAGGCTGTTCGTAAGCATCGCCTACGGCAGCGAAGAGCTGGGGGATTCAATTACCCCCGTCGCCATCTATCAGATTGTTCAGAAACGCTGTGCCCAGGCGGGCATTGAAAACTGCAAAGCGCATGATCTCAGACGCACATTTGCAAAGCTGGCGCACAAGGCTGGCGCACCGCTGCATTCAATCTCGCAGATGCTAGGCCATCAATCGCTAGAAACTACACAACGTTATCTGGGGATTGAGCTAGAGCTTGAAGATGCTGCCAGCAATTTTATTCACCTGCGCTTGGGTTAAGGCGGTAACGATCTATATCATACTGACGAGCCAGAGCTTCAACTCTGGCTCTATCTTTTTTATCGACGGTGATTGTTCCGCCGCATTTACCGCATGATAGGCCCACGCCCAGCGCAAGAAGCGCCAGGCTCGCTTCAGTGCTTAGATGAATTACAGGTGCCTTATCTGTTACCTTACTAACTTTAGGATCACGCACCAGTTGGCGGGTTTGTCTAAGGAACAGCGTCATATCGCTGGCACTACCTCGAGCTGCCTTGCGCGCTAGATCGAACAGCAACGCCGATGCTTCGTCAGGATCAACGTCGCAGGCTATAAGATAATCGCGCGCTATAGCGTTGATTTTCTCTGGTCGCTTTGCCGCCTGGCCAGCTTTCATCTTCTCCCTTTGCTCATCTGAGATCGTGTGGCCTGGGGCATACGTGCCATCTGCCCTACGTGGCTGGTCACTCATCGGCTTTTTCCTCCAGCTTGGAAATTAACGCCTCGAATTCGATTATTCCTTTCTGGACATTTTCTACATCTTGAGGCATTATATTCTCACCCTTCACCAATTTTTTCACCACAACTAGCACATCGTTGAAGTATCTCATGATTCTGCTCCCCCCCACAGCGGGGCGAATATAACCTTGCGTTTCTCCCGGAGAACACCACCGGCAAGCAGCCAATGCTCTCGCTCGGCTTGCGCTGCCAGCTTCTGGTCAGGTCCACGTGGATCGCCTGGGGAATATCCTGGTCGCCATCTCCAATCGAAAATCTTCGCTACCTTGATATTGTGCAACTTCGCGCTCGCTGGCGATATAACCCGCCATGGTGCGATGTACTCAGGATATGATTTTCTAGCGGCAGCTATAACATTTCTCGCTCTGTTATAGGTAAGCTCGTTATCTAACTTATCCCACTCAGGCCAGGACTTCCATAAGATAAGCCCGGCCTGGTCGATTGCTGGGATGTGGCCGCTTACCCGAATCGGCTCAAGCCCTATCGAAAAAGCGGTGTGTTCTTTTCCTTGGCGCATGTGGCCAATGTCGTGTAGTTCAACCCACTTCCGTTTTAGATGTTCGATACGGTTGAGCTTGGGGTCACTATGATACTCATTCTCCAGCGGGTCTTGCCCAAATTCCTTGAACCCCACGCTGTTGCATGACCATAAGCAGCGGTGCCCTTCAGGCGCATCGTAGTAATGCCAACGCACCAGCCCGTCGCCTTCATGCCACTCAGGCTCAGGCATTAAGTACACCGCCTCCAGCTTTGGCTTTTCGACAGGCTTAGTCAGCGTGTATTGAGTTTTACCCTCAACTATTGTCTTGAACACAAGCCCCTCATCAGACAATGAGGAACATTTTCTGGAAATGTTTTTGTAACAATTACTTGAACTCGAAGCATCCTCGCAAAGTTGATTGGCCAATTCGCTAAGCGAGAGTGTACCTCCTGCTTCGCTGATTGCGTTTAAAATCAAATCCCGCATTAGTAGTATCCTCCTCAGTATGGTCCGTGTGTAGCCCTGGTGTCTAAGTGTATACCAGGATCGTCCACATCAATCTGCGGCTCAAGCGCCTCAAGTTGCTGCGTAAGCTCAGCTCGTCGCGCCTCGTTGGCCGGACTAAACGGATTGCTGGAGTGCTGCAATTCTCCAAGCTCTTCGGCGAGTGCTTCGGCAGTATCTGCAGTTGTCGAAGATGTAGCACCTGGCTGACCTACAATCGCGCCAGTGCCTACCATCGACTGACGCGCCTCTTTAGTAGCAGCTACCTGGGCCTGCTCTCCGGCAATCGCAACCACATCAGCCAGCGCATCCAGCGCATCCGCCTGGCTGCTGAACCTCTTTGAAGCCCACTTTTTTATTTCGGGATTATCGTAGTTAATTTGGGACTCATTCAGCACGTCGCCAACGGCGCCCATGTAATCCCCATCAACCCACTCCGGCGGCTCTGTGTCCTGGCGCTCCGCCCATGGCAGTTGTTGATACTCTCGCTGAGCATCTCGAAACGCTTGGGCGTCTGCTCTAAGTCGTGAAGCAGCACCCTGCGCCAATTGAGCGGCACTGCTGGCTTTATTGGCAATCCGAGTATGCTTGCCTTTCAGCTTGCTTGCTGGGGTTACATCCGGCGCAGGCTCAGCAGGTTCGCCGACCTCAAGCGCGGCTCGAAGCTCGGCGTCGTCCTCGTAAGCGTCGCGTCGCCAGCCCTGCCTTAACGTTTTCTCGACCTGCGCCTTAACCCATGCCTTGTTCTTTTCCTGAAAAGTTGGCTCTGTCATCGTCATGCCTTCCCGATTGCGGCAAGCCATCGCTTGGCTTTGCCCTCATTGGCGGCTTCTAAGATAGCCTTCACCATCAGATAAGCATCGGCGCTCACCAACAGCCCTTGTGGGCCATAAATACCAATGCCCACAGCGGCAGGCCTTACCGTAAGCCGCAGTGCTCTTTTCCCGCTTCCTTCGTAAAACCCATCTATATATGTCGTCATCAAAATCTCCTAAAATCGGGCGGCATTCCCGCCCTTGCTTTTCGTAGCTCGGCTCGTAAATCGCCAAGCTTCAGCTCGATCCGCTCTCTAACCTCCGACCGTAGCCAGGGTTGTAATCCCTTGCGCAGCTTCTCAAGCTGAGCAATCTCGGCCTCAATTGTGACACCTGTCGCAGTTAATAAAATAGGGTTATCTATGGTAAATTCGTCAATGATCATCTTGACTTTTTGAAGTAACTCAGTGCCTCAATATCGGCGCACACATAGGTAGCCTGCAAGAACGCATCCTTCCAATTCTCATCCCGCACGGCCTGTCGCAGCAGGGGCATGATCAACTGCACATTATGGCGTAAGTCGTCCCACTCGCCCGCCCGTAGTGGACCACGTAGCTTTATTTCCTTGAGTATGGCGGTGTAAGCACGGCACGCCCTTCTAACAATAGCATCCCCAGAGGTTTCGCTGGCCTCAATGAACGCGGTCTCTAACTCAGTGGCGGCATTCACTAAATCGGCCTTGGGCATCTGCTTGAACGATGTAATCGTCTGGGCTGCTGATAATTTACTCACTCGGAACATCTCCATTTGTGGGCCTAATCCCACCTTTCCACTCTGGGGTGTGACGAATGCAATAGGGGCTATCGCCATAGCGATCCTCCAAACATCGGTGAATTCCTACAAGGTCACTCACCCAAGCGCAGCATTTCGTCTTGGGAGGCCATCGCACCAGCGGTAAGTATTCGGTATACCTGCTCCACTTAGCCACGCAACTCTCGCAGCTTACGCTGTACCTCAGCAATCTCTCGCTTTATGCGGGCACACTCTCCGCTCTCTGAATGGTGAGAAAGATTTTGAAGCTGGTCATACAGTTCAGCTAACTTCGCCAAGAGTTCTACTACCATCATTCTGCCCCCGTTAACCGTCCATTCATATGGACGCTCTCAGTTTGCTATGATTGCGAATGTGTTTTGTTAGTTCGCATAGTCTTCTTGATATGGTGTTGAGTTAAAGGAGACCCTGGCATAGCAGAGTGCATGTTTGCTGTGCTTCATCCCTTGCTTCTCCCCAGCCAGGTCTCCCTAGCACCATTTCGGGGGAGTGCCTGCGAAGCATGCGGTTGAAGGGCATCACTGCCCTAATGCCTCGTAGACACTTTCCCGCCATGGTGTTGAGTTTTAAGGAGTTGCGACTGTCCTACCCACCCTCCCACCTAGCAACCGTCGCCGTTGGCTGATTAGGGCAAGTAGCCCTACTAGGTAAATCGCAGCTTACGGTATCTGTCGCCGTCCAAAGGGGGTTTGTCTCTGGCTTCACATCCGGCACTTCTGCCATCGTGGGCGGCTTCGTGTGCAAGGCACCAGGGCATCTACCGCTTTGCCCTTTGCTCCTGTCGTTACTATGTAGCTCACATCCCGGAGCAGGATAGAGCATTATTCATTTTTGCAAATTGCATTCAAGGCGGCTTGTCTCGTCGCCTCTCTTAGGTCTTTGTTAGTGGCAGTACCAGCAATAGGTATCTTGTTCCATGCTTTTCTCGACATTGGCATCTTACGCTTTTCCCTGAATTGCACATGGTATGAGAAAATCGGCATCCTACCATTTCGGTTGGTGGTGTTGGCGCGCCACAAGTAACCTGCCGCCCTCATATTTCCTATTATTGAATTAAGGTCCATGTCATCAAGGCTTTTCTTATCCATTGGAAACTCCAAAACAAAAAGCCCCACGCTGGGAAGGGTAGCGAGGGGCCATTGACTTTTTTGGCTTCGGCGGCTATACTTTTCTTATGCCGCCGCTGGTCCCGTGCCCACGCTTCACCAGCGCCTGCTATGCCCTCGACTTGCCATCGGGGGCTTTTTATTAGCAGGCTAAATAGATATGCAATTATTAATGTGTGATGCGATTCTACACCACGCCTTAGCGTGGCGCAAGCAACAAATGCGCTCGGATGTTCTACATTATACCACAATGATTATGTCAAGGAGGGTACTATTGGATTGATTTAATCGAATCGCCTAAATGCCAGATGTGGGGGTTGTCGGCACTATCTTACCCCCACAGGTACGGGTTTCCCATAATAGCGGCTTGCGACGCTATAAACGAAGCCTCAGCAAATCAAAAATTGCTTGACAAATGGGGCAAATCAGGTGCGCTGGGCGGTTATTCGATGTTCGTACCGCCGAATGCTTCTAGCTCCCATTCTTTGTTTGCTTTGTTGAAAGCATCCTCAAAAATCCAATCAGATGCGCTCATGTGTGATAGCATCCTCGCCCTTTCGAAGCAAGCTTCGGCTTTGTTTCTTAGATATTCAGAGTACTCTTTTGCTCTCTCGACAATTCCTTCTGGCCCTGCTTTTAGACATTCTCTACAAATGTCGTCAGCGACAACAGTATTGCCATCTAAAAGTATCCTGGCTGAAAATCCTTCCTTCGCTGTTTCTTCGCCACATATCCAACATGCAAATCTAATAAAGTGGCCATGGCCGTAAGTCTCCATCTTTAATTCTTGTTTCTCACTCATCGCTCATCTGCTCCTTTTGTAGTGCCTGAAAATGGTACGCGTAACCACAATCTAGGCACTACTTAATATCACGTTCAATGCTCTGCTCGCTCCATCATAATCAGAAATCAACTTCTCGTATTCTTCGCTACCTTCGTCGTATGTTGGGGATTGCTCGAAGTGTGCGGCGTACTCTCTTAGGCGATTGATCTTATCCGGCAATCCCTCAAGCTCCGCCTTGTACTCTGATAACTTTTCACGGTCTTCAATAAGATGCCTCGCTCTGCGAATCCTACTGTTGTACCGTCTCGAATGACCTCCCCCTCTGCACTGCCTCCTAGACAATTTATGAACCTCACCCCAATCTTTAACCTTGCCAATATCGTCTTCGATTTTGGGGATGTTCCTTTTAAGCCGCCAAAGTGTTCCGATAGAATATATTATCTGTCTTGGGATGTCAGGCTCATCACCAAGATAGGCAAGATTGCGCTGCCTGACTTTGCCAT
>Ga0209986_10005490_pt1 | contig 10506 bp, 14 predicted proteins | sample BlataG_FD_183168 | JGI IMG/M metagenome (GOLD analysis project Ga0209986, IMG submission 183168) | Deep subsurface microbial communities from Black Sea to uncover new lineages of life (NeLLi) - Black_00105 metaG (SPAdes) (version 2) | ecosystem: Environmental > Aquatic > Marine > Oceanic >...
TTAATGCCAACGTGGTACGCGATTGAGTGTCGCCGCTGGGAAGACCATATGTTTGCGACTCAGTCTCAACAGCTATAATCCCTCGTTTCTGCAACAAGCCTTGTACCTCATCGCAGAGCATCCCAGGGTTTAAGCCCCTATAAGTCTTTTTAATCTGTATTGTCATTTTATTCTCCTGCCGAATATTATAGCACTTTCCTCTCTTAATTTCGCTGCTCATATGATATAATTGGAATCTGAAATGAAAAAAGAACTGATGCAAATCTTAGCCTGTCCCGTATGTAAAGGGGATTTGGAGCTTAAAGTGGATGAAGAAGAAGGGGAAGAAATAGTCGTGGGTTCCCTTTATTGCTCTAATTGCAACCATTCCTACCCCATTGTAGATACGATTCCCAATTTACTGCCGCCGGAGCAGCAAACTTAGCTCAAGGGCTATACGCCACGCCTGTTGTGGGCGATTCCCAAACTTCTACATTCACCAACTTTACCGGAGAGCTGGAAAAACGGGCCTCGAGCGCATCATATATAGTGGCAGCAATATTCTCGCTGGAGGGTCCAATCTTATCAAGGGGGGACACATCATTCAGGCAAGTATGGTCGAATCGAGCCAGGACTTCCCTCAGGTGCTGCTTTAGCTGGGCGAAATCGTAAGCCAAGCCAGTCTCATCGAGTCTGGCTGCTTCTAGACGGGCTACTACCTTGAAGCGATGGCCATGTAGCTTTTCACACTTACCATGATAGTTCGGGAGGTAATGGGCGGCATCAAAGTGCTCTTCCACAAATAGTTGATACATTAATGCCTCCTGTGTATATCGCGTCCTAAACAATATCTAAAATTCAAGTTCTAAACGGTTTAGTTCCTTTGGATTTTGGGCGTTTGATATTGTTTAGAGTATTTAATATTTACCCTATCCCTTCCTATTGCTTCTTTCCTTTGGTCTGCTTGGCCTTTTTAACATTCTTTCTTCCCTTAGTTCCCATTGCTAGCCTCCTGTTTTTGGTATCCTTTGCCATCCGCAGGTATTTATGTCATTTCATATAATACCATTTTCGCACCCCCTTTTGTCCTTTAACAGCGTTAGCTAATTGGGCAATGCTCTTGCCCAGCTTGGGATGAACTAAGTCCGGGGCGATTTCAGCTAATGGTATGAGAACGAAAGCCCGGTCCTTTAAGCGGGGGTGCGGGATAGTTAAGTTCTGGGTTTCCATAATCTTGTTGTCATAGAAAAGGATATCTATATCTATAGGGCGAGGTGAATTTATTTGCCCGCTGGGGACTCTGCCCATGCTGGTTTCAATTTCTTTAGCGAGATGGAGAAGCTCCTCGGGAGGCAAGTTGGTGGTAATTCGGCAGACCAGGTTGAGGAACAATGGCTGCTCCTTATAGCCTACTGGCTCGGTTTCATAAATGGATGAGACCTCGTCAAGATTTACTTTTAGAGAAAGCGATGTTAAAGCCTGGCAGAGGTTTTCTTCCCGTTCTCCCAGGTTTGAGCCTAGACAAAGATAGGCAATGGCCAATTTGCTTACACGCTTCTCACAATAGCATCGCTCATCTTACACACGCGTGCCATCTCCTTGACATCGTGTACCCGAACAATATCAGTGCCCTTGGCGATGCCAATGGCTATAGTGGCTGCCGTTCCTTCCAGCCGCTGGTCTCCGGGTGGAACGAATGCCACTTCACTCAACCTTTGTTCAGGAGTTAAATCGAGCACCCAGCCTATAAAAGACTTGCGTGAGCTACCTAGAAGGATAGGCCTGTTCAGTGCTTTAAGTTCTTCCAGGCGTTGCAAAACTTCCAGATTTTGCTCCTGTGTCTTGCCGAAACCTATGCCCGGGTCGACGATGATATTCTCCCAGGGCACTCCTGCGCTTAACGCTTGCTCGATGGCTCTTTTCAAATCGGAAATAACCGCAGAGACGATGTCGTGGCACGAAGAACCACGCTGATTACTCATTAAAGCAATCGGCACACCTTTCTGAGCTGCTAACTTGGCCAGCCTGGGTTCCTTCTTCAGTCCCCAGATGTCGTTTATCATGTTAGCTCCGGCATTTAAAGCCTGACGGGCTACTTCCAGCTTGTAGGTATCCACACTTAGGGGCACCGATATCTTGTGGGTCAGCTTTTGCACAACAGGAATTACCCGCCGTAATTCTTCGTCGGTTGAAATCGGAGTTGAGGCAGGACGTGTGGATTCACCGCCGATGTCAATTATATCTGCTCCTTCAGAGGCTAATCGTTTTGCCCTGGCTACGGCTCCCTCAACGTCTGCTAGTCCATCGCCGGAGAAAGAATCCGGGGAAACATTTATCACGCCCATGACATAAGTTCGCTTGCCCCAGTGAAAGATGCTCCTGCCGCATCGGGTGGAACCTAGCTTGCTTGGTTTGTAGTCAGGCATGTTATTGATTATAGCAGAGAAGGCGATTAAAATAGTAAGGCAATAAGCAGTAAAAAATAATAGTAATAATCACGTAATCTTAAATGGGCAAGACATTAGCTGAGAAGATTCTAAGCCTTAAATCGCATAGCGAGGCTAAAGCTGGAGACGTTGTGATTGCTGATGTGGATTTGGCTTTTGTCCAGGATACCACTGGACCCCTGACCATAAGACAGTTTAAGGAAAGCGGTTTTGAAGCTCTAGCCAAGCCGCAACAAACAATAATATTCCTGGACCATGCTGCTCCTAGTCCCGCTCAACAGCTTTCTAATGACCATATCCTTCTGCGCCGCTTCGCTGAGGAAACAGGCTGTCGCATCTACGAGGTAGGCGAAGGTATATGTCATCAGTTGGTAGCGGAGCAATTTGCTAACCCGGGAGACATTATCGTTGGCGCGGATTCTCATACTGTTACTGTTGGTGCTTTAGGAGCTTTTGCCACTGGCATGGGTTCCAGCGATGTTGCCGTAGCCTTAGCTCTGGGTAAGACCTGGTTTCGGGTGCCGGAAAGTTTTCTCATTGAGCTCAATGGCGTTTCCCCCCGGGGAGTTTATGCCAAGGACTTAATTCTGTATCTCATTGGCCAGATTGGCGCTGATGGTGCTAATTACAAGGCTTTGGAATTTGGTGGCGAGGCCCTGGCTCAGGTGACTATGTCGCAGCGTCTCACTATTGCCAATATGGCTGTGGAAGCCGGGGCCAAGGTTGGCCTGTTTCCCGGCGATAAAATCACCCAGGACTTCCTCATGGAATATGGACGGGGCGACAATTACAAGCCACTATATCCCGATGCTGAGGCAAATTACGAGCAGGTCATACCTGTGAATCTCGACCAGCTTGAGCCAATGCTCTCGCTTCCCCACGCTGTGGATAACGTCCGTCCAGTAACTCGAGTAAAAGGGGTCAAAATCCAGCAGGCATTTATTGGCACTTGTACTAACGGACGTCTGGAGGATTTAGCCGTGGCTGCTGAGATTCTTAAGGGCAAGAAGAGGCATCCCGGTACTAGGTTGCTCATAGCGCCAGCTTCGAGGCCGGTGCTCATTCGAGCTATAGAGAAAGGCTATATCCGGAGCTTAATTGAAGCTGGAGCAACCGTTCTACCGCCGGGTTGCGCCGCTTGCCTCGGTCTCCACCAGGGGGTATTGGGAGATGGCGAGGTTTGCCTTTCCACCGCCAATCGTAATTTTAAGGGAAGAATGGGCAATCCAGAGGCTATGGTATACTTGGCTAGCCCGGCTACTGCCGCCGCCTCAGCCATAAGGGGCGAGATTACTGACCCCAGGGAACTTACGTGATGCCTGACTTGGTGCTCAAGGGCAAAGCCATTAAACTGGGTGATAATATCTCCACAGATGATATTATTCCCGGCAGATTTGCCCATTTGAGGAGCAACTTGCCTGAACTCGCCAAGCATGTCCTGGAGGATGCTGTGCCTGGATTCGCCTCAAGGGTAAGGTCGGGTGATTTTCTCGTTGCGGGCAAAAATCTTGGTCTGGGTTCCAGTCGGGAACATGCTCCGGTAGTAATCAAAATGTCGGGGGTAGGCGCTATTTTAGCCAAATCGACAGCACGCATCTTTTTCCGGAACGCCATAAACCAGGGTTTGCCTGTCCTGCTCTGCGACACTGATAAGATTGGCGATGGCGATGAACTGGAGATAAATTTGACAGGTGGTACGATTACTAATTTGACCTCTGGTGTTACATTAAGCTGTAGCAAGATGTCGCCGATAATGTCCGCCATTCTTAAAGATGGTGGGCTTATCCCTTATATACAAAAGCATAGGGACTTCAAGCTATAAGTCATAACCATCCTGATTGTCATTCTGAGCGGGGCGAAGAATCTCTTTTTAGAGTTGTGTTACGATATAAGAGATGCAGCATAGAGTAACTTTTATCCCCGGCGATGGCATAGGCCCTGAAGTGGCTGAGGCAACACGGCGGGTGCTGGAAGCTACGGGAATCAAGTTCCAGTGGGACACTGTTATCATAGGTAGCCAGGCTCAAGATAAGTTTGGCACACCTCTCCCTGACCAGGCTCTCCAGTCCATAAGGAAAAACAAAGTTGCCCTTAAGGGACCGGTGACTACACCCATAGGCACTGGCTTCAGGAGCGTCAATGTCGCTTTGAGGCAGACGTTAGACCTTTATGCCTGTCTTCGTCCTTACAGGGTTTACCCCGGTATAAGAACGCCGTTCAAAGGCGTGGATATAGTGGTAGTCAGGGAGAATACTGAAGACCTATATGCCGGTATCGAATTTGCCGAAGGTGATTCAGGAACCAAGCAATTGTTGGATTTCGTGCTCGATGCTACCGGAAAGGAGATAAGGAAAGACTCTGCTGTGAGCTTGAAGGTTATATCCCAAACAGCCAGCCGGCGAATTGTCAAATTTGCTTTTGAATATGCCCGGCAGAACGGCAGAAAAAAGGTTACTGCGGTTCATAAGGCTAACATACTCAAATTCTCCGACGGACTTTTCCTGGATACTGCTCGTGAAGTCGCTAAAGAGTATAACGACATAGAATTTGGCGATATGCTTGTGGACGCAACCTGCATGGAGCTGGTCAGGAAGCCTCAGATGTTTGACGTCCTCGTGCTGCCTAATTTGTACGGCGACATAATTTCGGACCTCTGTGCTGGGCTGGTCGGCAGCATGGGCGTAGCGCCTGGAGCCAACATCGGGGATGAGGTAGCTATCTTTGAACCTACCCACGGAAGTGCCCCCAAATACGCCGGGCAAAATAAGACGAATCCCATGGCCATGATGCTCTCCGGTGTGATGATGCTGCGTCATCTCGGAGAGAAGGATAGCGCCGATAAATTGGAAAGCGCTATAGCTGAGGTCATAGCTGAAGGCAAGGATGTCACCTATGATTTGAAGCTCGACCCCGCCACCGCCGTAGGCACCAGCCAAGTAGCCGACGCTGTAATAGAGAAGCTAAAGCGTTAATCTGAACCAGGCGATTATGGTGAAATCTCGTGTGGCAAGGGCATGATGGGAAACACCATCATGGCGGAGGGTAAATCGGATTAGACAAACTCGTAGTTCACTTATGCCGCTGTTATATGAAATTCCAAACCCCGCCTTTAAGAAAGGTAAATTTATTAAGATATGATTAATAATACTAATATGGTGAACAAAATGAATGAACATGTAAAAATCTATCCAACAATCGGTGTATGTGGTCTTGATTGTGGTTTATGCCCGAGATACTATACAGTGGGGGCTTCAAGATGTCCTGGTTGCTGTGGCCCAGAATTCTTTAGTAAACATCCATCATGTTCCTTCATAACTTGTTGTGTCAAGAAAAAGAATCTTGAGGTCTGTGCTGAGTGTTCAGACTTTCCGTGTTCTAAATTCAAAAGTGATGAAGAATATCAACAATTGAAAGAATCTTCTTCTTACCCATCGTACAAAAAAGTTATGACGAATTTGAATTTTGTAAAAGAACATGGAATTGAAAAATTCGTAGGACAGCAGAAAAAACGAATTAAATTACTCGAAACAATGATAGTTAATTTTGATGATGGAAGATCGAGAAGTTTTTACTGCAAATCAGCGGCTTTGCTTGATTTAACAACTCTTGAAAATTCATTGGATAAGGCAATTCAAAAAATAAAAACAGACAATATCAAGCCAAACGATACTAAAACCAAAGCCAAAATTCTTAAGGGTATCCTTAGTGGAATTGCTCTTAAGGAAGGTGTGGAATGAATCAAAAAGAGATAGCTCGAATGACTAAAGATTTAAATTATGGCGGGGTTTGGAACTCTGCGGTTGCTTCGCAACCTTGCCCTTCGGGTCATAAGCGGATAAATAAGGAAATCAGAGATTTCCCCAAATTGCCTTCGGCAACTTCTTTTATCTGCAAACCGTTGTGCGAAAGCCTGAACTACTTAAACAAAGCCATAAGTTTTTGAGATTTATAAGAGGTATGAATAATGGAAGGAATAGAGATAATTGATACAAATGCAGACAATATTCTTGAATACGGGGTTTGCGGGTATAAAAACATTAAGAGCGAAGGATACCCGGAAAAGGTTGAGTGGCTAAAAGACCGTTTCCCGGAAGGTATGAAAATCAAGACATTGTACTCAACTGAGGATGGGACTCAGGGTATGCTTGAATACATTCCAGGTGAATATTGCTGGAGACCCGTTGAAGCAAGTGGATATATGTTCATTCACTGTATCTTTGTTGGTTTTAAACGTGCTTATAAGGGAAAAGGTTATGGATCGCTTTTAGTGGATGAATGCTTAAAAGATGCTGGAAAGGAAAATATGCAGGGGGTTGCTGTGGTAACTCGTAAAGGTTCGTTTATGGCGGGAAAGGAAATATTCGTAAAAAACGGTTTTGAGGTTGTGGATAAAGCCTCTCCTGATTTCGAGTTACTTGTGAAAAAATTGAATAAAAAGGCACCACCCCCGAAATTCAAAGGAGACTGGGAAAAAAGACTAAGTCAATATGGCAGAGGCCTAACGATAATTAGGGCAGATCAATGTCCTTACTCAGTAAAAAATGTTAGAGAAATAAGTGAGACCGCGGAGAAAGTATACGGCATAAAACCAAATATAATCGAGCTAAGAGATTGCCAGGAAGCCCAAAACAGTCCATGCCCGTTTGGGACCTTTTGTATAGTGTATAACGGAAAAGTTGTTGCCGAAGCTCCAATCAGCAATACACGGTTCAAGAATATTATGAATAAGATTTCATAATGACCTGAAATTGTATGGACTCAGGCCTTCGCATAGCAGCGGGTAAATCGGATTGGACGAACTCGGAGTTCGCATATACCGCTGTTAAGAGAGATTGCCCAAAGCCCTTTGAAACTCATAAAAGCCTTTGAGAAAGTAAGAATTAAACTATATGAAAGAAGATGAAAAATGAAGCTAAGTAAAATCAAAAAAGGAGTCATGGTCAGCCAGAAGCATGCCGAGCACGGTATTGAACACGTTGAAAGATTATTACCGTATGTAAATCTAAAAGAAAATCAAAATTATCTCGAAGTGGGATGCGGCAATGGGCATGCGTGTAAATACCTAGCCAGAAAGTATCACTTGAACGTTACTGGAACTGATGTTGACCTGGAAATGATTCAGTTTGCCAAGGAGAATATTGACGATATACCACGTATTCGTTTCTTGGAAATGGATGCAACAAAAATGCCTTTTGAGGATAACGAATTCGATATTGTTCTCTCCTTTGGGGTCATGCATCATATACCAAATTGGTTAGAGGCTTTAAAAGAAATAAAAAGGGTTCTAAAACCAGAGGGTTATTTCATTTACTTTGATATTATTTTTCCTAACTGGTTAGCTAGAATAGGAAAATTGTTTAAACATAGTTACGGTATAACAACAATTCATGATTTAAGTTCATTTATCGAGGAAAATAATTTTTCTACAATTCATTCTTCGTTGTCAAAATCATTACTCTGGAATCAATATGAAGCAGTATATCAGAGGAGTGAATTGTGATAGAGATGTTACCGTACATAATCTGTGCTTGCATTTGGATCGGAATTATCTTCGCATGGTTAATTCCTGTGATTCGAAGGCGTATTGTTTACGAAATTTATGTGGCTTGTGGATTGGGCATCTATATTTCTTTAATTGTGCTAGGTTGGATATGGAAGACCATGGATATTCGCCTATTGTTGTATATCGGCTATTCTATTATTTCCATTGGTATTATATTCGTGGTTTTTTCAGTCAGAAGTCTTAAACATAAAGGAGAGCCAAAGTCTGGCTGGGAGCATACGACCGAAATTGTCGATACAAGTATATTTCGAGTTGTGCGCCATCCCCTTTATTTAGGAGGAGCCATTGCAATAATTGGGATTATGTTAGTCATTCAATCAATTCCTTCAACGATATTGGGCTTAGTAGCTTTCTTTTGCTTTTGGATGGCATCCAAGAAAGAGGATGAGTTTAACATAAAGAAATTCGGAGAAAGCTACAAAGAGTACATGAAGAAAGTTCCCCTGTGGGATTTTTTAAAAGGACTGAAGCCATCAAGAAGAGGATAATTATGGACGAGGCTCTTTACAAATTGAATAATGGGCGAGCAACTCTTCGCAATCCTTTGGATTGCTCGGTGCTATCGCACTCACTTAACAGGCGGATATGTGGCTACGGATCTTGCAGACCCTTCGCCCAAATTGCCCTATCAGGCAACTTCCCATATCCGCCAGCCGTTATCAGAAATTTTGAGGATAGATTCATCGGGAAATTCATCGTAACCTTTGAGTTAAACGAGGGCGGAATCCCAAGAGAGCATTGGGCTTTCTAACCAGACGTCGAGAATTCATTCAAAACCTTTGACTTATCAGGTATTACAAGCTACCATATCAGCATGAACACAAGCAAGGCGCCTGAGCTAGCCCTTTTCCCTTTAACCGCTGAGCTGAATAATCAAGGCCGCCTCCTTATCGGCGGCTGCGATGTCGTTGACCTGGCTAATGAATTCGGCACGCCGCTCTATCTTTTTGATGAACTCACCCTCCGCCATAAGTGCCGTGAATCTAAAGACGAGTTCTGTAAATATCATCCTGATACCTTGGTTATTTATGCCTCCAAAGCCTTCCTGAACAGGGCTTTAGCTCTCATATTTAAGGAAGAAGGTCTGGGGCTCGACGTCGTCTCTGGGGGAGAACTTAGCATTGCCCATTCCGTGGATTTTCCTCTTGACAAGGTCTATTTCCACGGCAACAACAAGACGCCGGAAGAATTAAATCTTGCCCTGGATTTGGGAGTTGGCAGAATTGTGGCGGACAACTTTTATGAACTTGAGCTGCTTAATAGGCTGGCTGGACAGAGGGGGATTAGCCAGAATATCTTGATTCGCCTCACTCCCGGGGTTGACCCCCACACTCATCAATATACTACTACCGGGACGATAGAGAGCAAATTTGGCTTTCCCCTGGCTACAGGGCAGGCTGAAGAGGCGCTAAAACAGGCTTTGTCAGCCTCCAACCTTAACCTGTTGGGCTTTCATTTCCATCTCGGCTCCCCGGTGCCCGAGATTCAGCCTTATGAGCTTGCCATAGAGCTTATTCTTCGCTTTGCCCAGGAAATGGGCAAGAAATTTGACCTTAACCTTAGAGAATTCGACATCGGTGGCGGTTTTGCTGTTCCATACACTCTGGACTCTAAAGTACCCACAATAGCTGACTATGCCGGGGCTTTGACTGGCAAGCTGAATGGTCTTCTTTCGGGACTGGGATTGAGTCGCCCTCGGCTCATTATCGAGCCAGGAAGGGCAATTGTCGGCCAGGCGGGAGTGGCATTATACAAGGTCGGGGCGATAAAGGAGATCCCTGGCATAAAGAAATATGTCTGTGTCGATGGCGGCATAAGCGACAACATCCGCCCGGCTCTTTATGGAGCTAAATATGAGGCTCTGGTGGCTAACAAAGCTTTGGGGGTGGAAAGAGAGGTGGTTACCGTTGCTGGCAAGCTCTGTCAATCGGGTGATATTTTAGTGAGGGATATCAATTTGGTTTCAGTGCATCCCGGTGACATCATAGCTATTCCAGTTTGCGGCGCTTATTCCATACCCATGTCGAGCAATTATAATGCCATGCCCAGGCCAGCTATAATTATGGTAAAGGAAGGTCGAGGACGTCTTATTCGGCGCCGGGAAACTTATCAGGATTTGATGAATCTGGACCTAATTTAACATGTGGCAAGTTATAGGACAGGATAAAATTTTATCTTTGCTGGATTACAGCCTTAAAACCAATGCTATAGCCCACGCCTATCTTCTAGCAGGGCCGCGGCATGTGGGCAAAGGGACTTTAGCCTTCAATCTGGCTCAAGCCCTAAATTGCGATGGCCCCGAGCTGCCTTGCGGTCAATGCCGTTCCTGCCAGCGAATCCTGGAGGGCAAGCACGCCGATGTCACCCCTATTGGATTGGATTCTAAAACGGAGATTGGCATTGATGATATTCGAGGGCTGCAGCGCTTAGCCAACCTGCCACCGTATGAAGGTAAGTGCAAAGTGTTTATCATTGATGACGCTGAATATCTATCTACTGAGGCGGCTAATTCCTTGC
>Ga0209986_10005491_pt1 | contig 10505 bp, 8 predicted proteins | sample BlataG_FD_183168 | JGI IMG/M metagenome (GOLD analysis project Ga0209986, IMG submission 183168) | Deep subsurface microbial communities from Black Sea to uncover new lineages of life (NeLLi) - Black_00105 metaG (SPAdes) (version 2) | ecosystem: Environmental > Aquatic > Marine > Oceanic >...
GAATGAATAAATAACGAATAAAATATAAAAAAAGATGAAAGAATAACGTTTTTCTAAAAAGTTTAGAAAATTGGATAACGTTTTTTGGAAAATTTGAAGGAAAATGGACAATAAAAATGCAATATTGGCGATTAATATTAAATAGTAAAAGAAGATAAACCAAAAAAGCAAACCACGCAGACTTGAAATGTGAGATATTAGATTGTATTTAATATAAGCTAGTGGTAGCATTCTCGACATACGTGTTTTTGCTTTGTGCATTTACCGACGCTCCCTCAAGCTCATTTTTTGAATAATTTAAATCTCTGAAGAATAAGTAAGTAAACGGTTTGTTGTTCGAAATCAATTATAGAAAAAAAAATGGGATCGTTGAATTCACGCGAAGTTGCGTATTTATTGGACGGTCTGGTTCATGTTGCCGTGTCGGTCGTTTTGGTAGTCATCGGGTTGGTAATAGGATGGAATGTCGGACTTAATTACAACCAAGATGAGAAGAAGAGAGGGCGACACAGAGGAATACTTTGGAGTATTGCTATAGGTGCATTACTTTTTTCGGTCGGAATGTTTTTCATGGTCGAAGAAACCGGTTTCTACACTCGATCTGACGGTGTTGTAACCGAAGCTGCTGGATGGTTTGCGCGTGCTGTTTTGGCCGCGTTTGTCGTATGGGCTCTCTTAGAATCCATTTATATGACTCTATCCAACACTTTGATTGTGATTGTCGTAGTTTTGGCATCGTATGGCGGAGCCATTCTTTGCAATTATGTGAGTACCGACGAAACTTTTGCTATCTCTTTGGTTGCCTGGGGTGTATTCTGGTTGGCGGCTGCGGTGTTGACGGTCATCTGGACAAACACCAAAAGCCAAGGTTATTTACTTGGGTACATAAGCATAGGGCATGTTTACTTGTTTGCCCTTTTGCAAGGACTCTGGTTAGTCTTGGGTGACACTGTTGCGGACGTTTCCGGATTCAACCGTACCACTGAAGCATATCTGCTGTTTGCCACCGATGTTTTGTTTACTGGAGGTGCTGCAGTTTTGATTGGGTTGGCATATTTTGGAAACACACCAAATGAGCCTTTTGCAACTCAGTCTATGGCAAAGAAATTCGATGCTGAATCTGGAATGCCTATGTACAACGTGGTCAACTCTAGGTATGCTGGAAGAGGTGTCATTAATCGCGGACAGTGATTTTCCAAAGAACTAGTTCTATATTCAATTTTTTTTTCTTTTTCCTCATGTGGACCACAAGAACAAGTAGCGTATTATACAATCGTCGAGATTGATAATGCCCATGAGTTACAAACGTGTTTGTGGTCTAGAAAGTTGTAAAAACTTTGCTATATATTATTCATTAGGAAAATGAATCGTCAATATATATATATGTTTGAGGAAGGGAAGGTTTAATAGAACAAGTTATTGAAACAAAAAAAAATATCATAGCTTCTGTTTTTATTTAGATTGTATTTTACCATGCCTGAAGTCTCAGCGTCAACACAGACTTCATTATTGAACAAACGCAAATTGTTGTGGTTATGTGCATTGTGCAACCTCAGTATAGTTATACTTATCATGGCCGTCGGTATACCAATGATGAATGACTCTTCTCCGTATTTAGGAATAGGACCTTCGGATAGTTTATTTGTTTTCGGTGCTTTAGTCAATACACCGATACGCTATACTGCTCTTATCATACTTATATCTGTAATGAGAGTTACGGAAACTGTCATTGGCGATTTAGGATATCCTATTATCCATTTTGAAGTATATGATCCAAACCGAAAAATAATAGACGGATTTGAACGTTGGGAATTGATTTTTCTTACCATATTAATGGATGTTAGCGGATCCATAAAAGGACTTATAATGATGGTTATAGCTGTAACACGTATAGATATTGCTCTTATAAGTATGGCATTCACCGTGTCCAGCGGTGCATGCGCACAAATATATTTATTAAGCAAAAAAACCGTAAATCGTAAACATATATCCCCCAAACACACCTCCAACCATTCCGGAACATCTAATGCTAGAAATTGGTCTTTTTTCCCTTTTGCTTGGACACGTAAATCAAAAAATAACGGAGAAGATAAATTCGTTTTGAACACAGATTCCGACTTAGATGACGAACCAATAAGAGATTTACACGATCTATAATTTTTCCCAAAAATTTTCAGTAAATTGATTGATTTTACCAATTCGAAAAATAGTTATTCACTGAAAAATAAAAGAGTCTATCATAAACATCATTATTGTTTCTCAATGAGTTAAACCTTTGACAGAACAACGACTTTGTGGCATGTCTAAAGCTATACATCGTTTTGAAAATCCATCCAAAGGAAAAGAAAAGGCTGGATGGATTAAAAAAACGCGTGCTACTTCGGAATTTGAAAGATGTCGTGACGCAACGTTGTTACCTTTATCAGATGTAAAACGAAAAGGATTTACAATTGGTTCAATTCCAAACGTTCATGCTTACATCGTTAAAGGTAACCAATATGTCATTGGTGGTACTGCAGCGTGTGCTAGTATTTCCTTCGAGGCTGCATTTTATATGACCAATATAGAGTCTATCAAAGATGCTATTGATAACGTTCAATGGGAAGAAAAAGTATTGGTCCGAGGAAAACAGTTGTGGACAGCTTGGAAACATCTAACTCGACGAATGGATACCTACCAATCCATAGACGATATCATCAAAATACCCAATATTACTCCTCTGTTAGATTATATGGGAAAAAGAACTGAGTATTATGGGCCCCTATTGCCAATGGACAAGCGAAAATACAACGAAGGTATTGAAAAGCTTGTCACTAAGGAAATGACATATGAACAAATTGCGAAAACTGTATTTGTCCAATTACCGTATGCACTTCAACAAATGTTTAAAACGTCCGGTACCCATACCACTGCCCTTTTGTTTTCTAATGGAGCAACCCTTTCATTATATGCATACAAAAACGGCGAAATATTAATCTACGATTCACACGGTACTATGGTCGGTAATGGACTTTCTGCCATTTTTCGATGTGCAAACGTAGACGTCGCTACCAATATGTTACGTCGTATACTAACATCTTTTGGAATGGAATCGTCATATAATATATGTATTTTTGAATCATGTACTAGTGTTTTATTGTAAATAATACCGATTTTCAATAGAAGAATTTACATTCATTACGCCTAATCCTCCCAAGATATAATAAACTCCCCTTTAACAGTACTAGATACATCGTACCCATATTCTTTCAATTGACTCATAAACCCATCACTCAATTTCTGATAAAATCTTTCAAAATCACGCGGAAATTGCGCGATATAACAGGCTTTACAATCCAATGTAGTTTTCAAAAGATCTTCCATCCATATGTTAAAATGAATCACCTCGTCTGCAACAATTTTTATCAACACGACCTTCTCTACGTTTGCCCGTACACGTTTGCGAGCTTCTTTGGCTACAATTATTCCAAATTCTGACGTTTTAGTCTCTGGACGGATACGTTTCCGGTCTGTTTTGGTCGCAAAACTTTCAAATTCCGACGTTTCTGTTTCTGACCTTTCTCCTAAATGTTCTGTCATTTTTTATTAGTAAAGATTATAATACGTTAATTAAAATTCGAAATAAATATTTCCTGGTACTTTTTAAAAAGACAAAAGAACGTGTCATCTACATCATCATTTCTCTCTTGAACCAAGTGATGGCTGAAATCGATAACATTCATGATAATGACAGATCTGTTTCTTTGAAAAAAAGTAGAAAAATGTTTGATATATGTTCGAAATATATCAACATAGAAACCCGAAAACGTGTATTTACGTGTTTGGAAAATGTTTTGGAAAAGACAAACGAATGTGACTCGATACAGTTGTTTACACAACGCCCTTTCCCCAAAAATATGATGAAGTCATATTTACTCCGTTGGGTGTTGCTTTCAGTAATCATTTCTATGGCCATATGCTGGTTTATTGGAAGTGATAGAAACATGGGTATAATGTTTTTTTTCGCCGTCGTTATATTTTGGATAAAAATTGTGTATCGCCACTCGAAACCCGACATTGTCGTTTCTATCGACGGATTGATTGGTGCTGGCAAAAGCACTCTATCAGCTCTTTTAAAAGGCGGATTCGATACCACAAAATCATTGCAATGTGTTGTGTTTGAAGAAAAGGTAAATACCTCTTGGTTAGAGGCGTTTTATGGCAACCCCGACGAATATGCGTTTACATTCCAAATCGAGAGACTGTTACAGACAATTTATGGAACACTTTCGGCTTACAAAGAAATTGACCACAATTTATCAGACGTCGCTATTATAGACCGGTCGACGTTAGGAAATCTTCCATTTGCAATGCTACATTTCAACAACAAAAATATAACACCAGATCAATTCCGTTTATATGCCAATACACTAGTAGACAGTGCTCCATATTGTGTGGATGTTGCGGTACATTTGCAAGTATCCGTAGAAATTGCAATGGAAAGGATTCGAAAAAGAAATAGAGAATCGGAATCAGACATATCAGTCCGATATATGTACGAAATCGACGAAGCAATGATGCTTATATCATTGTATGCAAAATATCGATTCAATTATCCATTGCTGGTATTGAAATGGGACACATTGCCTGTTTCACACGAGGAACCCTGGAAAACAATAGAAAACTGGTACCTGCAACAAAATGACGCCGTAACATTGAAGGACCGTATAAGAAATACATTTTTGGCGGTTTTTGAAGATACGAAAGCCATAAGACGCCCGCAAAACAATGAAAGCGTTCTTTGTACAACGCCACCAAAACACTTAGCGGAAGTGTTGTGTTCTATGTCATACAAGGAACTTCAAAAAGAAATGGAAATGCTCGCCTGGCCACCAAAGCCGTAATAATAAAAACTATACGGTTATCCTCCAAAACCATCTCTACGCACGTAATACTTTATAAATAATATAATCCAACGCCATCTGAAATATCCCACTTTGGTACATTGTGGTCATGACAAGAACTGACTATGTTTTTGTATTAAATCATTGGTAATTTAAAGTGAAAAAAGGCTATGACCAAATGCTTATTATAGACGAACTATTTTGGTCATGAAAATTTTTTTTCATCCTCTCAAAATGACAGTTGCACTGACTCTTTCAGGACCCTCTTAAGGCGGCGTGACCAACATTCGTTTTTTTCAATTTTTTTCTAAGAAATTTTTTTCAATTTTCCAATTGTGGCTGCGCCGCCTTAAACGGGTCCTGAAAGAGTCAGTGCAACTGTCATTTTGAGAGGATGAAAAAAAATTTTCATGACCAAAATAGTTCGTCTATAATAAGCATTTGGTCATAGCCTTTTTTCCACCACTAATCTATCATTTTTAATATCAAAATGCGTTTAGTTTTTAACACATCTACAATGTACCAAAGTGGGATATTTCAGATGACGTATTTTTGTTTGAAATAAAATCATTATGTATGCGAAATGTTATAATTGACCATTTGCACATGAACAAAATTTAAATTTGGACATATTATTAATATTTTTAATATATTAAGTTATTTTTACTTCTTTTTGTTTATTAATGATAGTAAAGTATTGATTCGGCACAAGATCGATGCATGACCACTCGGAAAACACAAAAATAGACTTTAATTCCGTATGGTTTTATATTCCTATTCTTTTGCTGTATGTTCTCTATGTATTATCTTGCATCGGTTATGCAGTAGGTGCGAGTGACGGGTATATGCCATGGACTAGTTTAGTAGTCGTTTCTTTGGCATCGATGGTTATTGTTGCATTGTTGTTTAAAGAACATATATCCAGATGGTGGGTATATTTATGGGTTTTAGCAAACAAAGGCGAACAAGATATGATGGATATGATGAAGTTTGTTGAAAACGCGGATTTGATGAGTGACGTAGAACTTGGTTCAGAAAACAACCTTCGGCCTTCAGAACTTCGTGAATTAAGATCTATTATGAATTCGAGTAGTTCTTTAGATTTGGTGCCTTCTGCCATAGCTTTTATATTTTGGCTTACATATGGAATTTTGTTTGCCGATTTTCCAGTCGGGGATGTTATTTCTCAACTTTTCGGTGTTCTTTGGATCATTTGGTTAGTTATGTTACATTCTGAATTAATTCGACGTACGGAACCTATGCGTAAATCAGTCACCCTCGCTCTATATTTGGGCATGATATTTTTTCCTGCAACTGCTGCGATACCTACACATATCGCTTGGTACGGGTTGCTCGTAAAAATGACACTGTTTTACATATTATTTTTCCTCATATCCGTTGATGGAAAAACTGCAATCGCTCTGCGTCGTATATCTCATAAAGAATTCCGGTACTCTGTCGAACGCAAAATATCACAATCTGCGTGGGTCTTGTTTGCACCTACTGCATTTTCTGTTTTTGCTGTCCTACAAATCGGTGTTTTAGTATGGTGGATATTCAAATTGACAGAAGTCCACGGAAAAAAAACCGACGAGGTTTCTTCGACTACTCTTACACATAGTTCTGCTTCTACCTCGTCAAAGGGCAAAAAAAAAGATAAAAAAAAGCGACGGAAAAAGAAAAAAGGCAATCGAATGGCATCCATACACCCAACTATGTCTGATGTCAATCCTACTTGGGTAAATCATGAAAATTATAATCCCGGTGTAACTGTTGATGGTCGACTAGCCATTATGCCTTCGTATCTTCCACATCATTCTCATTCCTATCCTGTACACCCATATCCTAACCAACATACACATCCATTTCATCCCAGTAGTTACACACAGGAATGATATTTATCTTTATTTCTTGCTGACCTTTATGGCAATCATGTAGACCATCATCAGTAAAGTTTATTTCAATGTCACAATCTGTGACAGCAACAACAATTACATTATCATTGTTTTTGCTGTGGACAGCCTTTGTCAAACATTTTAAAATAATCCCAATATTTATACGCATTGGAATGAGGAATCGCCGATCTATTCATTCTGAAAAGACTACATCCCCTTACTTTGATAATCAAAAGTCATCCGGTGTACCTTACATAGATCTTACCCAATTACCCGACTCTTTGACTGACGACAGATTAATATATCCAGGACAATATACACGATTGTCTAGATCCCCCACCACTCCAAATCTTGTGGATAATGAAAAATTCAAAAAACATCTCCTGCCATTCAACTCTGTAAAAAAATCAGATTTAAAAACGCCAGTTTGCCCACCGAAACCCATACCAAGACGGCGTGCTGATAAACGCAGTAGTGATTCAACGAGAGACGACATCATTGGAGGCGAAGCTGTATCTGTACCTATTGGAACGGTTCCTATGATCAAACGCACATTGACAACATCACCTTCGTCATTAATCGAAGCCTTGCTAAAACACCCTCGTAGAAATAATATCATTTTTTCACCAAACGAGCAGTGTTTCCGAGTAAACACATCTGGTAAAGGCGATGGTAAACGATATACCGGTCTTACCAAAGCACTTCGCAAGGCGTTCTGGCCTAATTATTCATATGAAGAAGCGCGTAAAGGTGCAGTAAAAAACCGAACTTACGAACAACGGAAAAGAGACCACCGTAAAAAAAATTCCAAGATCTCATGGCGAGAGCGTAAAATCGAACTTTCAAAGGGAAAACGCCCCCGTGGAATCGAACTCGGTAGCGTTGTACATAAACAACTCGAAGACTTTGCAAATATGAACGAGATAGAATTCGAAAACAAATACCAAGAAATTAATACATACACCGCCAAAGTGATCGAAGCATTGCGTCGATGGAAATTAAGACCCGTTTTGGGTGGCGCAGAATTACAAATATATGACGAAAATCTACGTATAGCCACCGCAATTGATATGGTTTGTGTCGATGTCACCAACGGGATGCCCGTGCTCGTGGAAATCAAGACAGGTAGTGAAGGACATTTTAATCTCCCAACAAACATCATGATGTCTTCTCCTCTCGACAATTTCGATTCAATGCCCGTAAATCAGGCCCGTCTCCAGATCTTGTTGGCCCGTATAATTATCCGTAAACGGTATCGATTGGGCGGAATCAAGGCATATGTCATCCACGTGTGCCGCGAAGGAATACGAAAATTCGACATCCCAACCCCTTGGCTTCGTTATGAAAATTATATTTATGAAGCACTCTTTCGAACGCGATACCGGAAATCATCAATATCTCGCGGTAAATCCCCTGGATTCCAAACCGCCCGTTATCAACAGAGACACTCTCCACTCACAAACCGAGGGGCACAAAAACGCAAACTCTCACATCCGCGTGTTCAATCCTGCAAATCTGTATTCCGTGAACTACCCCAGGCTTCGCGTCCTCCGCCAAGACGCAAAACTAAAAAAGCACACCGCGTACAAAATGCTTGTATTCAATACACTTTAAGTCTATAGTAACTTTTCCACGGTATCGTTTATTACTCGTTTTAAAACAAGCCTTCCCCTTTCATACTCATTCAATATCATTTCTATATCAATACGTACTACAAAAAAATGTATTATCTACACGTTTAAGACCTGTTTTCCTTCGTTTTATTCATAGAATCTTGCGGGCAGAACATCTCTGAATTCCTCCAGATCAACACCATCGGTCACCAGATTGGACATTGGCTCCCACGTGTCGTCACCGGGCCAGCCGTGCCAGCGCACGTGCCCCATCCATACTCCGTTGCTATCACATTTTACTTCTAATATACGTGATACTAACCAATACGGTTCCCCATTATGGCGGTTCGCGGGTCCGGGGCGGTTCAAATTACGGGCCCTCGTTTCCCAATAATTTCTACGAGTTCTAAACTATGGAGATTTAACATGGACACGTATTAATTATGTAATATTATGGGGGAGGGGGTGGACTCGAACCTGCATCGACGAGTACCCAATATGTTTTGTAGCCGATTGAACCACGGGAGTGTGTAGATATATACGTAAATCCATTTTCGCGCTATACGCGACGATAGACACGTATACGAGAAATAAATACGCGTCGACGCGTTATAAGGTAATCTTTGTTATTTAACAATGTCACAACAAAACAATCCTCGCGTACCTCCCATCATTTTCTCGCCTTCAAAGAATCATCTTCTTACACATTTTGTAACTAATTACATATTACGTACCCATAATTTTTAGGTACCAAAAAGTAAGAACAGAATAGTTAATAAACCAAAATCTATTTGTTTGTCCGCCACATTCGATAACGTCGCCAGATGAAGCCAGCAAAAAACTTGATCTGGTCAAAGTGACATGAACGTTATTGCTGGGGTACCCTACATAATTAGCGCTCATATTAAATACCCAGCAACAACGTCCATGTCACTTTGACCGGATCAAATTTTTTGCTGGCTTCACCTGGCGACGTTATCTAGTGTATATATATAGGATGATACCGTCTGCGGACAGCGACGAATCTGCTCCTTCTTGGCCGAATGTGCCTGTTTCGGGTGATGGAGTGTCGAGAACCGACCCTAGGACTTGGGCTACTGTAGCGGAAATTCAAGCGACTTTGTTGAAAAAGGAAGATTTGGTTTCCAAAAGACCATTCAGGGCATCATCTTCACATTCAAAAGAAGAATCGTCGTTTCCCAATCAAATGGCTGATAAAATACGGACAAAAGCTGAACTTGTAAAACGAGAATTTGATGAAATCATAACCGCACTCCGTGATGTTGACCGTAATGAGAAAAACAAAAAGGGACATCCTTTTCCGGTGCAAGAAAAAAAAATCAAGGCGGTAAAAAAAGAAATACTCCAACTTCTTCAAGAAACTGAACGAACATGTATGATATGGGCTCGTACGTTCGAAGATATATATAACTCACAGGATACTTTGGACCGTCAACTAATCCGCCAGGTCCAAAGATTCATTGCACGCGCTCCAGAATACGGTTATCCTTGTTCTCCCGGATTAAAGGGTAGTATATATTCTATACACCCTAGCGCTGAACAAGAATGGTTACGCAACGTACATGATATAGAAAAATCTAGACAAAAACGTGCAGGAATACCTAAAAAAGCATTGCGAAATTCACAATACACCGAAGATACACATGACGAAACCATGGATATAGAAGAACACCTTAAATCCGATTGGAGTTCTACTCCTGCATTTCCACAACCAACACATACGGTCGATTTGGTCATAGGTACCGTCACAAAGCGTGAACAACATACTATGCGTATGGCTACCGCCGGATTGTCCGAAATTCCCGACGCCTTTCATTCTGGGAACGAATGAAAAAAAATCATTCTTGAAAGTAGAAAAGAAAGTAAATTGATTCAAAAAACATAACGGAGCATCACCAATCTATTTATGTCGGCCACGTAACATGTGGATGTAGTGCACGCTTTTACCTCAAGCATCAGATCACTCGTTTATAATAAACGCGTTCTTCTTAGAAACCGAGCATCGAGTGCACGCACATGTTTACCGGGATAAATGCCAAGATAGAGGGTATTCGTGAACGAAGACCACGCGTAGTCTATCATGGCACCAGTGC
>Ga0209986_10005494_pt1 | contig 10501 bp, 12 predicted proteins | sample BlataG_FD_183168 | JGI IMG/M metagenome (GOLD analysis project Ga0209986, IMG submission 183168) | Deep subsurface microbial communities from Black Sea to uncover new lineages of life (NeLLi) - Black_00105 metaG (SPAdes) (version 2) | ecosystem: Environmental > Aquatic > Marine > Oceanic >...
CCTTGACCTAGAAATAAAAGAGAACTCGAAAGCCACCTTCAGCCTAAGCTACCTTTCCGAAATCGTTAAAGCCGCAGCGGCAACGTCAGATATCGTCACGCTAGAATTCTCCTCAGACATGCCCATCAAACTGGACTTTAAACAGCAAAAAGAAGGAAAACTATCATTCTTTTTGGCTCCCCGCATAGAAGTAGAGTAACAACTACGGCAGGGAAAGGAAACTGCCACTAACAAAACGGTAAGCCGATAACTCTTCTTCAAGAACTTGATTGCACCCTTTCGTGAATTTCTTGTTAATTGCTCTCTTTGGATAGTGATTGGCTGCAAATTCCATGAAATCGTAGACTTCGAACCATTCACAATTGAAATAGTATTGTCTTATTTCCGAAAGACTACGTTCCCATTTTCTTGGTAAGGAGTCGAATGGTTTCTTAAAGTAATCATGCCATAAAGCATGCATAAACTTAACCATTTCAGGATAAATCTCAGATTCAAAGAGTTGAGGCAGTATCTTTTTCGCACCGCTCCAATAAAAGATTGTCAACTCATTCCATAAACGATTTCTCAATTCGCTATCCATTGAAGCAAGTTGAATCTCCGTCCTGGCTTTCTTGAGACCCTTCCGTTCAGAGAACCGCTTCAATATGAAACGCCAATGTGATATCTACAAGCAACGAGATAAATGCTTATCCATGCATGCAATGCCAAAATTTTTTATATGAATGCATGCATATGTGCATTTAAGAATTGACAATGTATTAGGTTAAAATGGTAATATCTTCGTAACAACTATTAAATGTCAAAAAGAGATAATTAGGATTGATAAACGGGGGTGTATTATGTCATTAGAGAAGAATAAGGCTATTATTCGCAAGATGGTTGAAGCGTCTAATAAGAAAGACCTAGCCATGATTGATGAGGTTATTGATGAGTTTATGGCATTGGATTTTGTTGACCATACCAGTCAAGTACAAGGTAGGGAAAATGTCAAACAAAGCTATGCTATGGTGTTAAAGGATTATCCCGATTTCCATAGGACTATCGAGGACATTATCGCTGAAGGGGACAAGGTTTGGTTTCTTGAGAAAGTTACGGGGACAGCCTCTTCTGGCAAGAAGATGGATGTAACAGCCCTTACCATCCTCCGAATAGTCAATGGCAAGTTTGTGGAAGGCTGGGGTGGATATTTACAAAAAACTCCTTAGACAATTCAGCAATCCACATGCCTATCGAGTAAGTAGCAAAGCATGTTTGCATGCATGCAAGGAATCCTACCCCTTTATAGTGCAATTCGATAGACAGTGTTCAACTAAGGTTAAGATTACGAGGGGTAAAATAGACCATGCAATGCATGCATGCATTTTCAATGCATACCACTTTTTCTTTTTTGACCTGACGACTATCCCACTACATCAGTGCGTACAAGACTCTCACAAGATAGGTAGCACATCCAGTGTCATGCTTAATCAAGGCTGATTTCTGGCTAAATTTTTTCAGGTTGGTTGGTTGGGTTAAATTTTAACGCACACACATTGATGCTTATGCTTTTTCTTCAGCTGGTTTTTTTCTCAAGTGATAGGTTAGAGGATTCTTGATAGTATGGCAAATCGGATCGTCGGGATCTGGACAGACACCATGGGTCTTCAAAGTCGAACAGTTGTAGGGTCGGTATGTTGTTTGACTTCCTCTTTGACCAGCGAGGTGCTCAACCTGATATCTTGTCTTGTCTTCCTTGAAATCCGCAACATTTGCGAACACTTTGATGATCCCATCTATGCTAACACCTTGATGCAACAAATAGGTGACTAATGTAAACCTTTCAGTATGAGATAGATGTTGCCCCTTAACTGCTCTATCTAAAAATATTCTTATGCATGGGGGGTATTCAGACTCTTCTGCCTTCACTATTTTATCAAATTCTGACAAATGAGGTTTTATTTTCATAAATTCAGATTTAATTTCATCGATTACTTCTTGGATGTTTTGTGGGACTGTTGAAATCTTTTTTTCAGTCATGCCTTCTATGTACTTCTTTATTTCCTCCTGCAAAAGCCTGCAAACTTCCCTCTTTGAGACGTGTACTTCACCCTTGTGAAGTCGTCTGTTAACAAGCTTCCATTCTGGATAGTGGACTAGCCGCCCTCTGGTTGCGTTTTTCAAATAGTTGGTGTAATGCATAGCGAATGGATGCGGTGACTGCTTTGTTTCTCTTATTCTCCAATCAAAAAGCTTAGCGATATCAAGAATGGTTTCATTCTTCTTCTCATTCCGGAGATATTCATAAATCGTCCTCGCTTCATGAAGAGCGAATCGCTCAGTTAAGGCATTATCTTTGACGCCTATAACCAGCACAATAGAAACTGGAAAAGAGGCAATCTCAATCTCATTGTCTTTAATCGGCTTTTGCGAGAAATATGACACGAATTCAAAAGATGCGATTATTCTCTCCTTAGCCCGATTTACAATACGCTCAACTTCTGTAAGTTCTTTAAGATCAATGTACAGTTTAGAAACATGTTCTTTCGTCTCCTGCAAAAACGGATACTTTGCCATATCTACAATTGTGAACAGTACACACTTCCCCCATTTCGTAGGTCTTGCATGCATAACACGTATACTTGGGTAGAAGAACTAGTTTGCATGTATACAGGCATTTAGGACTTAAATTCACTCGCTTTGCATACCAGCAAGTTTGACGAATTTCTTGATATTCTCCGCCGTCAAGATTTCCTTGAGCTTTGCAGGGTCTTTGGCGTATATTTTCTTCCCAGCAAAATGGTGAAGAGCTATAAGTAATTCGCCAATATTCTTGAATCCCTCCAGACTACTCACATAGTCAACCTCTCTTCCTTTAGGTTTCCATTCTGACTTGGATACTCTGATTATGTATTGAACTGATCTACCCGCCTCAGACCTCGCCACGATTGACAAATTATAACCACCTTTGTTGGTTTCATGCAATAGTATGATTTCATTCTCGGACAAAATGTACTACTCCTCACTCTTGTTCTTTTGTATGCATGGATTTAAAGAATTATTCCTTTAGCTGACAAAATCTTAAAACCCGTTAAAGACCCTGCTGTTTCATTAACCTACGATTTTACACTCCATTACACAGACTTTTTAAAAAACGCAACAGTTTTTCACGACAAAAAATGGAAACTCGTCAACAGGCGCATGTTAAAAGGAGAAGTTTACCTAACAAAAAGCGAAGCAGCACGTCTTTTAGAAGAAGAAGTACGAAGGCACATAGAAGGAAAACTCGACATAAAAGCAGGATCGCTACCTGAAGCGGTGATGAACCGCATAAACCGATTAAAACAACTGTTCATAGAAAAACGAGGAGAAATCCAACTAGAGGAACTTCCCAAAGAGATAATTGTCAACGCATATCCACCATGCATAAAAGAACTATACGACACAATAGCATCCGGCCGCAACGTCTCCCACATCGGTCGCTTCGCCTTAACATCATTCCTAATAAACATAGGCATGACCACAAAAAATGTTGTCAACCTCTTTAGCTCACTCTCCGACTTCAACGAAAGACTAACCCGATATCAAGTTGAACACATAGCCGGCGAAAGAGGATCCCGAACAAAATACATTCCCCCTCGCTGCGACACGCTACGCACCCACGGAGTCTGTCACAGCATGGATGATATATGCAGAAGAGTACGGCATCCTCTAGCCTATTATCGAAGGAAATTAAGGGCTATACGAAGAAAGGCTCCAGTGGAAAGGATAGAAAAACTGCGTGCCTAAACGCTTTTACAAGGGCAACCGCTACCAAAAGGCTGGGCATAAACATGCCACAAACGTAACAGTGATTAAGTACATTTCGCGAGTTTAGTCTGGGTTTAGAACAGAAGGACCCGTCGAAACGTAATTATCCATCGTTGTACTAGAGAGGCGTTGATAACAAACTGTAATGTAGTTCCCAGGAGGAATACGCATACCTTTCTCTTTACCACGTTTTGTTCAAGAGAAATTCGCTGAATATTATCATAAGCATCCATCTGCCATTCAACCGCCCTCTACTATCGAAAGACGTGAGTTCGGTTTTATCTTGCTTAAGGAAAGAGTCATGGTCAGGCATAAAGGCTTTAAAAACGTGAAAGGCCTCGGGTCGTTTTTGAAAATGATAGTTCCCTCGGATGTTTACTATTCAAGTGCCTATTATGAAAGGCCGGAAGAGAAAATGGAAGAAAAAGGCTGGATGGGGGCAGATTTAATTTTTGACATCGACGCGGATCATATTCCAACTCCTTGCGAAAAAGACCACGATAAATGGGTTTGCAGGAAATGTGGTGCTGTTGACCGAGGTGTGACACCTAGAAAGTGTCCTGTCTGTGGAGAACAGAAGTTTGATGAAAAAACTTGGCCATGTGAAATTTGTTTGGGGTCTGCGAAGACGGAAACGATGAAACTTGTAGACTTTTTGATGAGGGACTTCGGTTTTTCCCCAGAAGAAATGGAGGTGAGTTTTTCGGGACATCGTGGTTATCATGTTTGTGTGGAAAGCGGGGAGGTTCGAGCACTCGATCAAATGGCTCGCAAAGAAATAGTAGACTACGTCATAGGGATAGGGTTAGAACCTCGATTCCACGGTTTAGGTGAAAGAAGCGAAAAGAAATCGCGCATACTGACTGGTCCAGATTTAAACGACTCTGGATGGAGCGGAAGAATCGCCAAGGGAACCTACGAGTTCCTTCTATCAGCTACTCCAGAAGAACTACAACAAATAGGATTAAGAAAAAAGACCGCCGATACCCTGATTAAACATAGAGAGACGCTGTTGGAAAGCTGGAAAGGAAAAGGACCTTGGGGAATCATAAAAGACGTAGGCGTTGAGAGTTGGAAAAAGATAGCTCAACATGGAGTAGAGAAGCAATCAGCAAGAATCGACACCGTGGTTACAACTGATATTCATCGTCTGATAAGGCTCAGTAACACGTTGCATGGAAAAACAGGTTTGAGAAAAGTTATGGTTCCAATCACAGGCATCGAACACTTCGACCCCTTTAAAAGCGCTGTTGCGTTCAAAGAAGGTACAGTAGTGGTCACGGCAGCAGATGCTCCGCAATTTAGATTAGGAGACGAAACTTATGGCCCCTATCAAGAAGAAACGATTGAACTACCCACGGCTGCTGCCTTGTTGCTCTTGTGTAAAGGAAGGGCGAAAATGGGGGAATAACCATGTACGACGAACTCTATGAAGCATGGAAAAAAGAAAGAGAAAACATTGAGATCCAGATGCTTCCTCGAGATTTTTACGCGAAGCTAGCTGACTACATGAAAAAAATAAAAGAAGAAAGCCGGATGCTGGATGAAAAAACAACAAAAGCCAGACTCATGCAGCATGAGTTTACGAATGTCAAAAAAATGGCTGATGAATTAATTCAACTTCGCTACAGAAAGACTTTCCGAAAAACCATAAATGGAAAAATCGTGCCCAGAGAAAGTTTAACCAACGAAGAGGAAAAATTCATAGAAGAAATTTCGCCCCTAGCCGAGTCTTATCAAGCGGTGGTGAAAGAAATTCTCAGAGGGCGCCTATCACATGTGAAAAGAAAGGAGAAGCCAAAAAAGAAGTTGGTGCGCTTTCTTCAAGAAATTCCAGCTATAATTGGGGCTGATATGAAGACGTATGGGCCGTTCAAACCAGAAAATATAGCAACTCTGCCTTCTGAAAACGCTCGAATCCTAATTAAGCAAGGTGTAGCTGTAGAAGTAGAAGCATAAGACTGAAATCACGGGTTAGCGCGGGAGATAAGACGGCAATTCACACGTTGCGCTTTTAGGCAAATCGGTGTCTACGCGGTGTAGGTATAGGAGGAGGCGGAAACCGGCATATCTAGATTTATGTCGTTTACGCGTTTTTCTATAATTTTGTTCTACGGGCTTTCTAGCCTTAACATGGGTAAGAACCACAGCCATACAAAAGTGAAAATACAGAAATGGGGGAGTGTTTAAATCTGCGTCCAGAAGCATTTAAATAGTAATTAAGTGGGCTGTTCTATACCGATTTGGTTGGCGGATCATATGAAAATGCCTAAGGAAGTCACCACCTACTGTCCAAGATGTAAAACTCATCAGCTTCACTCAGTTTCTCTCTATAAAGCTGGGAAGAGGCGGGCTTTGGCCAAGGGTGAACGACGACATGAACGTGAAAAAAAAGGATACGGCGGACAGAAATACGCGCTTCAAAGAAAATTTGCCAAAACAACGAAAAAACAAACATTAAAACTTACGTGTAAAACTTGTAGTTACGCACGACACAAGAAAGGAATACGTCTCAAAAAATTAATCTTTGAATAGAAGGGATGAAAATGAGTGATTGGGAAGAACTAATACCAAAACCCAGAAGCAGGTTCCTTCGAGTAAAATGCCCCGACTGTGGAAACGAACAGACCGTCTTCAGCCATTCTACGAGCGTCGTTCACTGCAATGTTTGCGCAGCTATACTCGCCAAACCCTCTAGTGGAAAGGTTGTAATTAAGGGAGAAGTTGTCGCGGTGTTTGAGTAGATGAGGAGAGAAAATGGCATTTAGAAAAATGGAATGGCCGGAGGTAGGAGACCTCGTAATCGCTACGGTTGAAAGAGTAACAAGCTATGGTGCCTATGTTGTATTAGATGAGTATGACAAAAGGGGCTTACTCCACATATCTGAGCTTTCCACAACATGGGTTAGAAACATCCGTGATTTCGCGCAGGAAAGACAAAAAGTTGTATTGAAGGTTCTACGGGTCAACGTAGAAAAGGAGCAAGTAGACCTCTCGCTTAGAAGAGTTACAAAACGTGAGAAAAAAGAAAAAATTCTCTTTTGGAAAAAAGAAAGGAAAGCTGACACTTTGCTGAAGAGCGCCTCTGAAAAACTAAACATGTCTGCAGAAGAGATCTATGAAAAAGCTGGGGTTCTACTGGAAAAAGAATTTGGAGGAATATATGAAGGACTAGAAAAAACTGCAAAAGACGGAGCAGACATTCTATTGAAGATAGGCGTGTCTAAAGACATAGCGACAACTCTTGAGGAAATTGCAAAAGAAAGAATTAGAATACCCATGGTAAAAATAAAAGGAATACTAGAGCTTGAATGCGCAAAGCCCAACGGAGTAACCGTAATCCGAGACGCATTATCAAGCGCTCAAAAGGTTGGAGGTTCTGAAGAAACGGAGGTTCATATTCACGTAATTTCCCCACCGAAATATCGCATTGATGTCTTAGCTGAAGATTACAAAGAGGCTGAAAAAATCCTCGAAAAAGCCACAAAAATAGCTCTGAAAAAAATAGCAAAAACCGGCGGGCAAGGCACCTTTAAAAGGGAAAAATAATGGTCTGGCTACTTAGAAAATGTGAAAAATGCAAAAAATATACGTTAAAGCAAGAGAAATGTCCATACTGCGGAGGAAACGTGCGAATACCTCATCCGGCAAAATTTTCGCCTGACGATAGATATGCGAAATATAGGCAGGCAATGCGAGGTTTGAAGCTGAAATGAAAACAACGCATGTAAAAGAAAAAACACAGATCAAGCTAAAAGAGCCCATTCTAATAGAGGGCCTCCCTGGGTTAGGAATGGTTGGAAGAATAACCACACGGTATCTCGCTAAGCAATTAAACGCCAAAAAACTCGGAGAGCTGTATTCCCCCCACTTTCCATACTACGTTCTTGTAAACAAAAAAGGAAGCGTAAGACTACTTCATGGAACATTCTACTTCTGGAAAAATGAAGCAGGAGAAAATGACTTCATTTTCTTAACCGGAGACAGCCAAGCACAAACAATCGAGGGACAATATGACGTAGCCGGCTGCATACTAGACTTTGCTGAAAAACACGACGTAAGAACAATAGTCACAATTGGAGGATATCGGAAAGAGCCAGAAGAAACGCCAAAGGTAATAGCGGTGTCAACCAATTCTGAGCTTTTGAAAAAAGCATTAGAGGCAGAGGCATTAACCAGCCCTGCGGGAAATCCAATCGTAGGAACAGCTGGGCTACTCTTAGGTCTGGCAAGATTTAGGAACATAAATGCACTTTGCCTCTTAGGAGAAACCCGTGGCTATCTACCAGATCCAAAAGCAGCCAAAAGCATTCTCAACATTTTACAAAAAATGTTAAAGATAAAAGTTGATTTAACTAGGCTGGATGAAGAAATAGAGAAATCTAAGAAAATCGTGGAAAGAATGCGAGAAATCGAGAAGCGAAGAGAAACTTATTCATTGAAAATGCGTAGAATGGAAGAAGAACGGATTACCTATATTTCATAAGAGCAAAGCTCAGTCATACTTTTCTTCTAAAACCGTACTGCGTGGTGTCATAGAAAGGAAACCTAACGATTTCTGCTTTTACATGCTTATTCCGTATCTTCACCATAACTTTTTCACCATCGATTGCATGTTTTTTGAAAACATATGCCATAGCTATGCCGCATTTAAGCACCGGGGAGAATGTTCCACTTGTCACTACTCCCACTTTTTCTTCATTTCTCCACACTTCACAATGCCGGCGAGGAATCCCCCTTTCCAACATTCGTATACCAACGCGCTTCCTTTTCAAACCTTCAGCTTTCCGTCTTATCAAAGCATCTCTACCGATGAAGTTTCCTTTCTTAAGTTTGACAACAAAGCTCAGTCGTGCTTCAAAAGGGTTAGTATTTTCGTCGATGTCATTGCCGTATAAGCACATGCCAGCTTCCAGTCTAAGTGTGTCTCTGGTGCCTAGTCCGCATGGTTCTATCCCGGCTTCTTGACCAGCCTCTAAAACACCGTTCCACACCTTTTCAGCCTTGTGAGGATTCGAAAGAGAAGTGTTCCATACAAAGACTTCGAACCCATCTTCACCTGTGTATCCTGTTCTTGAAATAGAAGCGTCGACTCCAGCTAATTTTGTCCAGCCGCACTTGAATCGTTCGATTCTGCTTAGGTTTCCAATGGATATCTTCTGTAGCGTTTCTTCTGCCTTTGGACCTTGCACTGCAAACATAGCTATGCTGTCTGAACTTTCCTTGACGTTAACGTCGAAACCGCGAGAATGTCCAGTCAGCCACCTAAAATCTTTATCTCGGTTGCTTGCATTGTAAACCATAAGAAACTTTTCTTCTTCCAATCTAGATAGAACAAAATCATCTATTATACCACCTTGCTCGTTACACATCAATGAGTAATGTGCGCAAAGAGGTGACAGTGCTGCGACATCATTGGTTGTTACGTAGTTTAGAAAGGCTTCCGCTTCTGGACCAGTGACAAGCGCGCGGCCCATATGCGAAACATCAAAAATTCCCACGGCTTTTCGTACCGCCATGTGCTCCGAGACGATTCCTCGGTACCACATTGGCATTTCAAATCCGGCGAACAGAGACATTTTGCCCTTTTGACTGTGAAACCTATAGAGATGAGTTTTCCCTGCAGGTTGACTCAACCAAGCAAACCTCCAAACATGATTGCAAGGCGAAATGATAGTTCACACGCGCGGTCACTTAACGGGCTTAACTTCCACATCTTTCGGGACAGAAGATAACTTTTTGCCACACTTCGGGCATTTGCCATCGTACTGTTGAATAATTTCGTCGGGAGGCTTCAGGTCTGTGCCTTCATAAAGAACGGTGCCACAATTCTGACAAATCGCACATTGAGGCATGATATCACAACCGTTGTCAAACGCAGAGAGACAAACGTTGCAAACTATTTATAACTTCTGCATGTGCTTGAAAGAAAAGGAAAGGACTACTTAATGGAGAAATACACTCTAATCATCACCGAAAAGCCAAACGCTGCTCAACGAGTAGCAAAAGCACTAGACCATAAAGAGAAACCTAAAAAAATTGAAGAAAAAGGCGTACCCTATTTTGTAGCTCATCGAGGAGAAAAGAAACTTGTTGTAGTTCCAGCCCTCGGGCACCTATACACGATTGTCCAAACGCAAGGAAAAAGAAACTATTATCCAATCTTCAACTTTAAATGGGCCCCACGATATGTTGCAGAGAGGGGAGCAAAACAAATTCGCGCATGGATTGAAGTTTTTTCAAAACTCGCCCGAGACGCTGATCAGTTCATAGGAGCTTGCGACTACGACCTTGAAGGAAGCCTCATTGGCTACTGCATACTAAAATATGCATGTGGAAACAAAGAAGCCACAGCGAAAAGGATGAAGTTTTCTACACTGATGAAAAGCGAGTTAGAAAAATCCTATGAAGAGTCGCTGCCCCAGCTTGACTTCGCTCTCATAGAGACAGGAAAGACTAGGCACGAAGTAGACTGGCTATATGGCATAAATCTCTCGCGTGCACTAACCTTGGCAGCCAAACGTTGGAGCGGAAGATATGCCACACTGAGTACAGGAAGGGTTCAAGGCCCCACTCTCAGATTTTTGGCTGGAAGAGAAAAAGCAATTCGTTGTTTCGTGCCCACCCCTTACTGGGGCATAAAGGCAATGGTTGAAATAAAAGGCTCTAGGTACGAAGCGGAGTATGAGAGAAAGGAGATTGAGAAAAAGGTAGA
>Ga0209986_10005495_pt1 | contig 10501 bp, 11 predicted proteins | sample BlataG_FD_183168 | JGI IMG/M metagenome (GOLD analysis project Ga0209986, IMG submission 183168) | Deep subsurface microbial communities from Black Sea to uncover new lineages of life (NeLLi) - Black_00105 metaG (SPAdes) (version 2) | ecosystem: Environmental > Aquatic > Marine > Oceanic >...
GATGGTGCCGATGTGGCTGTGAGCGACCTGATAAATGCTTACCGCAAGATGCACGAAGCCAAGACCAAGACAGTGGATGGCAAAGCAGCAGCCATTGCCAAACTGAAGGCGCTGTATAAGAGTGAGGATATGCCCGTGCCCGTCGGTGAATTTGATTTCACCGAAGCCGTTAGCGCAACTGCCATACGACAAGTACTGAGTTTCCTATTGGAGCAGATGCAAGAAGATACCGAGGAAATGGCAGAGGCAGAGCTGGCAGAGAGTGCATCGGGCGCAGCGTTGCAACTGGCCGAGGCGCTACCGGCAGCGGATGGCAACCGTGCACCGCTGCTGTTGAATGTGGCGCTCATCAGACCGGGATGGGGCAACAAGAGCGACAATCACTACTATCCTCCTGAGATGTTGAGGCGAGACGCCAAAGTATTCGAGGGCGTCAAGATGTATACCACGGATCACCGCGAAGGTGAAAAGAGTGTCCGAACCGAGGTATCACAGGTGCAGGAGATCATCGGCTTCACAGACGATGGTGCACCGATTGCCAAGGTGGCGATCCACGATCCTGACTTTGCAGAGGCGACGCGCAACCGTGCGCGTTTGAATAATCTAGCCTCGTTGGAATGTTCGATATTGGCGAGGGGAAACGTGAAGCCAGGTAGAATAGATGGCAGGAAGGCAAACGTAGTCGAGGCTATCACCAGCGCTCGGAGCGTGGACTGGGTCACGCGGGGCGGCGCTGGTGGCCATGCGCTGAATTTGGCAGAGACAGACGGAGGTAACGATATGAGTGACAACGAACAGCAGGAACAGGAAAGAGTGCCCGTGAAAGAGACACAGGAAACGGTCCTGAGCGAGGCGGGCCAGGAGACACGGGAAGCGCCGAAGCCGCTGGAGGGTGATGCGGTTCTGAGTTTCCTGAAGGCGTCCAGTCTGCCAGAGGCAGCGCAGAAGCGATTGGCCGAGGCAGAGTATGAGGACGGGGCAGAGGTCGAGGCCGCGATCACCGCCGAGGTGGAATACCTGAAGACGATCACCGGTTCGGGTAAACCATTTGGGCAGGGTGGCGGCCAGGGGCCGGAGCAAACACGAATCTCTGAGGCCGATATGCAGAAGCGATTCGATGACATTGACCGGCAGTATGGATTATATGTAGCAGAGGAGGTTGAGTAATGGCGACATACGCAGAATTCTACGGCGGCGTTGACTGGCAGCAGTCCAGCGGGCCACAATGCAACAGGAAATTCGAGGAAGACGTTATCTGGCCCATCGCCGACAACAGCGGCAGCGGCGCCAAAGATGCGCTGGCCGACGGGTTGCATCCCGTCGTTGCCATCGGCGGACGCACGGTGGCCGACGGCAGGCCGAATAATATCACCGGCGTGGTAGTGACCTACGACGCCACTTCTGACATTGCCGTGGTGAATATCGCCTCGTGCCAGATCGTGCGGGCATATGTGAGCAATATCATTGGCTACAACGCCGGCGCGGCAAATGCCTGGGAAGCCGCGCCGGTCATCGGCCAGCCGGTTTACGTGGACGACAGTGACGACCTGGGTCAGGGCTGCACGCTCTCAATGTCGGCCAGCAACGATGCTGCCGTGGCTAACCCGCTGGCGGGCTACCTGATGTACTGTCAAGACGAGTACGTGGATTATCCCATCGGCGGCTCGAATAGTACCGAGTGGGGACCGACCTGGTCAGGCATCGCGAGCGAAGAGCACCTAATGTGCGTGTTGCTCACTAACGCAACACCATAACGGAGGTAACTAAGATGAGACGAATATTATCACTACTGAGCAAGTATCGCCAAGATCGGCTGAGTCAGGCAGGAGCGACACCGCAACGACTGGGCGAAGTGGCCGATATATACCGCCACTTCGATAACCTGTTGAGTGGCATTACTGCTACCGATACCGGCAATGCGCTGGAAGAGGTCATGACCAGCGCCGATTTCACCAATGCCTTCGGCGACTTCGTACAGCGCCAGATGTGGCCTGCCTACACCGCCAAGCGGTTCGACTTTGAACAGTTCGTCAAGCCAGATACTGTGCCGAGTTTCCAGACCGTCACGCGCAAGCAGGATCGGGCCGGAGTGGATGACCTGGAGTACGTGCCGGAGAAGGGCGAGGCGCGGGCAGGCAGCCGCTCCGACGCCGTCAATCGTCAGTACCGCGTCTACAAGTGGGAGAAGCAGTTTGATTTCTCTATGGAGACGCTGGTCAACGATGACATCGGCTACCTGCAAGACCAGGCGCAGAAGATGGGACAGGCAGCCCGCCGGACGCAGGAGAAGTTCGTTTCCCGCTTCCTGTGGAATGCGACCGTCGTCGCGCGGCTCACCCTGCTGGGTGCGCTGTATCAGATCAACGGGCGACTGACCAGTGCCCGCATCTCTACGGCACGCATGGCCTTCAACCAGCGCACTGACGCTAACGGCGAGCCAGTGAATGCTACCTTGCGTTACATCGTACATCACGCCGGACTGGTCGACACCGTCCGTGTCATCCGCGCATCGCAGTTGGTGCCGGAACTGGCGACGAACGCAGCCAATGTGGTCGCGGGCGACTTCGTGCCTATCTCGGATCCCTACTGCCCTGGCGCAGCGCCAAACCTGCCGTGGTTTGCCATGACTGACTGGCGGACGGATGGGATTATCCCGTTCGTGCTGGCACGCCGCCAAGGTGTCCCGGCTCCGCAACTATTCCGCAAGCGCTCTGATATCGAGAGCATCACTTCGATGCTAGGCGGGGGTGGGGTAGTTGCGCCGATCTGGGGCGACTTCGCCACCGGCAACGTCGTCGTGAAAGTGCACGACGAATGGGGCACGTACCTCGACATGGGCGCGTTGGGCGATGGTAACATGTTCGATCACCGTGGCTGTTTCTACAGTTCAGGCACGGCTATCTAAGACGACTGAGGAGGGCACGAAATGACTAGAAAAGAACGTAATCCAGACTACGTGGAGCACGGGTCTGACCGGCACGCTGGCCTTCTCGACCTCAAAAAGGCCGAGAAGGACGACGATCCGCAACTCGACGGCTGGGCACTGGCCGACATGACGATGTGGGGGCCAACTGCTACCGACAAGTTCTTGATGCAGATGCTCAGGCAGAAGGTCAACGAGTTGCACAGCAAGCCACCGGTGATGCAGAGTGAAGACCCTTTCGCACCACATTATGCACCTCCTATTTGGCAATCAACATAGGAGGCGCAGTAGGAGGTAACAGAATATGACAACGCTTCCACAGATAAGGCAAGCGCCGTGGTATCCCGGCCAGATGGGAGTATCTGGCAGTGACGTAGCACGTGGCCTGCGCTGGAATTCGGCGGGCATCGTGCTGTACGTCAATAACATTCATCCTGACTGTAGCGATGCGCACGACGGGACTAACCCCGAAGCGCCGTTGCTGACCATTCAGCAGGCAGTGGACAATCTGGCGGCATGGGAGGCGCTGTACACGGCGGACGGGTCATTGTCTACCATCAATAGCGTCATCGTCGTCGCACCAGGAACGTACGAGGAAGATGTAGCCATCGTGGCCGGGACTGCGCCTGATTTCTGCACCATCGTGGGTGGCGGCAATGGCAAGTATCCGGTTGTCTGGACACCGGCGAGTGACGACTGTCTGACAGTCTCAGCTTATGGCTGGCGGTTTGAAGGATTGCACTTTCAGCCAGGCAACCAGGCAGCGGGTATCAAGCTCACCCGCGCGGCTGGCACGGCTGGCGCAGAGGGAGCGGTCATCGAAAACTGTTTCTTTAACGGTGGCTGGTCTGGCACTGGCTTCGGCGTAGAACTGAACGGCGCACCGGCCAACGTGACCATTCAAGGTTGCCGGTTCGCCGAGATCGCCGCCACGGGAGCAGCCATCACGGTTACCGACACGAGCGAGGCCGACCCCTATCAAACGCATATCTTCGGTAACACCTTCCAGGAGTGCGACGAGTACATTACGCGGGACTGCGCTGGTGGATGGAACCAAACACTGGTTTGGCACAACATCTTCATGGATGGCACTCATAGTGCCGCCTTCCCGGCTGGCGCTGGTGGAACTGCTATGTTCATCGACGTGCGCGGTGGTTCCGATGGCTACAACAAGGTATGTGATAACTGCCTGGGCGGTGCATACTCACACGTCGGAGGTTACTACGAAGGCACAGGCGATGAATGGTGGGGCAACATGGCCAACGTCGCAGGTGGCCTGACCCAAGTTGTCCCGGCTTAGGAGGCAGACATGCCAGCATCAGACGTGAGATATCCTATGCCGCTACAGCGGCTCAACCCGTGGTATCCTGGACAGTTTGGCGTACCTGGAGCCTGGACCGACACCGGTGAGCGGATGCACTGTACCGGCACTGTGTTTTATGTAGACCCCAACCACAGTGACGCCAACGACCAGCGGGACGGGACAGACCCCACCGCCCCGCTGGCGACCGTCGCCACGGCGCTGACGAAGTGCCAGGCGTACCAGGGCGATGTCATCGCGGTGATGGCAAACGACTACTGGGAATATGGCAGCCACGCCAGTTATGCACTACCGGTCGAGGAATCGGTCACTGTGACCGTGCCGGGCGTGCGTATCGTGGGTGTGTCACCGTCGGCGGCGCTGGGCGTCTACTGGCGACCGGCAACGGTAGATGGAACGTGCATCCTGGTACATGCTACGGACGTGCTGGTCGAGGGATTCGGCTTCCTGGGACGCGCGGGCGGCACGGGCATCTATGCCGTCTGGGACGGGACGAACTACGGTGATAACCCGACCGTGCGTCATTGCTTCTTCGACGACGACTTGGATGAAGGTATCATCCTGGACTTTTCCTGGTATGCCGACATCCACCATAACATGTTTGACCAATGCGCCTATGGTATCTACACCGACCCAGTGACGATGGGCGATCCGGCCTACAATCGCATCTATAACAACTGGTTCCATGACTGTGGCACAGGAGCTATCTGGCAGCCGGGGGCCGATCGTTGTAACATCTATGAAAACTACATCTACAACAGTGCTGCGGCGGGGCTGGGAGCAGCGGTCAATACGATGATCAACCTGACGAATGGTAGCCAGAACTTCGTACACCGTAACACACTATCATGTATCCTGCCAGCAGCGGTGAACTGGGACTATGACGCCTGCAACACGGGCGGTCTGTCTGATGCCTGGTGTCAAAACTACCTGACCAACGGTGTGAGTGTCAGCGCTCCGACGTAATGAGGTGAGATATGGCAAAGAAGAAAGATAAGCAGGATAAGCAGGATAAACCTGACATCAAGGCGAAGCGCAAAGAACTGATAGCCAACCGCAAGAAGGGCTAATGAGTTGCCAGACATCTTATACCGATGCTGAGGAGATAGCGAGTTTCTTCTGTCGTGGCGAAGGCTACGACGCGGACTCCGAGCCTTCATTAGAGGCGGTCGACCGCTACATCTCGAAAGGCGCGGCCCGCATCAATGCATCGCTGCGAGCGTCGGCGCAATGTGACTGTACATTTACAAGTGACGCCGCGGTGTTCCTAGAGGAGCTGAACATAGTAGCGGCGGCACTGCTCATCTTCTGCCCAGACTGCTCGCGCAAACTGACAGACGACCAGAAAGAGTTTTACAATACCTGGTTGAGCGAGCAACTGAGGCTATTGCGCACTGGTGAGATAGACCTATGCGCAGGGGCGACGGGGATACACTACCCGGCGGTGGGATGGGCGGAGCAATCGGTAACGGAGTTTAGTGCCGCGCGTCTGATATTAGACGCAGAGGCACGCAATGGCTAGTCCTACTCGGCGGGCGGTGGCGTGCCCTCCGTTGCCGCTCGCCGGTAGGTTCAAAGAGAGATAATGCCGACAGTAGCATATCGAGCAGTGCGTAGCAGGCGCAAGTTTGTCAAAGCGCCGGAGATCAAGGTGGCGCTGGGAGTAACCCTGGACGACGTGATCAAGAAACGACTCCTGAAGCGGTTTCAGGTCGTCGTGGGCAACTGGGAACACAAGCCGAGGTTCCAGGCGCGGAAGTTCATCACTACTGACTACCTGAAAGTCAACGTATTCCCGACGGGGCCGAATGCGCAGATTTACAAGTGGGTGACGGATGGGACGAGGGCTCACACTATCAGGGCCAGGAATGCGCCGATGCTGGCTTTTCAACTAGGTTACAAACCCAAGACGAAACCGGTAGGGCAATATGGCGGCATGGGGGTGGCGACAGGTGCTAAAGTATTTGCCAAAGAGGTACATCATCCTGGAACGAAGGCTCGTGAGTTCGAAAAGGCCATCAAAGAAGACGAGAAGGAATGGGTTAGTAGAACGTTGAAAAACGCCTGGCGACGGGCGATCAGGAGTGTGTGAGGGATGGGCTGAGGGGGGCGTGGAGGGCCTGGAAGGTCCAGACTAAAACGGCAGCGGCCAAGGCCGCTCTTTGCCAAGATAGAGTACAGTGGCCCGCTACCAGCGGTATTTATAGGCCAGTTCTCGAAGCGCAAATACCAGTGGACAGTCGAGCGGCCCGTCGTGCTACGAGTAGACCGGCGAGACATGCCCGGCCTGAGTGAAGACGGCGGGCGTGAGAATTTCAAGAAGGCAGGATGACATGAGATATAAACTGAGACGAGTGGGACCACCGGCGCGTGAACCGGCTCCTAAGCCGAAACGAAAGTCCGCTGCGAGCGTCCTCGCGCGGCAGCCACGGAAGAAGCAGGAGGTAAAGAATCATGGCAACTAGCGGAAACGTATACGGAATAGTAGACGGTACAGTCTACCTCAAAAAGCACGACACGCTGACGCCATTCGTGTGGGGCGGGCGCTGCATGAAGTTGGAGGAGGGGACAGAGACCCTCGGCGGCTTTGCGGTGACTACGCGCCAGAACCCGCGCGGCGGTATCGAGCGAGATGGCGTGCGGATGGAAGCGCCGGGTGAGACCACCACCACGCTGGCGATGAAACGCATGCAACGTGACACAATGAAAACCGAGTTGCGGCGTTGCTTATATGACCTGGACTTGCGGATGCACTGCTCCGGCGTCGACCGCGATTCTCCCTACAAGTGGGAGGAGATCACCAGGTACTGCAAGTCGAAGATGACAGATCGTGCCATCTCCGGCTCCGGTTGGGAAGGCGACGAAGAGTCGATGGTTACATTCAGCGTCGCCGCACTCAGCGTGGAAGATATCTACCGCGTGAGCGGGAGCCTGGGTGAACCGGCACACGACGACCTGTCGCTGGCGACGACCATCACCGACGTTACCACGTGCCAGCCTGAACGTTGCCCCGACCACTGTGATGAACAGGAGGAGTGTGTGGTGGTAGCCGTGACGGAAGACGACGCCGGAACTGGCTGGCCGCATCTGCTCATCAACCTCTACGGTGGCGATCTCGACCTATGGACACAGCAACCGTTGACGGCTTTCGGTGCTAACGACGCGGCGGCAGTCGTATGTATCGGCGAGTTCCTGGTAGTAGTGAGCACCGGAGATACCTCGATCATCTACAGCGACGATCGGGGCGTGACACAGGTCTACATCGACCAGGCAACGTACACCGACTGGGCAGCGAACCCTCCGACGTGTATCGATGCTATCGACCAGACCTTCGTCGTTATGGGCGGACAGAACGGCTATGTTTACGGCTCATTCGACGCGGCCCGCACCTGGGAGACGCTGAGCGATGGGACGGCGACGGCGGGCAACCTGGTTGACATCGCGATCTCGCGGGATAACCCGCAGGTCATCTATGCCATAGATGCCACGAACAACGTCGTCAAGTCCGAAAACGGTGGTGAAACCTGGTTTGCAGTTACGGCGACAGGTGGCGGCAACTCACTCTCGCTATATGTCATCAACCAGTCCACGGTCATTGTCGGCACGGCCGACGGAGAACTCTATCAGACCGTCGACGGTGGTACAACCTGGGTCGAGCAGGGAGACCTGCCTGGCCTGACCACGAAAGCCAACAATAATATCGAATCCATCTCCGGCTGCGGCTGCGGCGTGCTCTACCTGGTGGCGAGTGATACCACGGCGCACGAACAGAAAGTATTTCGCAACGTAGATGGTGGAGCGTCGGGCCGCTGGTTCGAACCAGGAGACTACGAAGACCCCGGCGCGTCCAACGTGATGACCAGGGTGGCCTGTTGTAACGCCAACCATGCTATCGTGACCGGCGGGCAGGCGGCAGCCACCGATGCGGTGCTGCTGTTGATGTAAAATGACAGAGTACACCACGGGGGCTGGTGTGCGGCTGGAGGTAGGCAAACTACCACGTCAGATAATTGACAAGTTCCTGGTTGCCAGGCTGCCGCCAGAGCCACCCGCGCGGAAGGCCGAAGCGTTCGGCGGCATCGTGGAGGAAGTCCCGGTGCTGGATGATCCGGCTTACCTGGCAGACCTACAGACCTACTATACCCGCCTCGGAGACGAACAGATCGATCTCGTAGCCGAGGCGGTTCGGATAATAGACATGCCTGAGCGCGAGGCGGCACTGATGGAGATGGAAGACCTGCGCTCCATCGGCCTGGCGGAAGAAGACGACTTCGCCGCGCAGTTACGCTACATCGTGCTGGCAAACGACGAAGACTTGGCAAACGTCGTAGAACTGGTATTCTACCAGAGCACGGTGACAGCGCGCGGGATAGAGGAAGCGACGCGAGCATTCAACGTGACGTGGATGGGCCAGCCGGTGACGGCATGGCACGTGCCGCGAGTGCCAGGCCGTTACAGCCAGCAGTTTGAGGACAGGAAAGTGGCGCAACACAATCACTATACCTGGAGAGAGTTCTGTACGCTACCAGGGCCAGAACAGTCGGCAGAAGTGGCGTTTTATCGGCTGAGCCAGAGACTAGAATGGCTCATGATTCGAAGATAGGGGGGGCAAGATGAAAGAGGGCACATTTGAACTGAAGTGCGGCACGGTATTACACCTGCGACAAGTAAACCGACAGGCATTGCGACCGATCATGCTAAAACTAGGCGGTGGCAGCACGCTCCGAGACCCTGAGCGATTGCGCAAACTGACCGGCAAGGCGATGGAACAGGCGACGCAGGGTGTCGAACAATTGTTCAACTACTGCGCCGGGTGGGGTGTGACAGATGATCCGCCAGAGGATGCAGTTGCAGAACTGACAGAGATGGGTTTCAATATGAGTACGCCGCGCCTGGCTCGCATCAACTGGATTCGCTACATGCTGGTGGCCGACGAAATGGAAGGCGGTGAACTGGTGGGGGCCGTTCTGACGTACTCATCCAAAGACTGGTTGGCGCAGGATGAGGTGATAGAAGAGACAGAGGGGGCGGAGGCGGAGTAGGCAGTGGCATTTGAGCAACTAGGACTGGAAATAGCAGTCGTGGGATTTGGCACGTTCATGTCCCAGATGAAGGGCATGGACGAGGCCATTGGCTCTACCGGCAAGGCATGGGAGGGGCTGGGCGGCCTGGCCGGAACCAACATGGCCGAAGTGGGCCGCGCCATGAGCCAGATGGGGAAAGCCACCCAAGAGACGCTGGGCCAGATGCAACCGCTGGGCCTGGCGATGGGCGCAGTAGCGGCGGCTGGCACAGGACTCATCACTGCTTCAACTATGACAGCAGCACGCCAAGAGGAGCTAGGATTAGTCCTTGAAGTGGTAGGCAAAAATGCTGGATATACCGCCGAACAGTTACACCAGTATGAAGCCGATGTGAAGGGAATGGGCATCACGACGATGGCCGCGCGCCAGTCGCTCGTACAGATGGCTCAGGCCCATATCGACCTGGCCCACGGTGCAGACCTGGCGCGGCTGGCGCAGGACGCCGCTGTTATTGCCGGACTTGACTCCTCAGAAGCGTTTGAAACCCTCATCACTGTCATCCAGCGCGGTAGCCCGGTGATGGCCCGCACGATGGGCCTGAATGTAGACTTTATGAGTTCCTACGAGCGGCTGGCCGAGCAACTGGGCATTACGACTGATGAATTGACCGCTGACCAGAAGATGCAGGCGCGACTCAATGAAGTAATGGCCCAGGGAGTGACTATCGCTGGAACATACGAGGCGGCGATGGAGTCGGCGGGTAAACAGATGCGCTCGATCAACCGTCACTGGGTAGAGGCGAAGGCCGCACTGGGCGAGGCGTTCCTGCCATATCTGAGTAAAGCAGTCGTGGGCATCACGGACTTGCTGAAAGCGTTCAATTCGCTTGATGCTGGGCAGAAGCAAGCTGTTGCGGGGTTTATCGGCGTTGGCACGGCAATGACAGCAGTGGGCAGTGCCGCTATTCTGGTGGGGCCTAAAGTCATCACGCTGTTTCAATCATTGGGGCCATTGGTGACGCTTGCCTCTGATACCGGTTTTGCCATGCAGCTGTTAGGAGCGGGAGCGAGCACGTCAGGCTTGGGGCTGGCGGGATTTGCAGCTGCCGCTGCCGCTGCTGCTATCCCCCTGGCTGCCCTGGCTGCGGTGGCCGGAGCTGGCTATCTTGCCATAACCAATCTGAACTATACTGACCAAGAAGCTATCGCGTCACTAGACCAGATGGCGGAGGCA
>Ga0209986_10005497_pt1 | contig 10500 bp, 10 predicted proteins | sample BlataG_FD_183168 | JGI IMG/M metagenome (GOLD analysis project Ga0209986, IMG submission 183168) | Deep subsurface microbial communities from Black Sea to uncover new lineages of life (NeLLi) - Black_00105 metaG (SPAdes) (version 2) | ecosystem: Environmental > Aquatic > Marine > Oceanic >...
TCATCAGGCATCAATCCAAGAGTGGTTGCCAGCAATGTATGAACCGGATCCCCATGGCGAAAGGACATCCAGGTGCGTATGGGTAAATATGCAGCAGCCCCGAGGGTGAATGAGAAATTAAAACGGCTTATCGATTTATGTCCCCCATTCGATTGCAGCGGATCCTGGTCTAGAATGCGCAAAACAGCGCTTGGCCACAGGCTTTGAACCTTGCCTGCCATGAATTTCAAGCTGACTTCAGTCCCTCTCACAAGCATGACCCGTCGATCCCCGACGCCGTAAATTTCGAGCGATATGGGTAACGGCATTGAAGTGATGAACTGCCCCACAGCTTCTTCATCTACCTGGTTGTGCGCTGGTAGCTGCAGCTCAGCCACCCTTTCTTCATCGATAGCGCCAGCTCCTGATGTCAATGCCCCCGGGTTCTTGGTAATCGAGTCAAATATCCATTGACTGTCTATTACTCTCAGGGTGGCCCCACAGTGATGACATCGCATTCCCTGGGAAGCCCCTTCTTCAAGCGTGCAAGTTGTATGACCATGAGGACACACGACCTTCGGCTCAGAAAACATGATCACCCCTGGTTCTTATCCAAGATAGCGGGCCGGTGCGATTCACAATAGCCGCGGAATGCGGTGGGTAAATTAAATGAAATGAGGTATGGTGACCCGCGCGCATCGTTTCGCAAGCCATTCCCAAATCTTTTACTCCTCCAGCGGCGTTAAAACAGCTGAATTTGGGGCCTTTTATTCGATTGTACGAGAAAAAACCACTCATGAACGTGACCAAAGTGTCCGTAGAAGCGTTACCTTACCGTTCCCTTCCATGCGAGGTTATCTTCCACGACCTCGGCAATCTGGAATTGTGTCCGCCGCAAATCCGATGGGTGACGACGTCATATGTAATGTTTGAAAGGGGGAATTAATTATCTTGGTGGGTTAGAAGGTGTTGTGTGGTGTTTATTGTGTAAATACAGCCTCGATTAAAGTACGAGACGCAAGAATTGTCCCTTGATGGCGAAGCTCTAAGGATAACTCTGGAAGGAGATTCTGATGTCTCAAACCGAGGATACTTTTACAGGATTGAGCCCGCCGTAAGCCGTAGCCGTGCACATCGTCTTTGCCTCATGGGTTGGTTGGTACCGACGTCAAAGCGCCCAGCCGAGGATGACCGGGCGCTACGCCTCTTCGCTGGAGCAGTTGAGGTGATGAAATTTCACCACCGCGCTTATGTGCTGCAGCCGCTCCACCATCTTGATCCCATTTAGTTCAAGCTTGGATCTCGGGTGGGCAGCTTGCTCAGCGCACCCTGGCTGGCAGCGAGTATCTCCGCCGTCAATTCGCCGGGCAGTTCTGCCACAAGGCGGCGGAGGTTGTGGCGGTAAGCCCTTAGACAGATGCGTCGAGCAACCGACTCGAGGAACCCAAAGACGTCGGTATGCTCTGCTACAGCCTCCAGTGCCTCAACAGCCCTCACCAACGAGCGACCGTAGGCTACGGCGTTGGCCAGTAAATCCGGCGAATCGGTTTTCATCATCTTACACCTCACACAATATTATCCGTCATCCTGGGTAGGAGAGAAAGAATGTGGAGTGGCCCGGGCCGTTACTAAGCGGGAGGCAAACTCCCTATTACGTATCAAGCGAAATCAATGGCGCACAATATATAGAGGCACTCCATATCTACCAAAATCACTCAAAGATTTACTGCGAACTTAATTCCCATTAATCCCACAATCAGATTCAATCTTTCTCTTTCCCAACGTTTTCCTCGGGTGATGTCGGTATAATGTTGACTTTACTTGGGCAAGATGGATTAGATCAAGCAGGAGAAATGCATCTATTAGTGGGGAGACTTCAAGAGAGCCAAGAACTCCCCCGGCTGTACGACACCGATTGGCCCACCTCTAAAATCTTTGGGGTTTCTTGTAATCAGATAATCAGCACCGGCTCGAGCTGCGGCAGCCATTTGCACCGCATCCTCAAAGTCAGGCCACCCCAATCCAACCGCATCCTGGATAACATCCTGGTCCACTGCAGCTACTGAAAAAACCCTCAGAATATCCTGGACTGCGATTTTCGCCCTCATATTATCCAGATGTCGTGCAATAAGGTAATGCACGGTTGTCATACTGTGGGCAGCAATGAATCCCTCGACTTCACCAGCCTCAATTGCACCCCACACCTCAGCCGATGCCTGATAATGGGGTTCCCGCCTCCCTAGTACATCTAGGATGACGTTGAGATCAACGAGCGCTTTCATCTCTGATCCCATACTTCTCATCCAAGTGTGCTCGATGTTCCCGCATGGATATGTCCGCAGGTAAAATGCCGGATATTCGCCTCAGGATCGGAGCCTGCTTGTAGGACTTGGTTTCGCCTGGTAGATTACGCAGAAATTCGGATATCAACTTCGAGAGCGAAGTATCATGTCTTTCAGCATAATCCTTCGCAGCCTCGATCCAGCGAGCATCTACCCGTACGGTCAGTTTCCTTTTCTCGGCCATAGATTCACGACTCCTATTAATGAATAGTTGCCGTATACATTGTACCATATATATACGGCTGTATGAATCGAATTTTTTCAACACCCTACCCGAGCATGGTGTATGGACTTGAGACATAGGGTGATGAAATGTTGTGAGTCGTAGCTGTAAGTGTCACAAGCCTGACGGTCTACATTTCGTGCGGACAGCTGAATTTGAAAGCCTTGGGATACAGGCTCATAACCCCCAGATCCCTGGTTCTAATCCTAAACAAGGGGGCTTGGAAGAGAAAAGGCACCCTTTCAGGCGCCTCCAGGTAGCGGGGCTCAGATTCGAATCCCGTCTCGCTGCGCTCGCGGGACGAACACCGGTAAGACCATCCAGTGCGAACGGCGGCTGAGGACCTTCAGGTTATGAGTTCAGCTCCCAAAACAGGGGGCTTGGACCGTAAGGCTGGGTTTCCAAGGGTGGCCTTCTGATTTTCGATTGCTTGAAACCCGGTTAGATGATGTTAATTTTTCTATATCAAGGAACAAGGATGGGTAAGAGACAAATGTTTCTCCTGTTGACGAATACTGGAAATAGCTAGCCTGGCGGTACCGAATTCCGCAGATAACGATTCACATTGGGTTCAAGTATTGAACTATTGGAAATTCAATGTCGGGATCGTCAAAACCTATTGAGTACACCCCTACCTATTTTGACCTGACAACATAATTCTCGAAAGCAGGAGTCCGTGAGGACCTTGGTGGGGGATAATCACCGCAGGAATCACATAACATGAGCAACTACTAGCTATACACAGGTTTATTATTACCTTTCAGGCTACTAATTTTTCATTGCGACCTCTATTGATCGCAAAGAAACCTTCTTGGACCTTGTCGTAGCCTTGCTGGTTGAACGGGCATACTTTGATGCAAATTGAGCAACCATGGTGGTTGGTAAAGTAGGGGAAACACTTACCATTGTCGAGTACTGTAACCAAGCCGTTCTCATGATGGATGGGGGACTCGTAGAACGCATCAGGTGGGCATTCACGAAGGCAACGGCGGCACGACTCACAAAAATCTAAGATCCAGGCATGTTCATCGCCAGTGTAGACCGGAAAATTTTGTATCTCAGTGAACACTGCCGCCAAACGCACACGTGGACCGAACTGTGGGGTGATCACCAAGCCGCTAAAACCCCGCCAACCCAATCCAGCCGCTTGCGCCATCGGGGTGTACAAGGCCATCCCGCCGAGGGGGTGCCCGGCATGCGTAGCATAACCACGCTCTCTCAACCAATCTGCGACCTTGTTCGATACCTTTCCCAGTGCGTTATACGTCTCGTGCACCATAACAGCCGTATCCGGATTTGGCGCCAGGTCCATACGCGCTTTGCTCATTTCCATAACCAACACAATAGCCTGTGTGTAGCGGATGGCAGTGTCCTGAAATACCCACTCTTGGGGAACTGTGGCAAAACCGATCTCGTCTGCTCCAGCAGACTTGGAAAATCTGTGCAGCGCATCCAGCGTTTCTGGATCAATGTGCCTCTTCCCATTGCTTGGATTCCGGTCCAGATCAAGGACAGACTTGCGGATATTGACCACGCTGCCAATCATCTGCGGAAAAGAGCGCGGAAAACCTGGCATGGGCGGTTGGTCACCTTCGAGCTTGAGGCCTTCTCGAGGAATGTGAAAACGGACGGGGGAGTTTTTTCCACCACGTAACGCCTCTGGGCGCTCGATTACATTAGCTTCCCAACGATCCATTCTATCCAGCAGGGGTTTCATCACGCGATCCTTGAAAACCTGCTTCATCTGCTTCTTGAGATTCATGGTTTACACTCGTGAAGGAAGTGGATTTTCATCAGGTACTGATTTTACGGGTATCACGAACTGGGGAGCCCGGGGATTCCCCTTGAAGCGCTTCTTAATTGCCTTATATCCCACCTGGCTGAAGGGGCAGATCGCCAGGCAGATTGCACAACCATAATTGCGGGTGAAATACTCACGACAGTCCGCATGATCGATACATTGCATGCCTCCATCGCCACGTGCTCGTGGTACGTCATAGATGGCATCAACCGGACAGTTCCGAACGCACTTCTTGCACATCGCACAGAAATCGCGCACCCATAGGTGGTCATTGCTTTCTTGGATGGGTAGATTTTCGATGTTGGTGTAGATGGTGTTGATACGCAGGCGTGCGCCCTCGCCGGGGGTGATAAGCAAGCCGTGATAACCGATCGCGCCTATCCCGGCTAGTTCCGCCAGATAGTCGTAATCCGTGATGCCTCCCAACGCCATTCCAGGGTAGGCCGCAAATCCTGCTTTCTTCATGAAACGGGCCAGTTTATTGCCGATGATGGCCAAGCGCTTGTAGCCTTTCATGACCTCGACTTGTGACTCAAAGCTGGGTGAGGTGTCGATGGGCTCTTTGTCCATCTCAACTGTATAGACGACTGCATACTCGTGCGGAATTCCTTTACCCCGAAAGATGGCATTGCGTGGCACCTTGATGTACTTGATGTCCTTGACACCAGAGGAATATGCACGTGATTCGAGCTCGGTGATGAACTCGGAACTGGCGAGGGATTGGGTCGGTTTGAACTTGCCGTCGTAACCCTTCGCGGCGCGTAGCATGTTGAGAAAGAGCGGTACAGCATGTGGTAAGACTACTCGCCGCTGATTCCGGGTCAGATTCCCTAATGAAACTTCGCTTAAAGGCAAGCCGGAGTCAAAGGGGGTACGCGGTTTCGACTCAGGGGCAGGTTCAACCAGAGTTTCGAAGTTCTCGAGGTGGCTGTCCATCGCCTCGAGTGTTGCATCGATCGACGGGGCTTCGGCGTCTGAGCCACCGCTACCAAGCAGTATGAAAGATATTCTTTGTAACAGGGCATTAGCTGAAGATGTCATGCTTTACCTCAGCAAATCATCTCTAGGTACAGATCCACAATCGTTTCGATATCTTTTGTCGTCGGAACTTCTGGTGAGTGGCCACCCACCAGCAACCCATCTATGAGCAGATATGATAAAAACTGGGCTGTGAAAAATCGGACCGCTGCCGGGATCCTCTCCCGCTTAATGCTCACCACTCCTTGGTCGTGCGCGGTAGTCAGCACGGTCGAGAGCATAGTAATAACTCTTCGCGTAATCCTATCGCGGAAGTTGCGACCGAGTTCTGGAAAAGTGCTGGTTTCTGCCAACAGGGTCCGGGCTAGGCTGACTGTGTGTGGAGCTAGAAGGTGATTAACTGCGGCAGACGCAAACTGAAATAAAATCTGGCGTAATTGCTCCTGGCTGTTGATCATCAACTTCTCAGACGAGATCAGACCCCAGGTCGCACTCACTTCATCCAAGGATTGTTCGATAATTCCAATGAATAGATTCTCCTTACAATCAAAATGGTTGTAGAGGGTAGGCTTCGAGACCTGCGCTTCAACCCGGATGGCGTCCATGCTTGTGCGTGAATAGCCATCTCTTAAAAACAGGGTTTGAGCAGCTTCGATGATCTGCTTGCGTTTGGCTTGTGATCGGGGACTCAGACTGAGTTCCGTGTGAACCAGGTCAGTCAAATCGGTATCCTATTACTAAACTATACGGTTTAGTTTATTCTATAAGTATTATCCTGACCAGTCAATGCTTCCTTGAATTACATAGATAATCGACACCTTGTGTCATCACCAGCTTTACAAGATTCAGGAAACCCATATTGATGCCTCCAAACTTTCTTGAATTAAGGCCTTTCAGATTCGAACCAAGGACCTGGAGATCCTTGAACCGAGTCCTGAGCGATTACCCTTAGAACTACTTGTTGGATGACCCTGCTCCAGTATTCAGAAGCACCACCCGGAATGTGTTCTGGATCTCTTTACAACCCAAGTTGTTCCATCACGACTTCGACTTGTTCGGCTTCACGCAGAATTCGACGCGCGCTTTCCTTTGACAGTTTCCCTAGACGCGCCAGGTGGAAAAGCGATTCTGCTGGATATTCTGAGACCATCTCAGCATACGCTTTTGCTTGCTGGCGGGATAATAGCTGACCAATCCCTGGCGTATTCTCCAACTCGGTTAGCAGCCGCTCGCTTTCGGTTCGCACAAACGCCATGATCAAATCCAGGCCTCGCTCGCTCTCCTCATCCCACGGTTCAGAGAAATCGATCTTGGTTCTGATCTCAGCGGCTTGCTTGGATTTCTCAATCCGATACTGATTACGGAGCGCAGACCAATGATCTCCCCGGCTTGCCACTGAGATCAAGCGAAAGTCCGGGAGGAGCAATCCCGTTAGCGATCGACCATGGGCACAGCCCGTGTCCAGACCAAAGATGCGATCTTGATAGATGAAAGGATCACCCGTTCGAAGATAGTCCATATGGCCCACAATCACGGGCTTTTCATCATCCCATAGTTCGTACCATGGTCGATCGTAGTTCGATCGGAGGTAGTGATCCCCTCCCATCGTCCCGCACAGCACACGCTCTCTTTGTGCTTCGAGAGGAATCCCCGTCTCAAGATAACCATGGACGAGGATTGCTTCTGGGAGTTCGAGATAGAGCGGAAGGCTTTCCATCCACGCGACAGCTTCGGGGTAACCATCATCTAGCTGGTGGCGAGTGATGCGCTGCGAAAGCGCTGGTTGGAGCTCGCAACGAAAGGATCTTATGTGCTTCCTCTCATGGTTGCCCATCAATGAGGAAGCACCCGGTTGCGTTCGGAAAAAGTCGAGAACTTCCGGCGACTCCGGACCCCGATCGACAATGTCACCCAGCGCGATGATCCTGTCCCCCTGGGTCAGCTCAGCTTCTTCCAGCAGATCCTGCAGCTCGACGTAGCAGCCATGGATATCCCCGATTATCAGGATTCTCGTCGGTCTACTCATACCTCTGGTGACCCCTCTAGCTCGGTGAGGATTTCGTACGCTTGATAAAGCCGGTTGCGGGCACGCCCGGTTACCTCCCGAAGGATATTCATCTGTTCCAATTTCTCTACGTACCGCTGTGCGCTAAGGTATGGCACATCCATCGCCTCTTCGAGTTGACGAATGCTCAGAATGGGACGTTCGAACAGCACATCGATAGCCTGGATCAAACGATCTGCGGCACGCTCATCCTGCAACAGTGCTTGATAGGTATGTCTCAAGCGCTGGAGACGTTCGATGCGAACAACCGCATCCTCCGACTGATCCTGAATTCCCTCCAAGAAGAAAGCGAGCCAGGCCTCCCATTCCCCTCTTTGGCTGACCGCCAGCAGGTGGTCATAATATGCTGTGCGATGACTATCGAAGAACGCGCTCAAGTAGAGCCAGGGTTGGGAAATCAAACTCCACTCGATCAGCAAGAGGATGCTCAGCAATCGTCCAATGCGGCCATTGCCGTCCAGGAAGGGATGGATGGCTTCAAACTGATAGTGGATCAGCGCTGCCTGCACCAACTGTGGGAGGTCGGACGATGCGTGGATGTACCTCTCTAAATCGTCCAGGGCCGTGTGCATCTCCTCGACCGGCGGTGGGACGAACCGGGCTGACTCCAGGGTGCTGCCAGGAGGACCGATCCAATTCTGGCTGCGGCGAAAGTCACCCGGGGTCAGGTGCTCACCACGGGCACCCTCCATCAATTCAGCATGAATCTCGCGAATCAGGCGCAGGCTGACGGGTAATGAACCCAATCGCTCGATGCCGTAATCTAATGCTTTCACGTAGTTGTGAACTTCACGAACATCCGTCGCTGGTTCAAGGTAGGAAAGCTGGGACGCTTCATACACATAGACATCGTTCAACGAAGCACGCGTCCCTTCGATGCGTGAGGAGAGCACCGCCTCCCGGCGGATGAAAGGTCGTACGAAGATGTGCGGTGAGAGCAATGTATTGGCGAGACTATCGAGCTTTCCCAAGGCTCGCTCGGCAGTGCCCACAGCAGAGATCAAGGAGGAGGACCATTGAAGGGTTGGCGGCAGCGGATTGGGGATGAAGGTCCAGTAGCCCTTGGGAGAACGGATGACCCTACCGGCTGTGCTGGTCTTGAAATCCTTTGGGTTCATAGAATTGACCTGTCAATTCGCAGTAAGATTATTTACATATTACACGTAATGTGTAAATAAAGCAATTCCTTATTTACACTTCGAACAAGCTCCTCGGACAGATACGTTCATTCGGAATTTGGATGGAATTTGTACAACAAGCCTGACGAGCTGAGATTGCAGCGAGCAGATCGAAACTCCTCGAATCACGGGGGATAGGCTCATACCCTAGGGGTTATTGGTTCTAATCCTGGAACACCACCCTCGGCGACGAAAAGATACGACAAACCCCCTTAAAGGCGGGTGTTTAATGCATAAAATGATCGGTTCTGCCTTGTTTTTCCGCATGATTCAGCCGTATATGCCCCGGGAGTATTGCTACTCATCGTGACTGGGATCCCGGGGTCCTTAGTTCGAATCCTAAAACAGGGGGCTGGGGTTTAACGAAAAAGACACCCGGTCGGGTGCCTTTTCGTAAAAAAGGTAGCGGGGCTAGGATTCGAACCTAGGACCTTCAGGTTATGAGCCTGACGAAGGGATAATATTGAGAGTCTATTGCGATCAAATGTGAATGATATTCGTCATATACAAAAGTTGGCTTCTAACAAGCTGTTTGATCACATTAATTGTAATGCTCGAGGTCTAGCAGTTATTGTCTTAGCCAGATCCTGGTACCGATTATCTCAATAATCGGAAGCAGACAGAAGCATCACTCATTTGTTCCCACACACAGGCGAGTAAAGAATTCAAGTTGAGCTGGTGTCTGCTCCTCCAAGTAGGCGCCCAATGCTCTCCATAAATTCAGAAGGTGAGAGTACCGACACTCCATGCTTTTCAAGGTATTGAAAGTGGGACAAATTGCCCGTAACAACAGCATCAACGCGAGCTGTAATAACAACTTCCGCGAATGGCAGGTCACCTGGGTCGGGATTTTCTGTGAATCCTAATGGCTTGGCTACTATATGAATTCCACTCAACTTTATTTGCTCAATCAGGTCTCGGACATTCTTTTCTGAAAACCCAAAGGCGGGCCGTCTAAGCACATCTATGTATTCAGCAATGATGCGATCATCATAAGCCACTTGCACCACATTTAATGTTACTTGATCCACGACTCGTGCATGTGACCCAAAAGGATTTAGAAGGCCCGATACCAGGACGTTCGTATCAAGGATAATTAGCACCGGCGGGATTCTTCGAGATTAATCAACGCCTTGATCTAACTGCATCAATCTCAGCTTGGATCTCTTCTTGCGTAAGGCGATCTAGCCCACCCTCACGCGCAGCAGACCTCATCTCTGCCACAGCCATTTGTGCCCGAACTTGGCTAACCAATCGCAGCAGGGATTCAAGCGACTCGTGCGCAGCATCAAGGACAATTGCGAAAGGCTCCCCGTTCTTATTTAGAATGATTGTCCCCTCACGACTCAGGATTTCTTCGAACTTTCCTGGTTCATTCCGAATAATCCTGTATGGTATTGCTTCCATTATTCCACCTGTAGCTATATTGTAGCCCATTGCGCTACATTGTCAAGAGGATCATTCTTTCATCGATGTAGACTTATTACAAATCAGGAATAGTGGCGGATGTACCACCTAATAACGACGAGCTTCCGATTATCGAAATAATCGGAAGCAGAAGGCTATTCCCCCCACCCAATTATCGTTCCCTCAACCCTCAACATCGACCAGTGATTGAATATCCCTATCAAACACTTTCACACGCTCACCTGTGAAAACCTTTTTGGTACAATTTTCATTTCCTATTAGCCCCTTACTCTCTTACGTATGACCATCTGTTACCGCTATGCAACCTCCGATCTTCCCCCCTGCTTGATGTAGTTACATATAGTATAATGTGGTTGCACAGCAAGTGTTAGCGAGGTGACCGATATGAACGAGTCCGGTGATGTGAGGGTCGGAATAAGAGAACTAAAAGCCCGTCTCAGCAAGTACATTCGTATGGTTAAGAACGGCAAAGTAGTGATTGTAACCGAATACGGTAAGCCCGTGGG
>Ga0209986_10005498_pt1 | contig 10498 bp, 14 predicted proteins | sample BlataG_FD_183168 | JGI IMG/M metagenome (GOLD analysis project Ga0209986, IMG submission 183168) | Deep subsurface microbial communities from Black Sea to uncover new lineages of life (NeLLi) - Black_00105 metaG (SPAdes) (version 2) | ecosystem: Environmental > Aquatic > Marine > Oceanic >...
CATTTCTGCTCCTACCATTCTAAGGAATGAGGAGATTGTACGATTACCATATCTCTCAAATTCTTTCTCATAAGTATCAGGTAGATACTGATTCAAGAAATCAAAGTTGGTAATATAATTTGTTGCGGTTGGTATTTGCTGTGCACTTGGCTGCAAATCAAACCCCGGTGTTGTTTGAACACTTCCTGCCATAATTTTTCTTTTTTAATTTTTAAACTTATTTTTTACTTCTAATTTTTAAACCTCTACCCGAGTCGTTGCCGAGAGATTTAATTTGCATCCCGCCTTTAGAAGTTACTTCAGGTGTTTTACGTTCAGACATATTAATGTTTTTCGTCTTACGCATCACATCATCAGTAGCCTCTGCCTTGCCTTGCTCATAAAAGAACTTAGCAAACTTTTCAGGATTCATTGCAATAGACAAAGCCTTATGGTATCCTACTGCATCTTCGATAAGTCCATCTTCATTCAAAAACTTTCCTATAAAGTTATTTGGGTCAGATTGAGCTTTCTTTAGTTCAGTAGCGTCACCCGGAGAATAAGTTACCTTTTTATCGTCAAGCGTGAACTCAAAACCTTTGAACTCACTTCCGAATACGTTATCGGTTTTCTTATAAAACCAATCACGCCTTCTTTGTAACTCTTCTTCGTAAGTCTTTGATGACTCTATATATTGTTTATATGCCTCAAGGTCTTTCGCATCACTTTCAGAAATAGAACTCCGGCTTGACTCAAGGGGAACTCTGTACTTTTCCTTCTGCTCATTGAAATACTTTTTGGCTTTAGCAATAGTCTTTTTTCTTGCTATTTTGATTTTCTTAATGTCTGCCTCATCATCTAACTCCTCATCAAAGGTGTAATCATCCATCAACATATCGATGTCTTCAGAATCTAATCCTTCTTCAGTTACACTAAGATATTCTCGTAGCAATGCATCAGAGCTTAGCTCATCAAAATCTTTGTTTAACTTAACAAAGTCATCGATTCCTCGCCCTGTTTCTTTTTTGTACTTGTAATAAGCTGCAACATCTTCAGGCATCTCTTCAGATTCCTGAGCTGCTGTAAGCTCATCAAGAGAATTAATATCTCTTCCGTACTTATTCTTAATAAATGAAAGAACACTTTCCTCATTTAGCTCTGAGGGTTGAGCTGTATCTTCTTGTGTTTGGCTTTCCGACTGTACACTTTCTTGTTCCTGTGTGGGCTCTGTGGCTTCATTACTTTCTTCCACATCAGTTCCACTCTCTTCATTTAACTTTTCTTCGTGCTTTTCGAGTAACTCCTGTTCAACTTGTTGTACAGACTTTTCCTCAGTAACACCTACTTCTTTTACTTTAATTTCCATTTGATTTGATTTTATGCAAAATTAAACAAAAAATAATTATGTTTTTACCTAGGTTCAAATTCAGCTAGGTCAAACCCATCTAAACTATCCTCATTAGATTCAAAGTTCATAGGTGGTAAATTATTCTTTCTTTGATTTATTAGTTTTGATTGCTCAGAGTTTTGTTGGCTAATTCTATCAGACTTAGCTTTCTCTCTTTGGTCTTCTCTACTTTGTAACTGCTCTGCCTCCATACCTCTAAGCTGCATATTTAAACTAAACTCTTTATCCATTAACTGAGACTTGAGCATAGCTTCATTCTTCATTTTTTCTATTTCAAACGCTATTTCTGCTTGCTTCAACTGCATCTTAGATTGAGACTCAGCTTGCATTTTTTGCATAGCAGTTTGAGCAGCCATTTGCTGAGACTGCAACTGTTGCTGTGCTTGCATAGCTTGTTGTTGCATTGCCATCTTTTCTTCTCTCTCTTGCTTAGCTTTACGTTTTACTTTCAATAACTGATTAGCTAACTTGATATTTTTTATCTCACGAATATCAATAGCATCTTCAAGGTTAATGTCTCCTTTAGATAATGCCATTTGAATATTCTGCTCAAGCTGAGACTTTTGCTCTTCATCAGGCGATACCTCAATGAATATTCCAAAGTCATATAGATATAAGTCATTTATATCATCTAAAATAGATACATTGTACTTACCTATCTTATTGATAAACTCATCTTTGAAATCTGCATACTCTAATATATCACTTACTCTATAAGATAAACTTTCAGCTAATGTTCTATACATATAAAGACTTCCATCTAGTATATGTCTAGTTGCAGTATTTGAATTTGCTGCTGCTAGTTTCTGTAAACCAACCAAAGCATTCGGGTCAGGTGTACTTCCATCTCTAGCTTCGTTTAGTCCCGTTACATTTCTGATTTGGTTTAGATAATGATTATAATTACCAATAAGCATCTGTGCTTTTGATGCACCTGAGTTAGATGTTAATTGCTGTATTGGAACTCGTGCATTATTGAACTCACCATCTCCTGTATAACTTCTACCAATTACACTACCTGTTTGGAAGTATAGTCTCAATGCATCTTCAGGATTGTATGCTGCACCTGTACCCAAGTCAACTTCATTCAAACCATCAGCATCGATAAACACACCATCAGGTACAACCTTAGCAATAACCTGCTGTAGTTTTAAGTGAGTAATCTGAATCAAATCTGCAAATGGTATCATACGTCTTACTAAAGACTCTATAACACCTTTGTACATTCTTGGAGCAACAGCAACATAATTAGGAAGTGCGTGCTGTGTAGCAGACTTTGGTCTAACCATATTCTCAGCCATCTCCCATTTTAGAATTATGTTTGTTCCCATAACCATAACTCCACTATACCATACATCAATGGTCTTTTCTACTTTTTCAAATGACCCTTCCTCCATCATTTCTTCAGGTGGATTAAATTGGTCATCTTTTTCTACCATTGATATAGCCCCACTATCTTTAATCTTTTTCTTATATACAACTTTTTTAGTTGTCTTATAATTAAAATACATTAAAGTGGTAGTATCTCTATAGAATATATCGTTGTCGTAATACTGAGCTACATTATAGTAATCATACCAAGATTGACCGTATTTAGATATTTCTTCTAAATCAGCATTAGTTAATGTTGGGTCTATCTTCTTGAGCTCAACAATTGGAACAGTTTTTATCTCACCCCAATAGAAACAATCTTTAAAGTTAGGGTCTTCGGTATAGCTATATACTAAATTTGCAGGGTCAACATATTCAACCTTTACGCCTGCACCCGGCAAAAATTCAGTCTTAGCTACACCGATTCCTAATACAGTAAGGTCATAATCAATTCTTCTACGAGTATCTTCGTAGTGATTCTCGTCAAACATTGTATCAATAGCAGTCTCTTCTGCTATCTCTATTGCAGGCTTATAATTAAGCTGCATATATAATGCTAGCTCTTCATCTGTTTCAGGTAAGTCTTCAGGATTTACAGTAAAAGGATTGACGTTTGTATTCTCCTGTATTTTTTCTAAAAATGGTTTAGCTACCATTTGTCCCTCAACCATCTGTTGGAATTTACTTCTCTTTGATTGAGATAAAGCATCTTGAGAATATGCCTTTACTTTGAACAATCTGTCAGACATACCGTTTACAACGATGTCTACAAATTTTGGTAGTATTGGTACAGGAGTCCAATCTAAATTTAGATAAGATAAATCTCCATCAACCGCTAATTCATTTTTATATTTACCCACAGACTGCTCTCCTCGAGCATATAATCTTAATCTGTGAAAGCCTTGCCATTGGCTATAAAACCTACATTGCCTTCCATCCTTTTTGAACCACTCGTATTGAATAGCTTGACCAATTTGTAATCCAAATTCATCAGTTGCTTTTTCAGCATCTGAAACAAATTGACTAGGAAAGCCTGTAGATGATATGTTTACTTTAACATCGTTCATCTAATAATTTCGCTAATATTTCCCTTGTTACTGTATTTTGCAAAGTTAATCTTTATTTTTGATTGCTTTTTCTCTTGTACATATAAGTGCTTTTGTGTAGCCATTATAGCTAGTCCTGAACTTATTGAAGCATCAAACTTTGTTCTGTTTGTTATATCAAACTTAGCCCAATCTTCAAGCGTCCTGTTAAATGGCATAGAGCCTACGTCATCAGGCTCTCTATATGTCCCATCTATATCAAAGCCAACATACTTCTCTATGTATGACTCAATTGCTGCTGCGTGTGCTTGCTTAACATCCTCACTACTATTGGGTATACCTCCAAGCTCACGTTCAGTTTTTGATAATTTATTATATGTTTTATCAGGTCTATTCATACAAAACCCTCTATATCCCCTATTTTTAAAATGATACAATAAACGTGGTTTGTTATTCTCTATAAGTATTGGCATTCCATAAAATACGCAAGCCATCAACACCTCTTCAAAGAATATCTCTGCCGTTTGTGGTCTAGCTACATATTCCAAAAAAAACTCATTACTTGGAGCTTCATCCATATTAAACATAGTTACTCCGTGCAATGCACCATTAGAGCCACCACCACCTACTGTTCCTGATATATCATATGAGTCACAACCAAATGCACCTATGTGGTCATTCCCGGGATACCTAATCCCGTTCCTATCAACTACCCTGTTTTGCAAGTTCTTGTTGGGTGTCCAACTTACATTGAACCTACCACGCTTATCAGGACTAAAAACAACCTCGCTATCCTTAACACCATTCTTCCAATGAAAACTACCTCGTGTTATATGATGCTCTTTTATCAATGCATCGTTATAATCTATCTGCTGATATATCTTAGTTAGATTGAATATAGACTGCTTACTCTCGTCCCTAAATGCGTGTGATTCTGTTCGTGGGAACTGACGATAAAATTCATTTAATGCGTCTGCATCATTCTTAAGTGATGTCACCTCGTTTTCCCAATAGTTCACAGCACCTTGAGATATCATTTCGTCATCTACACCTCTAATAGGTTTTAATGGATTCTGAAATACAGGCATTCCAAACCTATCTATGAACCCTTCCATATTCCACTCCATTGGAATAAACAAAGAATACATACCACTTTTAGTTTGACCATTTGAATTACGGTTTAAAACATTAGAGTCGTTGTATAGCTTTTTAAAATTATCGCCACCTTTGTTAAGTGCATTAGACGTAGAACCCATCATACACTTACCTATAATTTTGCTACCTAATCGTAAACAGGTTTTAGTTACTCGCCAATTATTTAGAATATTATTTGGCTTAATCCACTTACCACTTTCATCGTGTACTAGTAATAATAACTTCTCACCATCATAGCTGTTATCATCTGTATTCTTCCAATCTATTGTGGTGTCCAACCCAAACAACTCATCGTCATTTGTGTCGTACATATTCTTTTTGGTAATCTTAGCTGCCGGTATACGGAATGCAAGCTCTGTCTTCGGCTTGTCCATACCATCCATAATCGGTTTGAAAAAGAAAGGTAACCTACTGTTTATAGGTACAACCTTATCAGTAAACATCTTCTTAGCATCTGAACCTGTCTTTGATAATATACCGACCCTTGAATCTTTTGCAAGTGTTCCTGTATTTACGCACTCAGAAGAACTCATAAATGAAAACCCTGAACGTCTTATTTTCAAGTACACCATACCGAAACTTCTTTTATCAGACTTACAAGCCTCCCAAAATATATACAGTATACGGTTCGCTTCACGATAGTCCGGATACCCAACATCAATAGATGTCCATTGCAGATACATATAGTGTGCTCCTGTTATATAAGTAGGTACGCCATTGTTCATAAACCAATGCCCATACTCTCGTGAATCAAATTCAGATTCAATATAATCAACCCACCTATCTTTAAACTCAGATGGTTTTTCGTTCCATTGGAATATAGATTGAATCTTCTGTAAGTCTTTTGGTATCTCTTCTCTCTCCCAATACTGCTCCTCTTTCTTGCCACTTCTTTTGTACACTTTATTAGGTACTAATGGTAATGCTATAGGCAATCCCTGTATAGAAACTATCTCACCTATCTGCCCGGTCTTTGATATGATTACCATATCATACTTTTCATCATACCCATACTTCCACGTCTTTGCCTTGTTTTTATTTTTCAAGACACTCTTTGGGACGTAATCTTCTAGCGTGACGTATAAGTTATTTTGACCTTCGTTCTGCAAATCCTTGTTTTGTGTCTACTTTACTCTTACCTTTTTCGGCAGACTCTAATGCCTCCCTTTCAAGTTCTATTCTATTTAATATTTCAAACGCATCAAATATTGCTAGCTTTTTTGTAGCAGCAGCATTTTTTAGTTTGTCAGCAGCCAAGTCATCCATTGGGTCTGCTTTTATTATATCTTCTTTAGCAACCTTTATAAGTTGCTCAACAGCCCTATGACCTGCTTCTATAATTTTTTTCTTTGTCTCCTTTACGTTCATAAGCTCATTGTTATTTGATGGTCATACACTCTGTAAAGTTTTTCATCATCAACCGTAAACTCATACTCACTCTCAGGAGTAAAGCTAACTCTATCACCGGGATTTATGCCCATAGATGTAAGATACTCATTTGGGTACTTCATTATACCTACCAATGGCTCTTCTACTGAGTTCTTAAATATAACTGAATCTTCTCTTTTGATTGGCTCTACAAAACAATATCTATCGTAAGCATTCCATCCACTCTCATTCTTATACATAAAGAACTGCTCGCTGTCTATAAAAAATAGGTCATCTTTAAAAAAGCTCCTTCCGCTTCTTTGCCTACCCTTCATATCATTATAAAACTTAAATACATTGTGATGTACGAGTAAGGTGTCTCCTACCTTGACTTCTCCTGTGTAGCCGATTGGAAGTTCGACAACTTCAGCATATCTGTTTGAAAACTTATGGTCCTCTTCAGATGTGCTAACAACAAACTCTATTCCTCCTATCTCTCTTGTGTTGTCGTATCGTCTTCCTTTTAATGGCTTTACTATAAAGTAAAACGGTGATTTCATTAAAAGTTTATGTTGTATTCAATAGATATTGGCACAGTTTCGTTAAACTCTTTCCAAACAAATATCTCTTGCCCGGACTGTATCCATATCTCTATTGATTTTTTTTCTTTATTTAATTTAATTAAATGTATAGTGTGTGTATTATTCAGAACAGATTGACCTGTTATGTAATGCATAGCACCTGATTTATAATCAGGTCCAATAGATATTTTCCTAATTATACCCACTATGTTAACTGTTGTCTGTATACCTCAACAAAGGCAGAAGGTACATCATCCCAACTTGAACTTGTTGCTTGCGTATATAGCCCACCTTCATTTACTCCCGAACTATCTCTTAATATTTGAAATTTAACTGTACTTCCTATAGGATAAGTACCTCCTGTTGTTATTGGAACTAAAGTTTCAAAAGGGACACTTATCCCCGTATTTGATAAATCAACTGATTTTATAGGACCTGCCTGAACATCGTTAATTAGCTCTCTAAATAATGTAATAGATGTACCTCCTGAAGAACCTTGCCTTTCAAAATTAAGATATACGTCTACAAAGTATAACCCATTTTGATTAAAAGTAATTGTTCCATTAGCAGCTAATTGAACTACACTATTAGAATCTCCTTGAGCAGCCCCAAACTTAACCTGCAAAGGAGTGTTTAATCCTGAAGGTAATTGATTGGTGAGTTCACTACCTGAAAATAATGAAGTTAAACTAAGACTTTGTAATGCTAATATACTTGATATAGTATAGTTCTTAGTTGCATTTGAATCTTCTACGTCAGTTCCTATAAGTTTGTCTGTTAAACTTACCGAACCATCTATGGGGTATGAACTTATTATTGCCATTATTTTTTATTTTTTGATACTTCTCCTGTTTGTAAGTTTATAACAGAATCTTCTCCGTATTTTTTAATTAACTTTTGTTCTTCTTGTGCAAACTTTCCTCGAAGCACATTAACACTTTGTATCATGTTAGCTTTTTGAATTTCAATTTCCCCAAGCTGCACTTTCATTTGGGTAAACTCTTTGTTTAAGTCGTTTATAGACTGTAACTCTTCTTTGGTTAATTTCATTGTAATTAAATTTAATTTTCTACAAAGTTACGAATTTTTATTTTTAACTTTTTCAAAAGACCTTCCACCAAAATATGCAGAGATTACTGTTATTAAAACTATCTGAAGCAAATCAACCCAATTTTCTTTTACATTAAATGCAATAAAACCCGCATCAACAAAAACCATTAGTATAGTAGACACGACTAAAAACAATAAAACTAGTGGTCTAACATTTTTGGAAAGCCAAGACCCTTGAGATACCATATCTGCTTTCCAACGTTCTGTTACGTTTTCTTGCATTGTTTTTTCAGCATCAATAAATATCTGTGTAAGCTCTTTTTCAAACTGAGCCTTTTCGTCTTTAGTTCTAACAAATCTATCTACAAGTCCTCCTACTTGTTCGGCTACATTGTCTGCTCCAAATATTTTTTTTAATACTTCTTTCATATTTTAATATCCTTCCTTAGACACATCAAAACTTGGGCAAGCCTTGTAAGTCGTAAATTCATTGTGACCGTGAACGGTGCTGCCCGGATATCTTTTCTTTAATTCATCTACAAGCCATATGAGGGCTTCTTTCTGTTCGTGTGTTCTTGTGTCTTTTGGATTCTTAAATGATTTATCCATTCCTCCTGCGTATGCAATTCCAATGCTGTGTTTATTCTCTCCTTTAACGTGAGCACCTACTTTAGATTCAGGTCTACCTACCTCAACCGTACCATTCAATGTTATGAGATAATGGTATCCGACATCCGACCAACCTTGAGCTAAGTGCCATTGTCTTACTTCTCCTACGCTTACATCTCTACCTTCAGGTGTGGCTGTGCAATGAATAATTATTTTATCTATTTTTCTCATTTGTTTTTAAGCCTATCATTCTCTCTTTCTAAGAACTCAACCTTAATTCTAAGTGCAGATACTTCTTCTGTTAACTTTAACACCTGCTCTCTAAGCTCATCTTTCTCCTGACTTGATGTGGCAAGCAATGCCTCTAAGTTTCTTACCCTGTTTTTTAAATCATCTCTATATTGCACGCCATCATTATTTTGGTAGTTTATTTTTCTATTATCTGCTTTTGCTTTTAACCTAGCTTCTAAAAACTTCCATATTCCGGCAGAACCTGCTGCAGTTACAACGGTTATAATTATCTGCGTAATATTATCCATTTTTATTTAATCTATGTATCTTCTCCGTTATTAATCTTCTCATACTTCCAAATGAAGCAAAAGTTAAAACAAACCAACCGTAGTGAGTTGGGGTAGGGAATCCAATATGAATCATATACATAATGGTTATAATTGCAAAAACGCTAAAGGTTATAACTGATGATTTTACTCTACAGTTTAAGTCTTCTTTAGACACGCAATACAATTGGTATAGCCCTGCTACAAAGATAACAATTCTAAAAATATGTAATCCTCCTAATTCAAGTCCAACACAAACATGAGTCATAGTTAAATTTGCCAATGCTAATGTAATCTCAGTTGGCTGACTATCACTCCTTAACCATATATTTCTTAATTTTTTAATTAGCTTTTCCATACTCTTCTCTTGTTACTCGTATTAAATTCCAAACAGCAAACACCAATTAAAACTTCATTTGGTTCTGAATCAGAATATAAAAATATTTCTTGAAATCTTTTTAATCCTGATTTCATTCTTCTTCAGGTGTTTCACAATACTCAGGATACTGAGTACAGTATGTTTCAACCCATAAATTATTGTCTCCTGCGAATGTATGTACAACATCATCAGGGTTAGGATACACAGCTTCACTTGAAAACTTATCAGAGTCTGTGTTCCATAGTATATCTACACTCCATAGCGTACTTAAGTTCTCGCAGTTTCCTTCGTCATCATATGCATAACATATGTGCCCTATCTCTGCTACAGCATTTACATCAGACATATACGAAACATTACCTTCTGAATCAGTAGTTGTAATACTAGCTTTAGCTGTCTGCCAAGCTGCTTCATCTGTAAATTCGTATTTCTTAAAAATCATATCGTTGTTAATGTTTCAAGTTCATCATTGGTCAATATCTGTTTAAATAAAATTAATGATTTTACGCCTTGTTTTCTGCCTTGTAAATTATTATCTTGTAGGTCGATAGTATCAAAACCACTTGGAATATTTCCACTTGTGTAGGTTTTTACCAAAGACCCATTTAAGTATATTTTAAAGTCATCAGTTTGGTAAGTAATTGCAATTTTATTTGTGTCTAAAAATGTGACTGATGTTGGATTATTAATCTCTATTGCACCACCCACTTGGACAATAAATTGAATGTTAGATGAATTTCTGTATGCGAGTATTCTGTTGCTTGTTGAGTTACCTAAATTTATTTCAAGAATTGTAAAAGCACTATCCTCTGTCAAATCAAATTCAGAGTATAATGTTCCTTGTGTTTGCCCTATTAAGTCAGTAGCCGAAGTCCCCGCATTGTTGCAGACATCTGCCGTACGAGTTACGGTGCTTGACGTAGTGGGTATATAGCTTGTTTGAAATGTTCCGACCTCTTGCTGACCTCCCCACATATAATATGAGCCGGCATCTC
>Ga0209986_10005499_pt1 | contig 10498 bp, 11 predicted proteins | sample BlataG_FD_183168 | JGI IMG/M metagenome (GOLD analysis project Ga0209986, IMG submission 183168) | Deep subsurface microbial communities from Black Sea to uncover new lineages of life (NeLLi) - Black_00105 metaG (SPAdes) (version 2) | ecosystem: Environmental > Aquatic > Marine > Oceanic >...
TTGGCGCTCGCGGGAAACCGGGGCGGAGAAGCGCATGCGGCACTGCTCCGCGTCAACCCGTGAACGGAGAGGGGGCTGCCGCTGCACCTACGCTTCTACCAGCTGCCCCGAGTCCAGGTGCCAGTGGTGTGGGAACTCGTCGCTCAGCGCCTCTATGTGGCTGACGACGATGATCTGGTCGAAGTACCTGCTCAGCTCTTCCCTCAGCAGCGTCATGAAGCCAGTGCGTCTCTGGGCGTCGAAGCCGCTCAGCGGCTCGTCCAAGAAGATGAATCCGGGGCGCGTCCCCCTCATGGAGGGGATGGTGCTGACCGCGAAGGCGAGGCGGAGGGCGAGGCTGAACTGGTCCTGGGTGGCTCCGCTGAACACGCCTTTGCCGCGCCAGTGCTTGGCCTCCCTGTCGTAGACCTCTATGACGTACCGCTCCTCGTCTATCCGCGCCATGCTGTACCTCTGGTCGGTGAGGGCGGGGAGGAACTGCATCATGTGCTTCTCCACGTTCTGCTTGACCCCCGCCATTATGCTGTCCCTTGTGGTGTCTAGGAGCACGGTGGCGCGCCTCATGGCCTCCAGCCTGAACTCCTCTCTGTCGCTCTCCTCCACCAGCCCTGGGTACTCCTCTTTCAACGGGCGGCACCTCTCCATGGCCTCCATGGACTCCGAGAGGTCATCCTTCCTCTCCCGCTGCTCCGTCCTGAGCCCCGCCACGTGGTTGTCCGCCTCCCGGTGCTCGGACCTGATCCTTGGCTCGTCGTCCGTGGAGAACCCGTGGTCCTCGACCAGCTTGCCGAGGGCCTCACCGTCCCTCTCGATGGACTCGGTCAGCTTCCCCATGGCCTTCCTGGCTTCGCCCAGCTCCTCCTCTATCTTGTCTCTCTGGGCCGCCGTTTCCCTGCTGGACTCCAGCCGCGTCCGAAGCTGAGTGGCCTCGCCGCTCGCCTCCTCCTGATGTTTCCTCAGCTTCGCCTCTTCGCCTGCGGCTACTCCTTTCTCTTCCTCCAACGCGTCGATGACCGTGTTCAGCTCAGAGACCGTCTTGAGCTCGCTTTTAACCTGCTCTTCCAGCTCCTTCAGGTTCCCTTGCCGCGTCTCCAGCTCGCTCGCCGCATTCCTTAGAGTCCCCATCTGGCCCTCGATGCTCGAAAGCACTCTGAGGTCTTCCTGGATCGCGGCTCTCAGCTGGTCGAAGCTGGTCGGGTTCTCAAGCTTCACGATGGACACGTAATCCCTCGGCTCCTTGGGCAGCGTCTTGAGCGTGTCGACCAGTCGTTCTTCTTCCCCGGCTAGCCGTGCCTCTGCCTCGGCTATCTGCCTCCGGGTGTCTTCCATGAGGTCTCTGAATTCGCTTATCCGGGAGATGTCCCCAGCCAGCTTATCCCTGTCTCGCCTAGCCTGATACAGCTCCCCGTCCACGGACTTGACGTCGGTTCTCGTGTAGAGGATGGACCCCACTACTGCTAGGATTACTCCTATCACTGGCAGGGCCATATGCACCGAGTACCCGATGAGGAGAATCAATCCCACCGCGACCAGCGGCAGCCCCATGTACCTCCGCCTCTGAGTGTCGTCCCTCAGCTTACTCAGCTGTCCCTCTCGTTCCTCTAGCCGGGCGAGAACGGCCTCCGACTCCCGGAGTCCTTCCATCTTAGCCTCATGGTCTTCTAGCTGCTTGTGCAGCCGTTCAAGGTCGGTCTTGATCTCGACGTAGCCCTGTGAAGCCACGTTGATGGCGTTGAACGCCTTCTCCGCCTCACGGGCTTTAGCGAGCTGTGCAACTCTTCCCTCAAGCTTCCTAAGCTGTTCCTGGGCATCTAGGGCAGCCGTTAGGAGCCTAGTGGCCTCCTCGATCCTGATCGTGGTCTTCTCGACGCCGGTCTTTCGGGTGTCGCGTTCCTTGACCAGCCTAAGGATCTCCTCGAGGGCAACCGTCTTCTCCTCAAGCTGTTTCAGCTCGGCCTCGACGGCGGGGAGCGTCTCTTCTACCTCCTTGATGGTTTCCTCGGCCTTCTCCACGTCTCCGAGCCTGGTCTGCAGCTGCTTGCGCTGTCCCTCAAGCCCATCCCTCTTCAGCTTCGCCTCCTCCACGGCTGCCTTGAGCCTCTTCATCTCCTCAAGGGCCTTGATGGATGCCTCCAGCTCAGCGAGCCGTTTCTCCGTATCCCTGAGCTCATGCTCTATCTCTTCGAGTCTCTTCTCGGCGGCGGCGTGCCTCTTCTCCGCCTCGTCGTAATCCTTTGAGGCTTTCTCTGCCTCTTGTAGCCTGAGCATGGTCTGTGAGTGGACCGGCCTCAGCTCGTTGATATCCTTCTTCAACTCGTCTCTGGCGTCGATGAAGGCCTCGAGGTTGAGGAGGCTGCTCATGGCCTTGATACGCTCCTGTTTACTCGCGTCTTCGAGTTTTCCCAACTCTTTTTGTTCTACGAGGCAGCTGTTGAGCAGCGCATCGCTGTCTATGCCGTGGAGTATCTCGCTGATCTCATTGTTGACGTTCCTTGCCCCCGTGGTTACCCTGCTGAGGCTTCCATCAGGTTCCCGTTTGTTGAGTAGGTGGACATTGGTCTTCTTTCTATGGAGTTCGCGTCTCACCAAGTAGGGGCTATCTTCGATGCTGAACTCCAGCTCTACGATGGCTTGGTCTCGCCCGTAGCAGATGATGTCCTCGTTTCCAGCGTTCTTGCTGGGTCGGAGGGGCATACCGTAGAGGGCGTAGTGAATAGCCTCCATGAGGGTGCTCTTACCGCTCTCGTTCCTGCCATGCACAAGGAGCCGTCCCTCTGGGAACTGCAGCCTGTCTTCGATGTTGAGGCGCTTGAAGCCGCTCGCTCTGAGCGACACCAGCTTGAACGTCACTGGTCACGCTCCTTCAGATAGTACTCGATGGCGTAGTTCATAGCCTGCTGCCAGATCTTCTGGTCGTCTCCGCTGCTCTGATTCACGGCTTCAAGGGCGACTTCTTCAAGGCGTTTCCTAGGATTCAAGCCCTCGCTGCTGCTGAACTGGAGTCCCTCTCCTGTGGGTTTTATCCTGTCGATGTACTCAAAGTAGAAGTTCTGGGCTATCCCCAAATTGTTGATCTCGGTGAAGTCGATCTCGGTGTACTTCTTGAAGGGCAAGTCTCCCTCTAGCACGAGCTGCAGGAGTCCGTCTATATCTGATGCCTTTGTTACCTCGGATTGTATGGACTCGGTGATCTTTTCATACTCTGTTTGGCTGGTGTGGAGCTTTAGCTGTCTCATGGGTTGGCTCTCGACGGGGATGTACTTGATCTCGGCTTTTTCATCGTAGTCTACTACGATGAAGCCTGTTGTTTTTTGCCATTCTCCGAAGTCGTAGTGCTCTGTGCCTCCGGGGTAGACGATGTGGCTGTCGTTGATCTTGGTGGTTATGTGTTCGTGGATGTGACCCATGGCGTATAGCTGTATCTGGGGGTTTCTTTCGATGCTCGCCTTCCTTATTACTGGCTCTTCCCAGATGGGGGGCGCGATGTCCTCGATGCTGTAGTGGAGGATGGCTATGTTCAGGTCGCTGCCCGCTGGGATGTTTTTATCTTCAAGAGGGTCTTCTTTGGGGGCTAGGTTTCTGTTGTAGGACATCCCGGCGACGGAAACCTCGATGCCCCCCACTTCTTCAAGAACTTGCTCAAAGTCGAGCCTGTTCTCAAAGACGTGAGCAAGCCCGGCTTCCCGTAGCAGGGCGTGGGGGGATACTCCCTCTCTTTCATTGCTGGGCACCTCATGGTTTCCAGCCGCGATGTAGGAGGATACGCCTGCTTCTCGGAGTCTTCTGAAGCCGTCTATGACGCTTGCTCGTGGCGGGTTTCTCGGTGATAGTTGATCGAACAGGTCTCCCGTGTTTATGTAGAGATCTGCTTTGTGGTCGATGGCGTATTTTACGGTCTCGTACCATGCTCTACCGATTCTGGCTCGTCGCTCTGAGAGTTTTGAGCCGAGTTTCTGGTTATAGAGGTTGAGATGGTTGTCACCTGTGATTACGATCCGTACCAATTCTACCACTTTACGTCGTATTCTTTGTCCTTGGCTCGCTCAGGCTCCATCTTCTTATCCCGATTATAAGCTTCAAGTGCTCTTCTCAGCGCCTCGTCGAGGTCTATGTCGCTTCCGCCCTCACCCGTGGTTCTGCCTGATATTTTGACCATTGTCGGTATCTTGGTGAGGTCTCCCACTATGACGGCTTCGCCCTTGTTGAGTCCAGGTAGGTCGTTGAACAGGTCTTCGCTTAGTCCTTCGCTGCTGCGTCGTACGGCGCTCATGTCCTCGGGGTTGGTGAGCCTCATGATTATCTGGCTGTTGCACTGGCTCAGGACGTTGCTGTTGATCTTGTTAGGTCTCTGGGTTACCACGAGGAGGAATATTCCGAATTTTCTTCCCTCCGACGCTATCCGTTCAATGATACCTGAGCTGAAACCGCCTTGATCAGCTGGGGCAAAGTTATGCGCCTCCTCCAATACGAGGAATATGGGGAAACGGAGTCCCCCTGTTACGGCCAGCTGCCATATGTCTGCGAGGGTTTTCTGTACGATGTACTGGGTTACGTTCCTCTGCAAACCCGCGAGGTCGATTATGCTCATGTGTTTCGGCTTGGTCAGGTCCTCAAGGGGGATGTCCTGTGTTCCCCACACCTTGTAGTAAGTTAGCCGCCTGATGTAGTTGGCGGCTCTTCCCGCCGCCTCCCTTCTGGTCCTGTCCTCGTCGTTCATGGCTATCCAGTTCAACCTATCGACAAGCTGTTTTGGACCATAAGTTCCTTCAAGGGACTTCAATGAGTCAGATATGATGCCTCTGAGGTGAACCCATTTCTCGTTTATCCCAGCTACCTCAAATATCTCCGAGTCTTCCAGCTTGTTGAACTCGACCGTGTAAGACTCTGCGCCGCCGATGTCCTCGTCGCTGTATCTTCTTCCCTCGATACCCGGTGGACGATATATCGCCACATCCTCAGCGATACTGCTGGTCTGATCGTTTACGGTCTTCTTCATCATGACGTAGTCGCTGTTCGGGTCGAGGACGATTATCGACGCGCCGAGGGGGAGAAGCCTCTCAAGTATCAGTCCCACGAGGTAGCTCTTACCCGCACCAGTCTGGGCTATGACCGCTACGTGTCGCCTGAAACCGTTGGGGTCTAACTGGACCGTTACTTCGTCGCGGGTGATCAACCCTCCTATTGGTATGCCTCTTCCACATGACCTGGTGAAGAAGCGTTCAAGGAGTTCAGTCGGCGCTACGGTTACCTCTTGACCGGGAACCGTCGCGCTTCTAGGCATGATCACTTCTTCTTTCTCGTCTAGATAGCCGAGGACTTTGGCTTCGCCAAAAACCTTAGTGGTTCCACTGTACTTGCCGATAATACTTGTAATCTCTTCTAGGCTCAGCGTATCGCTCAGAATATCCGACCTATTACTGATCTTGTCTACTTGAGCCAGCACATCCACATAGACAAAGTCATCTCCCTTTCTTTCCTTAACGCCTTCAACTAGAAGATACTCGTGCCTAGGCGGGTATGTTTCTAGGTCGCTTACGAAAGCGAAGTAACCAGGCTCTGCTTGTCCAACTATGTATCCAATCCTCTTATCAATCAAAACGTGAACCTCCTCGAACTCCTATCATAATCTAAAGAAATCCCCAGCTCCGCCCCAAGCACAGACTTATACACCGTGTCAACAGCCTTACCACTTAGCCTGACCTCCCTATCCACTATATAGAGCAAGGCGTTATAGACATCCCTACCCCCAAAATCTGAGACCAGCTGACTGACAACAGGCTCCACATATTCAGGATCAATGAAGTCGAAGGGATTTACCTCCATAATCTTGCTATTAATACCGAGGCAGCTTGCAGGTATATCAATCCTCATCGGCTGTGTATGCGCTTTGGGTATCATGTGGAACATAACAATGGCTGGGGCTCCCGGAAACTCTCGTAAGATCTTGGTCGCCCATTTCTGTCTAGCTGAGTCCTGTATACTACCGAAGTTTTTATTCCTGTACTCCGTTGGCTTCAGAATGCTCTCGGCGTTCTTGATGGCGTATGTACCAAGCATCAAAGGCTTCGTGTAGCCAGTCTTCCCTAGCCTCCACCTGTAAAGAAGTTCAACGTCGAGGTACTCTGGCGCTGTAAAGCTGTAACCAAGTTCTCTTTTCAGTGCCGCTGTGAGGACTCTAGTTTTACTGAACTTGGAGACTCCTACCAGCATGATGTTCCGCTTCTGGCAGGTCTGGTATAGGTTCTGCATTGCTTCAATGAGTTCAAGGGGTAGAGTTCTCCAGTTGTCGATGTTTATCTCGTTCAACAGGTGCGTGTACCTGCCGTATAGGTTGCCGTCAATCAACACCATTGACTCGTCTTGTATCTTGTCAATGTTCTCAGATATTATCTGAATCTCCATCAGGTCTCTCTGTATCCTCTCGAACTCGGCTGTCGCTGAGTAGTCAGTGGACCCTTTGATCATCTCGAAACGGAGCATGGGTTCTCTGAAATCCCCTGTTCCCAGCATCAGCGCCCGTGTTATGAAGAATTCTATACCATTCGATAGTGACCGTGATGCGCTGCTACTGTCGATGGCGTACTCGTTACTGTAGGTGGGCTTTGAGGTGGGAAGGGGGCACCAAACGTTGTTAAGCTCTCTTTCTAGCTCGGACTCCAGTTTCAGGGCTCTTTCGTCGAGTCCTAGGAGTCGGCTGAACTCGGCGTGTTTTCTTCTTATCTCCTCTACGAACTCTCCGACGAACTTCACACTTGGCGCCTCCGTTTAACTGTCAATAGGATTTAGCGGTAATATAATGGTTTACTGAATAACACAGGGGCTGGGAGGTGGCTGAACGTGGCTACCTGCTGGTCTTGGGCTTGTACTTCTTCTCCTTGTACTTGCCCGTGAGCCTGACGTGGGTGCCCTTCCTGGTGACGGCTGACTCGATGCTCTCATCCATCTTCCTGCACTCGTCGACCCAGTCGCATTCCTCGCACTCGGGCTCGAAGCCGTACGCCCCGATGCACTCGGGTCTCGGTCCCTTAGGCATATCAAAGAATTTGCTGAACGAATACGTAAAAACTTAACGGAAAAAAGGGGGGGTTAGTTGGCTTCCCGGGCGGCCTCGATGAGGTCGCCTATCTTGAAGGGGTAGAGACCCGCTAGTTCCCTGGCTTCCTTGGGCGGGATACCGTCGGCGACCAGCTGCCGCCTGAACTCGCTCCGCGCCCGCTTGTAGCCGCTGCTCCACTGGATGGCGTAGCCTGGGACCCTCACCATCAGCCCGAAAGCTTTCCAGGCGGCTCGCAGGCTCATTCAGCTCACCCGTCTACTCCTCGGTTTCGTGGTAGTGGGCCCCGATGCGGGCGTCTTTCATCATGCCCTTCCAGTTGGTGACCGTGGCCATGTACTCGCGTGTCATGGCCATGGCATCATCCTCGGGGATGCCGTTGTCTATGAGGGTCTTCCTGAACTCGGCGATGCTCTTCGCCATGTTCTGCGCCGCCTCTGGGCTGAAGAACGAGTCGATGATGCCCCTGATCATCTTGGGGATCTTGTCGCTCACCGTGTCCAGTATCGCGGCGATGTCCTCTGGGCTCTCAACGAAGTCGTTGTGTCTTCTTCGACGTTCACTCATCTTGTTTCACGATTATACATGGGGGTGATCACCCGATATAGGTGATCTGGGAAAAAGTGATCAGATTGTGATCAGCCGTCTGTTTGAATAACGATAAATCTGATGAACCCCTGTCTTTTAGTGATGGTCGCTGAGGCTCTAGCCTACTTCACGTTTGTATACGCGTGGATAGACGAGAATCTGGCTTCAATAATCACGTCGATAGTATCGCTGGTGCTACTCGTCATCGTGTACCGTGTGCTGGTCCACGAGATCACTCAGCTTAGGAAGAGGGAGCTGCTTGACGTCAACTCGGCTTTCCTGCTTACGAGATTGATCAAGTGGACTGCCTACGTCATCGGTTTCGTCGTGGTCTTCAACCTTCTAGGCGTCAGGGTGGACTTCTTCGTGGGTCTCTGGGTGCTCGCCGGCGGCACCATCATCGGGTTCGCGTCCATGAGCACCATAGGCAACGCCATAGCTGGCATCATCATCATGTGAGCCGCCCCTTCAAGATCAGTGACCGCCTCTTCTTCCAGGACCGGTTCGTCGAGGTGGAGGGCGTAGACCTCATCTACACCAGGATGAGGACTCTGGACAACCTCGTGATCTCTGTACCAAACCAGATGCTTCTGGACACCGTCATCGAGAACCAGAGCGTCTACGACTACGTAAGGCGCCGCTGCGTCGTGACCATGGACTACAGCGTGGACCCGAAGCGCGTCAAGGAGATACTCCTCGGCGCCGTGGCCTCGGTGGAGGGGCTCGCCGAGAGACCCGAGCCCTACGTCTGGGTAACGGACTTTGGCAACTTCGCGATGGAGTACACTTTGTACTTCTTCATCTCGGACACGAGACGCACATTGGAGCTCGACTCCATGGTCCGAGACGCGGCGTACGCGGCGTTCGAGGAGGAGGGGATCGACCTGAGCACGCCCCACCTCATTAGGTCGCTGAAATAAATTATTTAAACAAATAAATTTAAGAAAAAAGCAATTCCCCATGTCTAATAGATTCTTTTTACTTTATCTACGTAATTCCTTATATAGAATTTCATATTAACCTGACATATAAACAAATTACAAATACATATTAAAAAAGATGGTATTGATGCTGCTTTATTACGTGTTTAATTTTAGGAAGCCGTTAATTGCATCCTGCTTTCTCTGCAATATGCCTGTTAAGGCTCAATGGAGTGATGTAAAGATGCCTATATGCGCGATCTGTGGCGAGGAATTCGACAACGTCACCAAGTGCAAGATGTGTGGAGAGAAGTTCTGCGTCGACTGCGGAGAGCCCGACGAGAAGCTCTGCATCTACTGTCTAGACAACGAAGAAGAACTCGAAAAAGACGAGGACTTGGGCAAAGACGAGGACTGGGACGACGAGTAATCTGCCCAGATAACATACCATTTTTTAAACCATTTTTTTTCAACCTTCAGGGTCCTTTATCAAGTCTCACCGGCGATCATGGCGCCCACGCGGCTGGTTTTAGACAATGTTATTAGCCACTGTGCCCCCGTGATCTTATGCCTGATTTCTCACGCGTACTTGACTCTGTGCCCAATTTTAAGCGGTACATGACTGTCGACGAGCTTCACCAGCGTAACGCCGACCTCGTGAACGAGTACCCCGGAGAGGTGGAACTCATAGACCTGGGGAAGAGCGCCGACGGCGAGGTCATCGACTGCCTGAAGATAGGGGACGGCAGGCACAACGCCCTGATCCACGGGTTCCCGAACTGCGAGGAGCCCTTCGGCGGCAACCTCCTAGACTACTTGGCGGAGGCGCTGCTACAGGACCAGGAGCTCCGGGAGGAGCTGGACTACACGTGGTACCTGGTGAAGTGCAGCGACCCCGACGGGGCGAGGCTTAACGAGGGCTTCCAGCTGGGTCCCCACACCCCCATGAACTTCACCCTCAACTACTATAGGACGCCCAACGTTAAGACGCCTGACAGCTGTTTCCCGTTCCGGTTCGGGCCTCTGGATCTGAACAGCCCGGTGCCCGAGACAGAGGCGTTGATGAAGGTGCTTGACCGGGTGCCCATGAGCTTCGTGAGCGCCCTTCACATGATGAAGTGGGGGGGCATAACCTACGAGGTGCCTCACAGGTGCCCCGAGCTGTACGCCCCGCTGTGGGACGCCGCGAAACGGTTCGACGTGTTCCCCCGTAAGCGGCTGGGTACGACGCTGGCGCCCGGTATCCAGCAGGCGGCGTACCTGACGCCGGCGAAGGGGTGGCTGAGGCAGTGGGCCGCCGGTAACAAGAACATCGAGCCCATCCCAGGCTGCGACCTCTACGAGTACGCCCAGACTCTGAACCCCTACGTGTTCATCATGATCCCGGAGTGCTGCATCTGGTACGACCCCAGGATGTGGGACGACTCGCCCAGCGAGTCGACTCTAGGTGAAAGCTTGTTGTATGCTAAGGAGCGGCGGGACGAGGTGAGCAGCTGGATGCTGGACATTTGGAACAGGGCGTTGCCGCACCTGAGGACGATGAGCCCCTTCAAGGTGATGATGGACGAGTGGATGGAGCCGATAATCGAGAGGTACACCAACGTGAGCAACCCGCCGTTCAGCTTCGACGAGAAGGTGCACGCCAGAGAGGCGACGGTAGCGGAGAAGGCGGGGGTCGAGGGCAGAGACGACCTCTACAGGATGTTCTACCTGGGCGGGCTGATCAGGACGTTCGACGCGGAGCTGGAGGCTGGGGGCAGCGAGGCGCTGTCGGGGCTGAGGGACGAGTTGTACGGGAAGCTCCAGGACTACGACAACTATCTTCACGACAACTACACGGTGGTGGCGCACCCCATCAGGAACCTGGTGGGGATGAGCCTAGGGGCGCTGCTCCACAGCGCCGTGTACGCGAGGGGCAGACAACCCTAACCCCTAT
>Ga0209986_10005500_pt1 | contig 10498 bp, 12 predicted proteins | sample BlataG_FD_183168 | JGI IMG/M metagenome (GOLD analysis project Ga0209986, IMG submission 183168) | Deep subsurface microbial communities from Black Sea to uncover new lineages of life (NeLLi) - Black_00105 metaG (SPAdes) (version 2) | ecosystem: Environmental > Aquatic > Marine > Oceanic >...
CTACACCATGACCGCCAGTCTTTCGCCCGCCGATGAGAATCCTATGCTGGTAATTAGGCTTTATTCTAGTTAGCCCGCTCAAGTCAGCAGCGTCGGTGTTTACGGCAAAGACACCGGTAATTATCTCAATCCCACGCTGGCTGCGGGCCCTTCCATTTAGTCGGGCAAACTCGTCAGCGATTCTGCAGCCACATTGTCCGAAACCTACAACCACAAGTTTCATTTCTCTCCTCGATTATTGTATTATTTGTTACTATTCTATACACACCGTTCGACAATGTCAACTTTATTGGGGAAACTGCTTATCCATCCCGAAACAACCTGTTTCGGGGCTAGGTCTAATAGACAGTCCCTTTAGTAGCAGTACTTTTCTGCTAGCTATACCCCTTTATCGGCAATATAGGTAGCAAGGTCAGCTAGGCGGCAGCTATAACCCCATTCATTATCATACCAGGCAAGTACCTTGACCATGTTGCCACCAATGACCATAGTGCTAGGCGCATCAAAAATAGAGCTGGCAGGATTACCCTTAAAGTCCATGCTGACCAGCTCCTCCTGACAGTACTCTAGTATGCCCTTCAAAGGTCCCTCAGCCGCTGCCTGGAAAGCCTGATTGACTTGTTCAATGCTAACCTCCTTGTCTAGGTCAGCAACAAAGTCAACGACAGATACGGTGGGAACCGGTACCCTGAAGGCTAATCCGTGAAGCCTGCCTTTGAGTTCAGGGATAACCTGGGCTACGGCTCTGGCGGCGCCAGTGGTAGTCGGGACGATATTCATGGCGGCGGCTCGAGCCCGGCGCAGGTCACGATGAAACATATCCAGGAGTCTCTGGTCGTTGGTATAGGCATGAATAGTGGTCATTAACCCTTTACTTACTCCGAAGCTCTGGTGCAATACCTTGACCACAGGGGCAATGCAGTTGGTGGTGCAGGAGGCATTGGATATAATGTTATGCTTGTCTCGGTCATATTGGTCTTCATTAACGCCGAGGACAATAGTAATATCTTCATTACGGGCCGGGGCTGAAATGAGTACCTTCTTGACACCACCTTTTAGATGGGACGCCGCTTTGGTGGCATCAGTAAATAGCCCGGTTGACTCTATTACTATGTCCACTCCGTAGTCCTGCCACGGGATATTACCTGGGTCTCGCTCTGACAGCACCTTTATCTCTTTGCCATCGACAATAATTGAATCGTCAGTAGCCTCCACTTTGCCTGAATATGGACCGTAGGTGCTGTCCCATTTTAGTAGGTGAGCGTTGGTTTTAGTATCGGTGAGGTCATTAATAGCCGCTACCTCCAGTCTGCCACTGTGGTATTGGTTGACTGACCTGAGGGTTAGTCTGCCCACACGCCCAAAGCCATTGATTCCAATTTTGGTTGCCATTTTATACCTCCTCGGCAATTATTTAACCTTTAGCTGCAGGTTATAGAATGCCTTCATCCCGGCGAATTTGCCGTTTTCACCCAGTTCGTCTTCTATTCTGAGCAGGCGGTTATACTTAGCGGTGCGCTCGGAGCGGCAGGGGGCACCGGCTTTAATCAGACCCGTATTCAGACCTACTGCCAGGTCAGCTATGGTGGTATCCTCCGTCTCGCCCGAGCGGTGACTTACGACTGCTGTCCAGCCTGCCTGCTGTGCCATGTGAATAGCAGCCATTGTTTCGGTAAGTGTGCCGATTTGATTGGGTTTGATGAGAATGGAATTAGATGCTTTTAGGTTGATGCCTTTACTTAGGCGGTTTACATTGGTAGCATATAGGTCATCACCAACCAGCTGGACCCTGCTGCCCAATTTTTCAGTCAGGAGCTGCCAGCCATCCCAGTCATCCTCGGCTATTCCATCCTCAAGGCTAATAACCGGGTAGGTTGCTGCCCACTTGACATAATAGTCAACCATTTCCTTGGTGCTCAGTGAAGCCCCTTCTCTGGATAGGATATATTTACCATCTTGATAGAATTCGCTAGCTGCCGGGTCTAGGGCGATAAAGCAGTCCTTACCTGGCTGGTAGCCGGCTTTTTCAATTGCTGACAGGACTGCCTCTATTGCCTCTTTGTTTGATGGTAGGGAAGGGGCAAAACCGCCCTCATCGCCGACATTGGTATTCAGTCCCCTGCCCTTGAGCACATCCTTGAGGCAGTGGTAGACCTCAGTGCCTATTTGTAGGGCATGACCGAAGCTACCAGCTCCGGCAGGCACTACCATAAACTCCTGGAAGTCTGTTGAGCCCAGGGCATGCTTGCCGCCATTGAGGATGTTCATCATCGGCACCGGCAGGGTGTAAGTAGCTGCCCTGCCCAGGTAGTGGAATAGGGGCATATTAAGCAGGTTAGCTGCAGCGTGTGCCACCGCTAGTGATGTTCCTAGAATGGCGTTAGCCCCCAGGCGTGATTTGTTACTGGTGCCATCAAGCTCTATAAGCTTGTGGTCGATGGCTGCCTGGTCAGTGGCTGACATCCCGATTATAGCGGCGGCAATGTCCTCATTAACATTGGTTACTGCCTGGAGGACACCCAGTCCATTAAACCTAGAACTATCCCCATCCCGGAGTTCTACTGCCTCATACTTGCCGGTACTGGCTCCAGAGGGCACAGCCGCCCGACCCGTTGTGCTGTCAGCTAGCTTTACCTCAACCTCCAGTGTCGGGTTACCCCTGGAATCGAGGATTTCTCTGGCTTTAACATTGTCAATAGTTGACATTTTTCCCCACTATAACTTGAATCTGGGTTGGCTATTAGTCCGTAATTAAGTTAGGGCTTTATCTACTGCCTCAATTGGGTCTTGAGCCGGGATAATTGAGTCATCCGGCTGACCATTTTTAGATAATGACCAGGTATTTAGGCCGATAACGGGGATACCACTTTGTAACGCATGGCTTATCTCGGAGAGGGTGCCGTAGCTGCCACCGATGGCGATAACCGCCTGGGCTGATTTGACTACAGCGATGTTTCGAGCATAGCCCATACCGGTAGCTATGGGAATCTGGACATAGCGGTTAGCTGCCTGGTAGTTATCCCCGGGGAGGATGCCAACAGTCACCCCACCCTCTGAGCTGGCCCCTTTGCAGGCTGCCTCCATGATGCCGCCCAGGCCGCCGCATACCAGGATAGCACCTCGTCTAGCTAGTTCCCGACCCACCGCTTCAGCTAGCTCCGCTTCCTGGGGTGAACATTGCTTGCCACCGATAACGGCGACGAACCTCTTCTTTTTCTTTGGCATTTCGGGCAATCCTTATCCTACCATATTACAGCCTTATCATTTTCGCGGCGTAGGTGTCGGGGATAGATTGTATTTGTTGCCGTTGTTCCTCAGCTAGAGGTTCATCTAAGGCTAATACTGCCAGCGCTCGTCCCCTGGGTTTGAGACGGCTTACATTCATAGAGCTAATATTTATATCGGCATCGCCGGTTATCTTGCCCACAGCACCCATGAGCCCAGGTCGGTCTCGGTGGTCAAGAAACAGGAAGTAACCCTCAGCCGGCACGATATCAATCCAGTAGTTATTGACTCGGACAATATGCGTTTCCCGGCGCATTACGGTAGCGGCGACAGTGGTAACCCCGGTGCTGGTGGTAGCATCTATGGTAATAAGGCTAGCATAGTTTTCACAGGCAGTCTCTTTCTGCTCTACTATAGTCAGTCCTCGTCGGCTAGCCACCAGATTAGCATTAACCAGGTTAACTCGCTCCTCGCTTATCTCTTCAAGCAATCCGCCTAGAACAGCCACCTTAAGAGCATTAGTATCATAATTAGAAATCTCGCCCTCATATTTGATCTGGATGGTGCTCATCTGTCCCTCGGCTAGCTGGCTGACCAGCTTGCCTGCTGTCGACGCTACCTTAATGAACGGCGCCAGCGCTGACATAGTTTCAGCAGTGATAAATGGGGCATTAACCGCATACCTGGCTGGTTGTCCGTTAAATATGTCGACAACCTGCTCGGCTACATCCTTAGCCGCCATAGCTTGAGCCTCAGTGGTGGAAGCGCCTAGGTGAGGGGTAACGATAATATTATCGGTTTCAAACAGGATGCTCTTGGTAACTGGTTCGGTGGAGAAAACATCAATGGCAGCACCAGCCACCCTGCCTTCTTTTATTGCCTTAACCAGTGCTTCTTCATCAATTAGCCCACCCCGGGCAGTATTAATAATGCGGACGGTTGGTTTGACCAAAGCCAGCTCTTTAGCACCAATTAGTCCCTTGGTTGATGATGTCAACGTAACGTGGAGGGTGATAAAGTCTGCCTCCTTGAGTAGCTGTTCCAGGGGAGCAAGCTTCACTTGCAGGTTACGGGCATGGTCAACAGAGATGAAAGGGTCATAGGCGATGAGTTTCATTTCTAGACCCCGGGCACGTCTGGCTACCTCTGAACCTACATTGCCTAGGCCGATGATACCTAATGTTTTGTTTCTGACCTCGGTGCCCATAAAATCACTTCGTCGCCATACCCCGGATTTGAGCACAGCGTTAGCTTGAGGGATATGGCGGGCGAGGGCGAGCATAAGGGCGATGGTGTGCTCAGCGGCTGAGGTAGTATTGCCAGTGGGAGAATAAACCACCACAATGCCGCGCCGGGTTGCCTCGTCGACATCAATATTGTCAACGCCAACACCGGCTCGGGCGATGACCTGTAACTTTTTCCCAGCCTCTATAACCTTAGCCGTGACCTTAGTCTGACTGCGTACCACTAGGGCATCGTAGTCGCCAATAGTGGATATTAATTCCTCCGGGGTAAGTCCCGGCTTAATATCTACCTGAGCATGGTCACGAAGAATATCTATTCCCTCAGCAGAGATAGGATCAGCTACTAAAACCTTCATTTTTGTTATTACCCCTTAAACCCAGCCTGTGGCAATACCACCCTTAGGGCCGATATTACCGTTTCAATATCGTTCTCGGTTATCCAGCCCATGTGACCAATACGGAATATCTTACCGTCTAAACTCTGTTGCCCACCAGCGAGCACAACCTTGTGTTCCTCTCTGAGAATTCGGAGCATCTGTTTAGTGTCAAGCCCATTTGAAGACCTTACCGCAGTAACCGTGTTAGAGGCGTGACTTTCCTGGGCAAAAATGGATAGCCCTAGCGATTTTATCCCCTCCCGAGTTGCTTGGCTAACCCGGGCATGTCGGGCTAGGATGTTAGGTAGTCCTTCCCTCAGCATCATTTCTAGTGATGCCGCGAGAGCAAATATTATAGATAGAGCCGGTGTCCAAGGTGTCTGCCCTCTTTCTAAATAGTTCTTGGCTCGGGTAAAGTCCCAGTAAAAGCGGGGCATCTTGGCTTTTGAATGTGCCTGCCAGCCTTCTTGGCTCACACTGACCATAGCCACTCCGGGGGGAGCCATCCATGCCTTCTGGGAGCAGGTGACGGTAACATCACAGTGCCAGTCATCTACGGGTAGATTAATTGAGCCAATACTGCTCATGGCATCAACCAACAGTAGTTTGTCAAATTCCTTGACTACCCGGCTAATTGAAGCCAGGTCGTTGGTAATACCGGTAGAGGTTTCATTATGGGTGACCAACACTGCCTTGATTTCTGGCTTAGTCTGCAGGACCTGGCGAATGGCATCGGCATCAGCCGGTTTGCCCCATTCAAAGCGAAGCGGCATCACCTCAGCACCAAATTCTTTGGCAATACTGGCAAAGCGTTCTCCGAAGACGCCAGTAGATACCGATAATACTTTGTCTCCCGGAGACAGGGTATTAACGATGACCGCCTCTAAACCACCCGTCCCGGAACCAGTAAGCACCAAAACATCACTCTTGGTCTGGAACAACTGTTTAAGGTTAGCCGTTACCCCATTTAGTATCTGCCCGAATTCTGGCCCGCGATGGTTTATCATCTGCTTAATCATTGCCTGAAGAACTTCGCCAGGCAGGGGGGTAGGTCCGGGAATGCGTAGATTTTCCATTCGTCTCCTTCTCTACTCTATTGTATCAGTATTAATTACCTTGGCAAAGCGCCGCTTATCAGGTTGTTTATTAACCTCACCCCCTTTATCCCCCTCTCCTTGAGAAGGAGAGGGGGAAGAGGATTTTTAAGAGAGGCTTCGCCTCTCTTTGACTCTTTTCCCGATTCCCTCTCTAAAGAAGGAGAAGAGATTCTAGAGAGGGGCTTCGCCCCTCTCTTATCTACACTCCCCCTTCCCTTATTAAGGGAAGGGGGTCAGGGGGATAGGTTACCAAATAATCTCGTTATAATCTCGTTTGTGCATTTTAATCAACATCAACTAGTCTCACCCAACGGTGCGGCCCTACCTTAATTATGCTGCCTATTCTGATATTACTGTTTGTCTCATAAATTGTCCTGTCATCTATGTGAACAGACTCTTGTGCTATAAGACGCTTAGCATCACTACGGCTTTTAGCTAGGCCTATCTCACATAACAGCAGAGGAACTGATACATACCACTCAGTCTCAGGCTTGCCGACTTCTCTAGCTCCAACCACAAATCCCTTCTCTTTAAATGAGCGAGCTTTTATTCTTTGTAGTAATTCTTCGGTTATCTTTACTTGCCGTATCTCTTCAGGCAACTCTCTTTTTTGAAATACCCTGGTAAATTGCTCCTCTGCCTTGGTGGCTGCCTCTTGACTATAAAGTTGGGTCACAATCTCCCTAGCTAGGCGCTTTTTGAGCGCCATCGGATTGACAGCATCACTGGCAAGGGCTTGCCTGAATTCCTCCAGTTCCTTGTCAGGAACATCGGTTACTAACTCAAAGTAGTCCATAATAAGGCTATCAGGGATAGACATCACCTTGCCATATATCTCATTGGGTGGCTCAGCGACACCAATATAGTTACCCAGGCTTTTGCTCATTTTTTGACTACCGTCGGTGCCGATGAGGAGAGGGACTAAAAAGATTTGCTGTGGATGCTGACCCACCATGGATTGAAGCTCTCTCCCCACCAATAGATTAAACTTCTGGTCGGTGCCGCCGAATTCAATATCAGCCCGGATAGCTACTGAGTCGTAGGCTTGGAGCAATGGGTAGAGTAGCTCAGTCACAGTAATAGGTCGCCCGGCGTTATATCTGGTGGCGAAGTCCTCTCGAGCCATCAGTTGGGCGATGGTAAACTTGCTGGTGAGTTGAATAACATCAGCCAGAGTAAACTTGCCAAACCACTCACTCTGCCATCTCACCTCCGTCCTTTTCCTATCAACCACCTTGAAGAACTGCTTCATATAGGTTTCGGCATTAGCCTGAACTTGCTCAGCCGATAGCATAGGTCGGGTGGCAGAAACACCGCTCGGGTCGCCAATTTGAGCTGTCCAATCACCAACAATGAGAATGACCTGATGCCCCAACTCCTGAAGCTGACGTAGCTTTCTTAGTGCCACCATATGCCCCAGGTGGATGTCAGGGAAACTGGGGTCAAAACCCTCTTTTAGCCGTAGTTTTTTGCCTGAGCGCAGTAGCTCTATCATCTCATCTTCAACTATGATTTCAGCCACTCCCCGCCTTAGCAAGCGACTCATATCTGGGCTGATTATAACTTTTTCCTCGGTACCCATACTTAGTTTCTACCTCAGGAGTCTAATATGGCTCTGCCTTGTTTTACGTCCTCTGTCATTTGTTTCTTTAGTTCCTCTACGGTGTCAAATTTCTTCTCACTGCGAAGTCGTTCTATTATATCAATGGTTAGCTCGCGTCCATATAGGTCACTATGGTAGTTAAGGACATAAACCTCTACAGCACGCTGGCTGTCACCGAAAGTGGGGCGCTGGCCAATATTGGTCATTGACTGATAGGCTTTGCTATCAATAAGCGCCCAGGCAGCGTAAACACCGTCAGCGGGCAGGGCTTGTTCTGAGTTTACATCCAGATTAGCTGTGGGAAAGCCCAACCCCACGCCTCGACCTGAACCGGTGATTACATACCCGTGAAGGCTGAAGGGGCGGCCTATCAGGTTAACCACCCTTTTCATATCTCCATCAGCTAGAGCCTTCCTGATAGCGGTGCTGCTTACCATTTCACCGTTTACCATTATAGGCGGGATGACGGTTACACTGAAGTCCATATCTTGCCCCAATGCACACAGGGTATTAGTAGTGCCTTCTCGGTTTCGACCTAAGGCGAAGTCAGGTCCAATTACCATGCCGCGCATTCTGAGGTATTTCTTTAGCAGGCTGACGAACTGGCGAGCGCTGAGCTGAGCTAGCTCACGGGTGAAGGACAGGGTAATGATAGCTTCAACGCCTTCATTCTTGAGAAGTTCAGCTCTTGTGGTGAGGTCAGTCAGGAATGGCAGCTTAGTCTGGGGTGATAGTATCTCCTGGGGGTGCTGGTGAAAAGTTACCACTCCGCTAAGCAGATTCTGCTGCCGGGCATGCTCCGTCAGCTGTGAAATCAGGTATTTGTGACCAAGGTGAACCCCATCGAAAACCCCGACGGTTAGGAGCATATCTTTATTGGGCGATAGCTCGGCTAACTCTTTCTCTACCTGCATAACATCTTCCTCTGAGCAGAATTACAAATAGACCATGATACAAATAGCTAAGGGATAAATAGCTGAAGTCGCTTAATACTATCATAAGCCTATCTGAGGCGTCAACTACGGAGTCTGGGATATTTCATTAGTCGCCGAATTTTGTGCTATACTTAGCTATAGCCAGCGTAGCTCAGGGGTAGAGCAGCGGTTTCGTAATTCTAGGTTGAAATGTCAAACAGTCACTTTACATACAAAACAGAACAGTTGTGTCAGTGGAGAAAAGGCTGTTTTATATCTAGAATACCATTATATACCAATCAGTCCTTTTCAGTTTAACGCCTTTTTAACGCCAACTTTATAGCTTTAATTTGAGCATGAGGCAAAAACAAAAAGGAGTGGGACATGGATAGAGATATGGGTATAAAAGATGGGTTCAAATTTGGATTGGGCTTGTGGTTTGCGACTATGCTTGTGGGGACGGGGTGGATGGTGATTATGTTGCTGATAATCGTTGCAATTATGGATTGAACGAGTTAAAGTGGGTTAGATATGGGATTACGAAGTGCATTATACAAGGCAGCCCGGTTAATGGGTGACGCCAATGCTATCAAAAAGGGTAAGCCCGGCAAGCGGATAGTAAGGCGTGGTGCCGGTAAGGTTACCGGGCGCAGCTTAGGCAAGCTATTCAAGTAAAGGTAGATTACCCCTCGCCTGAGCCTTTACCCGCCTAGATTTTGACTACAGAGCGTCAGAATAGCTAACTGGTATCCTTCCCCCATGCCCTTAGCTTCAAAGCCTTTTGAAATTCCCCGTAAGACATACCTAGCTCACCGGCGCTTACTTCCGCTATGCTTTGGTTGTTTTCCTTAGCGGTAGCCCTTACCATGACCGGGTCAAGCCCTAGCTTGCGGATTATATCATCCAGGTTAATATCTGGCCTGGCCATGGTATCCTGTCCTTTGAGGTTATTCTCCAAGTGTGTGATTCGATGCTCTAAGGTCATGTTTCACCTGTCCTTTCACCGGCTATGAGACGTTTGACCCCTTCTTTGACTTCTTCGTCTGTTACCCAAATTATATTGAAGTCCCGCTCTTGCCAGTCTGGATGTTTAGCTTTGTAGTCAGCCTTAGCAGCTTCCAGCATCGCCTCGCTTGGCTTGCCGGTATCATCATAAACCACCACTAGCCAAGGCTTTCCCTCGGTATCGGCTCCAGTGTGCTTTTCTAGCTTCTCGATTCTGTTTTCTAAGTCACTCACTTCTTACCTCCCAATACTTTATTCTCCAGGTTAGTTATTCTGGACTCCAGGTCAGCCACTTCAACCGCCTTCAAGCCGATGCTGATTAGATAGCCCGCAGTCCTGGAGCGCATGAAAATGTCACCCTTTTCAGTCGTTAAGACGTCACCAATAAGCCTTCCCAGGACACGCAATAAGCCCCTGGCCGTCTCGGTTTGCTCAAGGTTTGACACCCGTATAACCTCAACCCCCCGGCTGCCAGTAGGCTGTCCCGCCCGTCTCAGCCTTTGGTAGTCTCGGTTATAGCTCCGTCTCTTTTCAGGGTCTTTGAACGGCATGGCTAACCCTCTAGGTGTGCTTTGTGGCGGCTAAGTGTGGACTTGCTAGGCCCGTATTGAGCGGCTATGTCCCGCAGGCTCACACCTTCAGTCAAAGCCTTGTCTATCGCTTCCCGCTCCGGGTGCTGACATACCGAGCAAGGCGGGTCAGGATATATGTCGGTTTCAGTCTCGATTGCCTCAGACTCATTGTCTAAAGCCATAAGTCCCTCAGCGGGCCTAAGCGGGAGTTGACTATTCCCCTTTGTAAAATTGGCTAGAATACCAAGAGACGCCATGAAGTAACTATAAGCCTCGGAGCCTTTACCATAAGCATCTACTTCGCCGCCCGCCATCTCTAAAAAGGGACAACCAAAGTCCGCCGGTAAATATCCCATAGGAATTTGTCTAACTGCGGCTGAGAACTGTCCCATGTCATTAAAGACATAGCACTCCCCAGGGTCACGTTCCCAGGCGGCGGACGCCATCTTGGCCAGTTCCTT
>Ga0209986_10005501_pt1 | contig 10498 bp, 12 predicted proteins | sample BlataG_FD_183168 | JGI IMG/M metagenome (GOLD analysis project Ga0209986, IMG submission 183168) | Deep subsurface microbial communities from Black Sea to uncover new lineages of life (NeLLi) - Black_00105 metaG (SPAdes) (version 2) | ecosystem: Environmental > Aquatic > Marine > Oceanic >...
ACGCTGGCCGGCATGGGCATGCCTGTTGCTTTCTCCGGGGCCGCCGATTTCTCCGGGATAACGGGTACACGAGACCTCTGCATAAGCGAGGTGCTCCACAAGGCTTTTGTCTCGCTAGATGAGGCAGGCACAGAGGCAGCAGCAGCCACGGCGGTGATCATGAGAGAGACCGCAGTGCCTAGTCAGCCAGTCGACGTTACCGTCAACCGCCCCTTCATCTTTCTCATTCGCGACATCGAGACGGGCGCCATTCTCTTTGTCGGCCGTGTGCTGAATCCCGCCGCCTGAGCAGGTGCGGCCCGTGCTGGGCGACGGCTCGATGTGCAGTCGCTGGTGAGATGGGATGGGACAGATGAGCAGAGCCAAAGCGATCAAGTTGGTGCTTGTGGTGGGCGTGATCGCGCTGGCCGTAGGGCTGGCCCTGGCAATACCTCGGGCGGAGCCAACTCCGGTCGACCTGCAGGGAACATGGATACTGATATGCTATCGGGAGTCAGGCAAGCTCAGAATACCCTATCCCTCTACTTGGCTCCGCAGTAGAGGCATTGGACTAACGTTTACCGGCTTCAGGGTGAGTGGCTTTGCGGGCGTCAATCGCTATTGGGCCAACTATGAACTGAACGGCGACAAACTTGCTCTCTACAGCCAATTCACTGGAGAGAGGCGCGAGTGCGGTCTCATTCAGACCCTTGCGGGCGGGCCCAGGCACCTGGAGGCACAGGAGAAACGTTATCTCAGCCTTCTTTGTTCCGCCCGGAGTTACCAGATCAGCGGTCGCCTGCTGATCATCTCTTCTGAAGACGGAGTCCTCGTGTTCGCCAGATCAATTCGGTCATAGCTGACGGGGAGCGTGACGTCGCGCTTCCCGCAAGAGCTGGTTCGGTGATTTGCCTCCTCTATCCGGCTGCGGCGTGTTATTCCAGATATTCGTCGCCAGGGCGAGCCACTTGTTCGCATCGGCTACAGACTCGAACTTCGCCGCTCGCCTGTGAAGCTCGTCCGCGAATCTGCTCATATCGCGGCGTCTCAAATACGGCAGGACGACCTTCTGCCATTCCTCTGGAGACATAATGAGTCCTGTCCTGCCCGCCTCTCTGGCTGCCTCGGACATGCGGGCGACCGCTGCCTGCAGCGTATCATCTTCAGGACGCTCGATTTGGTCAGACCTATCCGGCCTATGCACCCTTCCCTGCAGAAATCGCTCCACTTCTATCGGGTCAGGTTGGAAGACGCTCTTCAACTGCCCGCGGATTCCCGGTCCGGCCATAATTGGCCACGCCACCCACCCGGGAGCGAGCAAGTACCGGTCGCGGCTGGTTCGTATGAGGTGAGCCGATACAAGCTGTCCCTTCTCAATGGTGCGGCTCAGCGCGGAACTCTCAATGCCGAAACCCTCGTCCTCCATCTGCAGGTAAAATCCCCTGCCAGGGTTGATCCTGCTGGCCACTCCCGTGACATATCTGACTGTCCTTATCGTCTTGAGCGCCGTGTCAAGCTCCCGCCCTCTCAGGAAGGCAATAGCAGCCAGCTCAGAGGGGCGTCTGCCGTCGGGCAGTTCAAAGCTGAAGGCAAAGTAACCGAGGAACCGCCTCTCGCGCCGGTTGAGCTCACCCGTATTGCCTGGGTAATCGGTCGGTTCATCACCATAATAGCCGAAGAAATCGCTTCGAGCCTTTGCCCGAACGTCAGCGATCTCTTCGCTCTTCGAACACCACTCAGCCAACCGTTCTACCGCAACGTAAGTCAAAGCCATATGTCAATTCTCCAGGCTAACATCGATGCCCTCAAGCCACTCCAGGGCTCTCTCGCTCTCGTTCTCGCCTTTGAAACGAAACCGCCTTTCCCGCCCCTCCTGCATCCTCTTCCGGGCGCGCGAAATGCTTAGCTCAGTAGCGCCTGGCTCGCCTTACAGGTTTTACGTTGCCCCGATAGTCGGGTGCGGTGATGTTGAATACCAGGCTTATCCTGGGGTCCACCATTCGCGAGCTGATGCGCGTCTCGATTTCGTCTAAGGAGAGACACGTAGTGACCACCATCGGCAACCTGGCATTATAACGGTAGTTTATCAACTGATAGAGCTTCTCCTGTGCCCAAGGCGTAGCCGACTGCTCCCCGAAGTCATCCAGTATCAGCAGTGGAATCTCCTTGAGCTTCTCAGAGTACTCATCGTAGGATATTTTGCTCTCCGGGCTGAATGTCGAGCGCAGATGGTCCAGAAGGTCGGGAACAACCACAAAGAAGACCCGGTTTCCATGCGCCCGCCGATGATTGGCAATAGCCGCTGCCAGATGGGTCTTGCCGCAGCCATTAACGCCCTGGAAGACGAGCCAGCCCTCCGGCGAGCGGGCGAATTCCACCGCCAGATCGAAAGCTTTGCGCAAGTTCTGACGCTGTTCCAGCGGGAGCTCCAGTCTCTTGTGGTCAAAGCTATCAAAGGTCATGTTCCGTAATAGCTCCAAACCCAGGCCCCCCCGGTCTTCTAGGGGCGATTCTTGCTCAATCGTCAGTACCCGGCAAAACTCGTTACTGGCCAGACGGCCACGTAAGCGTTCATCCACTTTTTCCAGCGGCGTATCGGTGGTGATCACCGCAGCTAGCCTGGCGTTGAAGCGATGATTGAGGAGTTGTTCCAGCTTTTCTTTGGCCCAGGCGGTAGCGCTTCCCAGCGAGAGGTCATCAAGCACCAGCAGAGGCACATTCCTTACTTGCTCAAATAACTCGTCATAGGTGGTGTCGCTTGTGGGACTGAAGGCGGAGCGGAGGTGGTCTAAGAGGTCAGCAGTGCCAATGTACAATACAGGCTTTCCTGAGCTGAGGCAGTGACTGGCTATAGCACAGGCCAGGTGTGTCTTGCCACATCCGCTTGGACCTGAAAGCACCAGCCAACCCTCAGGGTTATCGGCAAAGGCCCTGGCAGCTTGATAGACCTGAGCAAAGTGCTCCTGGGCAGCCGCACTGGCCGTCTTACCCTTGGGAGATAGGTTCTCAAAGGTAAGCTGGGAGAGCGCACCCAGATTGCTGTATTTCGCAAGGTACTCTGTTTTTCGCCTTCTTAGCTCTCCTCTACTGCATGCGCAGGGCACCACCCGACTGAAATCGGCTTGTCCTGAATCCAGAGCAGGATGAACAAAGCCGGCCCCCCTGCAAACAGGGCAGGTTCCACCCTCCTCGTCTTCCGCCGGGGAAGAGGAAACCCTATCTCCTGACCAGGTGTCCATATCGACCCTTGACGTATTTGTCCGGGCCATCTTTCTTAATGTCTCTCTTATGCTCTCCACTGTCCTTGCCTTCGCTAGCCCATCTTTCCAGGATACGGGCGATATATCTCCAGCTGCGTTTGTTCAGCGCCACTGCTTCCTTAAAGGCTTCCTCAATCCAGCGGGGCGGATAGAGCTTCTCCGCTTCCTTAAGCTCTTCGGCAATCATGGGTGTAAGCGTGCCAATGTTCTGCTCGTAGAGAGCAAAAACGCTGGCAGTCGGCGGCTGATGGCCCCGATACAGCGGGGCGGCCAGAGAGTAAACATCCTCAGGCACTCCACCTATATCCAGAGTCGAGTGTAGTAGAGTGCCGTGCTCTACGGCTGAGTTCAGGGCCCGGCGAAGCGTCTCCTCATCCAACCCGGCTGACAGCCGACCGGTTTCAGGTTTCAGTTCCTTGTATGTAACCCCCCTAATGCCCGGGCGGGGGCGGTCCTGCTTTTGTCCGCTGAGATACGAGACATACAGAATTGTCTTGAGTTCAGCCAGGTCTTGAATCCCGGGCATCACCCGGGTGAAGAAAGAGTCAGGAAGGCAGATAGAATCCGCTTTCGCTTTAGCGTTTGATGATTGCCGCTCAGGCATCTCTTTACCCTGAAGAGGCAGAGATCAGTTCAGCCTCTAGATTGTCAAACTTGGTAATCCTGCCCAGGAAGCGCAGCTTGATTTGTCCCAAAGGACCGTTGCGGTGTTTCGCTATGTGAATATCAGCGATGCCGCGGGGATAAGGTTCTTTTTCAATGTCATGCACCTTGCTCCATTCTTCGACCGAAAAATACATGTCATCCCTGTAGATGAAAAGAACGACATCGGCATCTTGCTCGATAGTGCCGCTTTCGCGCAGGTCAGAGAGCTGAGGTACATGGGAGGCCCGCCATTCTACAGCTCGACTCAACTGGGACACCGCTAGTATGGGCACATTCAGCTCCCTGGCCAGGGTCTTCAAGTCACGCGTTATCTTGCTGATCTCCTGGACGCGGGTTTCGTTCTTGCCATTGCCTTGTATCAGTTGCAGATAATCGACGATAATCAGGTCGACGCTGCGCTCGAAGTGAAGGCGTCGCACCTTGCTTCTTATATCCAAACAGCGAAGCTGAGGTGAATCATCAATATAAATCGGCGCCTCGGACAGGATTCCACTGGCTTCCATGATCCTTACCTCATTCTGTTCGCTGAACTGCCCATGACGCACCTTGTTGAAATCCACACCTGATTCGCTGGCCAGCAGCCTCTGTACCACCGCTTCTCGCGACATCTCTAAGCTGCATAAAGCGACGCAAGCCTTCTGGTTGATGGCGGCATTTCTGGCAATATTCAGGGCCAGGCTCGTTTTGCCCAGGCTAGGCCTGGCCGCCAGCACAACAAGGTCCGACCTCTGTAATCCTCCCAGAAAATCGTCCAGCGCAGTGAAGCCAGTCATAATGCGCGCTATTTCGCCCTCGCGGGTCGCCGTAGACGGTCCAGCCTCCTCAAAGTACTCGCCTAAAGCCTCCCGAATCGGAACGAAGCCACGGGGGTCCCGTCTCATTCGCACTTGAAAGAGGATGTCTTCGGCTTTATTGAGGCTATCCTCAACATCCGGGCCGCCCTCGTAACCGAGGGCCTCGATCTGCCTGGCAGCGGCAATCAGCCGCCGCAGTACTGCTGTATTGGATACTATCTGCGCGTAGTACTCGACATGGAGGGACGTGGGCACATTGCTTATCAAATGGCTCAAGAAGGCGGCACCACCGATTCGCTCCAGCGTGTTCTCACGCATGAGCTCATGCGCCACAGTAATCTGGTTTATGACTTCATCATGACGCTGGTAAATGGAGAGACAGGCCCGATAAATCAACCGATTTGTTTCAGAGAGAAAATCCTCAGGCTTGAGCGACGCCGCCACCTTCAACACGGCCTCGGGGTCAATAAGCAGAGACCCGAGCACTGCCTCCTCGGCTTCTATATCATGGGGCGGCAGTTTTTCCTCTGGCATGCTTAATCCTCTTCCTCCTCGATAACCACCGTGATTTGCGGCCTAAGGTCGCCAGCTAGCTTGACCGCTATTTCATGGCTACCCGTTTGACGCAAAGGTTTCTCCACGTCTATCCTCTTCTTATCAATCACAGAGCCAATGGACTTACTCAACTCCTCAGCGATATCAGCAGCAGTGATTGAGCCAAACAGGCGCTCTCCGGCACCGGTCCGAGCTTTGAAGCGGATTTCCTTTCCCTCAATCTGCTGGGCCAGTTCAACCAGTTGTTCACGGTCGACGCTTTCTTCAAGTCGCTCCCTTTGTAGCCGGGACTCCACTTCCTTAACAAGAGTGGGGGTAGCTACCAGAGCTAAGCCCCGAGGCAGCAGGAAATTCTTGGCGTAACCTTTGCTTACCTCCCTTATCTCTCCAGCTTTTCCTTGGCCAGGAACATCTTCTGTTAGCACAACTCTCATAGAATACCTCTCTTCAGTCAGGATGACAGAAATCTCGCCGCCGACACGGCAGCGGTAGCACCATCTCCAGCAGCAGTTATCACCTGCCTGGCTGAGTTATGGCGAACATCTCCAGCAGCAAATATCCCCGGAATACTCGTTTCCATGAGTTCGTTGGTGATTATGTAGCCACCTTCGTCTAAAGGCAACAACCCCCGCCACTGAGCGCTATTGGGCTCCGAGCCGACAGCCACAAAAACACCTGCCACCTCTAACATTGATATTCTAGCATTTTTGGTGCTTTTGAGCACGAGTTGCTTGACCACTCCATCGCCTTCGATTCCGGTTACTACAGTATCCCAGACAAACTCTATCTTCGGCTCGGCGATAGCTCTTTGCTGGACTACCCTGCTGGCTCGAAGCTCGCTGCGACGGTGGATGATCTTAACCGATGAAGCGAACTTACTCAAGTAGAGAGCCTCAGTGACGGCAGCATCGCCGCCACCTACTACAGCCACTGCTCTCCCTCTGAACAAGGGACCGTCACAGGTAGCACAATAGGAAACTCCCTTGCCCGCGAATTCATGTTCGCCGGGCACGCCCAGTTTGCGATATTGCGCGCCGGAGGCAATAATTATCGACTCGGATGCGAAATCCCCCTCACTGGTGCTGATCAAATTGTGCCTCTCGGCGGGCACTGCGCTGACAACCTCAGCAGATAAGGTCTCCAACCCATAGCTACTGGCTTGCTCATGAATGAGTTGCCCTAGACGTATGCCTGAGATGCCCTCGGGAAAGCCCGGGTAATTCTCCACTCGCTCGGCGTTGGTTATCTGCCCGCCGATTATTCCCTTTTCGACAAGCAGAGTGCTGAACCTCGAGCGGGAGCAGTACAGACCAGCGGTGAGTCCCGCCGGTCCGCCACCAATGATGATTACGTGGTAGCTCTTGTTCATAGCTTTAGATTGCGTCTGCCCTCTGTCGGCGGGTACAGCGTGCTTCCTACTTGGCAGAAACCCTGCTATCGGCAAGAAACTGAGCAATCTGACATGGATCGGGATGAGCTCTGCACTAATTATACCATCGACTCTCGACTTAAGGTAATGCTCGCCGGCGTCGATTATATCTGCTGCGCAAGACTAGTGTGGGGCGCTCACAACGCTTCGCACAGCTGTGTCAGGTGTCTTCGGATCTATCATCTTCGGAGCAAGTACCCCAGTTCCCAGCGCCTGCAATCCGGAAGTGAGGCAGGGCTCGGCAACCAACCGCCGATTTCCTGCGGCGAAGACAGCTTGGACAGTCGGCGATCATAGCGCTGTCTCTGCCCGGAGGGGATCAGCAGGCGCCCTCCATGCAGGGCAGTACTGAAGCTGGAATCAGGCTCCCGGAATGATTGCTCTAAGCACGGCGGAACTCCTGCCTGATCTTATCAAGCATGCCTGGCTGGAGGATATCGGCCACAGCCATGGCCATTGCCTTGGCGGCATCGAGCAGGCCTTCATGCCCCGTTTCCGAGGCGGCCGCCGCGGCAAACTCCGGAGTGTGCATCAACACATCAGTGGAGGCTATAGCTATGGTAGGATGTATGCCGGGCACCACCTGACTGACGTTGCCCATGTCTGTGCTGCCAAAGCCAAAACTAGGGTCGAAGGGCACCACCTCCCGGCCCAGCGATTCCAGGTTTTGCCTGAACAACTGAGCCATAGTTGTGTTGTTCTTCATGGGCGCATAGATCTTGTCTCTCCACCTATATTCCAGTCTTGCTCCACTGGCTATGGATGCCCCTGAGAAGCAGTTCAGAATCCTGTTTTGCAGATTAGCCAGATACTCGTTGTCCGCAGCACGTACCAGAAACTCGGCGGCGCTGTGGGCGGGCACAATGTTGGGAGCTTGGCCTCCGTCGGTGATGATGCCATGGACGCGAGCGTCGCCTCTGATGTGCTGACGTAATGAGTTTATGGAAGTGAAAGCCAGAATCATGGCTTCAAGGGCATTTATCCCTTTGTGAGGCTGGCCGGCAGCATGGGCTGGCCGGCCGAAGAACTCCACGTCCAGTGTGCTGCAGGCGAGTGCCTCTATGGTTACCATGTTCAGGCTATTAGGGTGTATTATCATGGCCGCATCAAGGTTGTTAAAGACTCCTGCCTTGACCATGTCTATTTTGCCGCCAAGCCCTTCCTCTGCGGGAGTACCCACGACCACAACACTACCTCCTAACTGGTCAATGATAGGTTTGCTGGCCACCCCAGCCCCGACGGCGGCAACGCCTATTATGTTATGCCCGCAGCCATGTCCTAGCTCTGGTAGAGCATCATACTCAGCGAGCAAGGCAACTGCCGGGCGTCCCTGGCCATAAGTCGCTTGAAAGGCCGTAGCCAGCCCGGCAATGCCGCGTTCTATGTGGAATCCGTTCTCCTCAAGATAGCCGGTAAGCCAGGCCGATGCCTTCTCCTCCTGGAAGGCCAGCTCGGGATTGGCATGGATCTTCAGGCTCAACTGGATAAGCTGTGGCCTTTGCAGTTCGACGCTGTCTCTTATTTTGAGCTTCAGGCTCTTCATGTGCATGGTTGTGTCGCGATTCCCGCTGGCACTGCGAACACCTCGCTTGATGTCGCCCTTCTTCGCCTTCGAACTTGAACCCATTGCTGATAGTCATTATACTGTGTCCCTGACCTGAATTTCCAGGCCCGCGTATGGAAAGGCTTAACAGAGAACCTCTGCAGGCTGTGGTGAATGTAGCTCAGTTGCTGAAGGAGCCTGTCGGCTCCATCCGAAGCCGAGATATAAGTGGCATAATGGAGGAGGGAGTTGAGGGTTTCGTTCAAGGAAAGGCTAAGCTTATTCGCACCAGCCGGGGAGTTTTAGTCCAGTGCAAGCTCGCTGTTGAGACGGAACTCGCGTGTAGCCGCTGCCTGGAGACATTCCTGTGCGCTATGAGTTTTGCTGCAGAAGAGGAATTCCTGCCCATACTGGATGTGTCCGGTGATGTGGCAATCTCCTTGTCGGAACAAGCAGAGGAATTCACCATTGATGGTAGAAATATACTTGACCTGAGCGAACTGATACGGCAATATACGTTGTTAAACCTGCCCATGAAACCCCTATGTCGACCTGAATGCTCAGGAATGAAGGAGGCGAATTCGCATGGCATTACCTAAGAAGAAATACTCCAAAGCGAGTCAGGGCAAAAGGCGCAGCCACCTTGGCCTGACTCCGCCTGCCACAGATGTGTGCCCGCACTGCCACAGCCCTAAGCTGTCTCACCGTGTTTGTCCCACCTGTGGCTGGTACAACGATAGAGAGGCGATTGAGGTCAAACCCGCCAAGAAGAAATAGTCATCATGGCTGAGTCATCGACGGTAGCTTATGTCTTTCCGGGGCAGGGCTCTCAAAGCGCGGGTATGGGATTGGACCTGTATGACAGCTATCCTGCAGTCAAGGAGACGTTCGATGAAGCCGACGCTTCCTTAGGCTTTCCACTGTCCCGCTTATGCTTTGATGGTCCGGATGAGGAACTAACAAAGACCCACAACGTCCAGCCGGCCATTCTGGTCACCAGTATTGCCTGCCTTAAGGCCCTTCAGCAGTCAGCCATGGCTGATTTCCCTTCTCCAGCTTTTCTTGCTGGACATAGTCTGGGCGAATACACCGCTCTGGTGGCCGCCGGTGTGCTGAGCCTGGCTGATGCCGTTTTGCTGGTCAGGGAAAGAGGGCGGCTGATGTATGAAGCTGGACTGGCAAGTCCCGGCAGTATGCTCGCCATGATAGGTCTTGATGAGGCAACAGTAAGAGAAATAAGCTTGCAGTGTGGGGCCGAGATATCCAATGTGAATTGCCCCGGGCAGATAGTGCTCAGCGGTGTCGCTCAGGCTCTGGCCGAAGCCGATAGATTGGCCAGGGCGAGAAGCGCCCGGGCCCTTCCCTTGAGGGTCAGCGGGGCTTTTCATTCCGCCTTGATGGAGCCGGTTATAGCGGAATTCAGCAGGGTCGTCTCGAATTTCAGGTTTCAGCCGCCGACCATTCCTGTGATATCTAATGTTACCGCCCGGCCCTTGACCGACGCTGATTCTGTAAAAGAAGAATTGGTCAAGCAGCTCCGTCATTGCATCCAATGGCAAGGGTCGGTGGAGTACATGGTGCAAAGAGGAGTGACCACCTTTTATGAGATAGGTCCAGGAAAAGTGCTCAGCGGTCTTGTCAGGCGAATCAACTCCGGACTCGGTACCTTCAATGTGTCGGGAATTGAGGATATAGCGCATATAGCGAGTAACGCGAGCCCGACCAACTAGTAGCGCTCCACGAAGGGTCCTCTTCGCTCTTTTGTATGCAGACCCATCAGCCCATGAAACAGGCCCGGAGCCTGAGAAACGAGATTCCCCGGGGACGAGTAGAGACAATGGCTGGCATAAGGCGACAGGCAAGAATCGCTGCTCTGAAGGTGCTCTATGAGCTCGATTGTACCAAACATGATGCCGAGGAGGCCTTAACCCGCCTAACCGGGCAGGAAGAGGTGCCTCAAGAGGCGCTCATCTTCAGTAGGGAACTGGTAAGAGGAGTGCTTCAGAACAAAGCTGAGCTTGATGCTCTTATCCACAGATTCGCTCCGGCTTTTCCCGCGGAACAGATGTCTGCCATTGATAGAAACGTCTTGCGCCTGGCGATTTTCGAAATCTTGTTTAACCGCGAAGCTCCGTTCAAGGTAGCCATAAACGAGGCTATAGAGTTGGCCAAGAAATACGGGAGCGATTCTTCGCCCCGGTTGATCAACGGAGTATTGGGCGCGATGACCACCGAACGTGGCCTCGAGCAATGAGGTCGCCCACGGCTATGG
>Ga0209986_10005504_pt1 | contig 10494 bp, 6 predicted proteins | sample BlataG_FD_183168 | JGI IMG/M metagenome (GOLD analysis project Ga0209986, IMG submission 183168) | Deep subsurface microbial communities from Black Sea to uncover new lineages of life (NeLLi) - Black_00105 metaG (SPAdes) (version 2) | ecosystem: Environmental > Aquatic > Marine > Oceanic >...
ACGGGGAGTTGGTGAAAAAAGATGAAAAGCTGAGTGGTGCGGCAGTAAGCCTAATAGAGAAGAATTTTCTCGAAACTGTGGCAACGATGGTAGAGGGGAAGGGAGTGGGAATGGAAACGGGAAAAGAAACTGGAAATGAGCTAACGGATGAGATAGGGATGTATATAAGATAGAACCTCAAAACCCTTTTTTGCAAGCAAAAAGCGCTTACGGAAAAAGTGTTTAGTAAAGGTTTTTGCGAAGCAAAAAAGTTTACGGATAGGTATTTTTCAATTATTGATAAATTATCTTTCATACTTATACAACTTTTTTTCCATGAATCGGAAGTTTTATCAGGGCATATTTGAACTAAACATATATGGAAGGGAACTTTGTATATGTAAAAGAAAAAAAGAAGAAAAAAGCAGTACCCATTCTCTTGGTATTGCTAATGGTATGCAGTTCTTTCAGCGCTTTGAGTACTACCGCCAGTAATAGCACAAATGTACTCACAGGAGATGTAGATATTAACATTAATATTATAGAAAATCCGCAGAGTCCAACTTTCAAGAATTCTAAACTGGAATCAGTGATTGCACGACTCGCAAATGCACACGAAAGTAATCTGGTAGAAGCGTATCCTATGGGGACGATAACGAGCGAAGGCGTGGGTGTGATAAATGCAGACAGACTGCACGCAGAAGGAATAAAGGGTGATGCCGTGAAGATAGCAGTGATTGACGAAGGATTCAAAGGTTATGACTCAAATCCGAAAATACCATCGGAAAATATAGCAAAAGTGAAGTCGTTTAGAGCTGATGGTGCCCTCAACATCAGCGAACATGGAACAGCTTGTGCAGAGGTTGTGCTGGATGTCGCACCAAAGGCAAAGCTTTATCTTTTTAACTTTGGAACAGCAGTTGAATTTGCAAATGCGGTTGATTATGCAATCTCTCAAGGCGTTAATATTATCTTATGTCCAATGGGCTTCTGCAATGCTGGCGGATACGATGGAACGGGTGTTGTATGCGATGCCGTTGATAATGCACGCGATAATGGAATCCTCTTTGTCGTAGCTGCTGGCGATGAAGCAAGGAGACATTACGAAGGAAAGTACGTGGATACCGATGAAGATGCATGGCATGAGTTCTCCAGCGATCCAGATCCAATAGATGAGATATTAGATATAACGGTTGGGAGAATCCCGGACGGAACGGAGATAGGCTTCTGCTTGAGCTGGGATGATTGGCCAATATCATGTCAGGACTACGACCTTTACCTATACGAAGCTGTATGGAACGAGGTTACGGAGGAATGGGATTGGACACAAATAGATTCATCGACGAATCCACAAACAGGAACACAGCCGCCGACCGAAGGGATAGAGCATGTGAAAACTGCGAATTCAGAACGCTGGGGTATCCTCATCCATAGGTATTCGGCATCGAAAGAAGTCAATTTCGAGCTTTATTGCACCTGTGGCGATATCAGTTTCCTGGAGCATAATGTGGAATCAAGTAGCCTCGCGATACCCGCGGATGCGGAAGGTGCGATGGCGGTGGGTGCTACGTACTGGAAAAATGATAATTTAGAAGCCTTCAGTTCAAGAGGTCCCACAAACGATAATAGAATAAAACCAGATGTAACTGCACCAGATGGAACGTCTAATTCAGTTTACGGAAAGTTTGAGGGAACAAGTGCATCAGCGTCTCACGCTGCTGGCGCAGCAGCTTTATTGCTGAGTGCAAAGCCATCGCTCACCGCCGATGAGATGCAATCGTTACTTGAATCAACTGCGGTAGACCTTGGTGTTACCGGGAAAGACAATTCGTATGGTTCAGGAAGAATAGATGTTTGGAAAGCATATCAACAGATGGGACCCCAACCTGTAACAATAGTTAACATCACCCCCCCAACTCAAACAGTATCAACAAAATCATCATTTACAGTAGACATAACCGTAGACCCCGCAGTTCCGATAGCAGGCGTCCAGTTCGACCTGAGCTTTAATCCTTCGCTTGTAAATGCAACCAGTGTAACAGAAGGGGAACTATTGAAACAGGGAGGTGCCCAGACATACTTCAATCCCGGTGCGATAGATAATAAAAATGGAACGATAACAGGAGTAGCAGGCACAATCACAACGTCAGGAGAAACTGTATCCTCAGAAGGCGTATTCGCAACAATTGAAATGACTGCACTGGATGTTAGCGAAGCCGCGACTTCTCCATTGGACCTACCAACTGTTATCGTTGCGGATATGCATGGAAAACCCGTATCACTCAGAGTAAATGACGGGTGTGTTATAGTAGTAATAGAGCCTTGGGACGTCAATAGAGACGGAAGCGTCAACGTATTAGACATGATACTGGTAGGACAGCACTTTGGAGAAACAGGACCGGAAGGATGGATTCCAGAAGATATTAACAGGGATGGGAACATCAATGTCCTCGATATGATATTGATAGGACAGCATTGGACAGGTTAAGGAGGTATGAAGGCATGAAAGGGAAAAGATATATCTATACAGGGATTTTCTCTCTGTTTCTTTTATTTGGACTGTGCAGCATAGCGTTCGCAGCACAGACAGAGACTTTTGTCAATGTATCTCCTCCAACACAAACTGTATCTCCGGGGCAGTCTTTCACCATAAACATAACAATAAGTCCGCACGTGCCTATTGCGGGCGCTCAGTTCGATTTACACTTTGACTCTTCACTTGTAAGTGCAAGCAGTGTAACAGAAGGGAGTCTATTGAAAGGAGGAGGAAAATATAATACATACTTCAGTCCAGGGGCGATAGATAACAATGCAGGAACGATAACAGGAGTAGCAGGTGCAATCATAACGCCAGGAGGAGAGGTATCATCGAACGGCACTTTTGCAACAATTCAAATGACTGCAAAATCAGCCACTGGAACTTCGGCATTGGACTTAAAAAACGTTTTCGTTGGAGATATAAATGGAAGTGATGTACAACCAAAGGAAAACAATGGGACTGTTACGGTTGGACTATTTGCAACAGTTGAAATTACTCCTCTAACTCAAACTGTCGAACAAGGGTCACCATTTACAGTAAATGTAACTGTATTTCCAAATCCAGAAGTTCCAATAGCTGGTGTTCAGTTCGATTTGAGCTTTAATCATCACCTTGTAAGTGTAAGCAGCGTAACAGAAGGGAATCTATTGAAAGGAGAAAACGAAAGCGAATATAAAACATACTTCAGCTCCGGAGCGATAGATAAAGATGCAGGAACGATAACAGGAGTAGCAGGTGCTATCATAACGGCAGGAGGAAATGTATCCACTCCCGGTGTATTCGCAACAATTCAAATGGTCGCAAAATCTGTTGATGGCACTTCAACGTTGAACCTGTCAAACGTCGTTGTTGGTGATATAAATGGCAGCTCTGTACCAATCATGATAAACGATGGGATTGTTACGATTGGAGAATCTACAACTGTTAATATCATACCTCAAACTCAACCTGTCCCACCAGGGTCGGCGTTTACAGTAAACGTTTCCGTGGACCCAAAAGTTCCAATAGCCAGCGTTCAATTCGACCTGAGCTTTAACTCCTCGCTTATCAGTGCAATTAATGTAACAGAAGGAGACCTACTGAGACAGGGGGGCGCGGTGCCAGACTTCAGCAACGGAACGATAGATAATGGTGCAGGAACGATAACAGGAGTATGGGGTGAAATCGAACCGCCAGGAGGAACTGTATCTTCAGAAGGCGTATTTGCAAGAATTAATATGACTGCAAACACAATTGATTGGGATTCTTTACTGGACCTGTCAAACATTACCGTTGGTGATATAGATGGGAATCAGGTCCCAATCTGGATAAATGACGGAGAAATAAGGGTCAACTATCCACCAGTAGCATCCTTCTCTTGTCCACTTGAAGCTTTTGTTAATCAAACGGTAACATTTGATGCCTCCGATTCCTATGATCCCCATGTACACTCCTATGGATACATCACAAGTTACAAATGGGAGTTCGGTGATGGGAACGTCATGACCACATCAGAAAAAATAACAACATACGCATACGACTCAGCAGGTATTTATACCATAAATTTAACAGTAACAGATGATGATGGAGTTATCGATGAAATTACAAGGAGCATAAAGATATCACCGAGAGGAGAAGGGGTAGTAGCATGCTTCTCTTATTCTCCTGCCTATCCCTTTGTTAATCAAACAGTAACATTTGATGCCTCCTGTTCCTCTGATCCGCTTGGACACATCGCAAATTACAAATGGGAGTTCGGTGATGGGAACATCGCGAACACATCAGGGAAAAAAATAACACATACATACAACTCAGCAGGCAATTATATCGTAAATTTAACACTAACAGATGATGGTGATGGAGTTGTCAATAAAACTACGAGGAGCATAAAGATATCGCAAGGGATTTATGTGGATGACGGCTTTGAAGATGACCCTGCGAATCACACATGGGATTCGATACAAGAGGGTGTAGATGATGCGATTGATTATATATGTAACGAGATAATTGTTTATGATGGTAATTATACAGAGAATGTAAAAGTGAACAAGTCTGGCTTAACAATCAGGTCTGAGAATGGAACAGATAAAACAATTGTTCGGGCTAAGAATTCGGATGACCATGTCTTTGAGGTAACGGCATCCAATGTAACTATAAGTGGGTTTACGGTGGAAAACGCAACTGGGTATGATAAGTCGGGAATATATCTCGATAGTGTAGAGCACTGCAACATTTCTGATAACAACGAATCGAATAACAGTGTAGGCATCTACTTGTTGCATTCTCCAGGCAATAACAAAATAGCAAACAATGAGGCAAACTCCAACGACCGTGGTGGCATCATCGTCTCGTGTAATTCGAGCAACAACACCTTAGCAAATAATAAGGCAAACTCCAACGGCGTAGTTGGCATCTATTTGCATTCCTCGAGTGACAACATAATCACGAACAACAACGTAAACTCGAACCTTGGTTGTGGCTTCTTCCTGGGTCGTTATTCAAGTGGCAACGAGATAAAAAATAATACTGCAAAATCGAATGATTATGGTATTTACATGGATACTTCAAGTGAGAACAAGATATATTCCAATAACTTCATAGACAATAATATTAAAAATGCGTATTCCTCTTTTTCAAATAATCTCTGGAACTCTTCTTCGCAAATGCAATACGTCTACAATGGTCACACCTACACAAACTATACCGGCAACTACTGGAGCGATTATCCGGGAAACGATACAAATGGAGATGGAATTGGCGATACTGCTTACAGCATAAATTCAGATGACGATAATTATCCACTGATGGTATTTTGGGAGAACTACTTCCCAGGAGGAAAACAACCACCAGTTGCATCCTTTACCTACTCACCAGAAAATCCAGTTGTTAATCAACCAGTAACATTTAATGCCTCTTCTTCTTATGGTGCAAATAGCACAATTATTTCTTACGACTGGGACATCGGCGATGGGAATAATGCAACAGGAAAAATAGTAACGCATTCTTACTCTTCAGAAGGAAACTACACGGTAAAACTCACAGTAACAGACAATTTCAGCTTAACAAACTCAACCACAAAGGAAATAGTAATTCGAGAGAATATACCAAACATCACTCGGAACATGACAATCTCAGCAATCAATCAATTAGAGCCTGTCGTGGTGGGGATGCACCCAAATGCAAGCGATGGTTATGACGAATACGATGTTTTCGCACAGACTCCAGTTCAGGAAAAAGTCACATTGATTCTTGATGCCATTTATTCAACGAGCATCAAGAGAACGAGGTATTATAATGAATCGGTCTCATGGAATATGTCAGTAGGAGTTCCAACAGGTCAAACAACCAATTTATCATGGAGTGTTCCTTCTAATGTTAATCTAACAATATATGAAGGAAATAACACCTTATATTCCGGTGTAGAACTAAGTGAGGGAAGTCATGAACTATTGGTAACTGCTAAACTGATAGAAAGCATAAGATTCTCTCTGAAATTAAAATCTGGCTGGAACATGGTTTCATTGCCTCTTGTGCCTGATAATTGTTCTGTGGATGCGATATTTGGCAACATCTCTACTTTGGCCACGATGCCCGTTGTGACCTGGGAGTCTCCTTCATTTGTTAATATAGAAGAAGTAGAGCCGAAAATAGGCTACTGGGTATTCACGCCCGCAAATACCACGATAAATGTTACTGGAAAGCCAAGTACCAATACCACCCTAATTTTGAAGGCTGGTTGGAACATGGTTGGAACTGTTGGAATGGACAATCTGACAATATCAGATATACCAAATCAAGTGCTACCTGCAGTTACATGGGTTGCACCCTCTTTCGTGGAAACGGATATAATTGAACCGGGTAAGTCGGCATGGGTGTTTGTAACGACAGATACAATCGTCACGGCGGGTAAAGCGGTTTCAACAAGGGTAAAAGCGAGGGCTGTGCCTGCAATAACGAAGATAAAATCAGAAATAACTCCAGCGGCGGCAATAACCAATGAATGGAATCTTACAATCTCTGCAACGAATCCGTTAGAACCCGTCACTTTGGGCATACATCCAAGCGCAACAAACGGGTATGATGAATTTGATGTCTTTGCTCGGACGCCAGTTCAAGAAAAGGTCATAATGATATTGGACGATATTTACGCAACAGAGATAAATAAAGACAAGCTGAGTTGGATTTTTAGCGTAGGCGTTCCAAACGGAGAGACAACGACTTTGACGTGGGACCCTTCAAAGGTACCAGCAGACATTACTTTGACATTAGATGGAACAGATATGAAGTTGCATAGTTCGATGGAGCTTGGCGAAGGGTCGCATTTGTTTGTAATCAATGGTAGCACTGGTGAGCCAACAGCAGTCTTTGACACAGGAAAACCAGCTAACCCATACCCGTCTATCTTTGGCACGCATACTGGAAAAATCATACCAAACCAAAGGATAGCCGTTCACAAGCTTTATACTTATCCATGTCCGGGCACTGGCGGACACACCGAATATGTTAAGATATGGAAAGGGTCATGGACTGTAACAAGGAATTGGAATGGTTACATAGGGGATTGGCACAATATAACATTTAGCGAACCTTTCACTCTTGAACAGGGGGAAGAATACAATTACGAAATAAAAACAGGCTCATATCCTGAGATAATCCATGAAAGCAGTAAGAACGTAACAGGAGGAAGTATAACATGTACAGAATTTAGAGGTGCTAATGGAAATCTCTACACAGATTGGATTCCAGCGATTAGGCTGTGGTAAAACAGGAAATTAATTAATATATGAAAAAAAACATTATCCTGATACTATTGGTAGCTTTATTTTTAAGCTTGTGTTTAATTAGCGTAAACGCTCATGATATGCCACCACTAACACCAACGCCACTACCTGATGATGTGCCACCACTAACACCAACCCCTTCGCCAACTCCAACTCCAACTCCAACCCCCACCACAACTCCAATCCCCACCACAACCCCAACCCCAACCCCAACTCTTTCGCCAACCTCAACCCCTTCACCCACTCCTTCATCTACGCCAACTCCAGCACCAACAAGCAGTCCGACCCAAGCACCAACATCAACTTCACCTACGCTAACTCCAGCACCAACCACCGAACAAACTTCTTCATCCAGCCCTGCATCAACTCTAACACCAACTCCCTTTTCCACAACTGAGACTGTCGGTGCCGAAGCCGAAACAGATGAGTTTTTGTTTAGTATGAAGATGGACGAGGAATTTTTAGAAGATATTTTAAATAAAGGTGGCATTCCAGAAAAATTAATGGACCTGTTCGGAACTAAGGGCATTTCTCTCTCTGGAAATGTCGGGGTTACGAGAGAAAATGACAAAGAATGGAAGATAACAGACAAAGAGAAGGGAAATGCATATATTATTAGGGAAGAAGGGGAAGAGCTAAACATTTACACCACTGCAACTACAAATGCTTCGGAATCAAGCGTGAAAAACGAAAGCAAAGGCACTTTTGGTTCGCTTCTGTATGTAATGATTGGGATGGGAATCGGCATCGCGTCTCTCTTCTTAAGTGCTAAGTTTAGCAGTAGTAGGGGCGGACAAAAACAGAAGGTGCGAAAAGAAGGTGGAGGTGGTAAAACATCAGAGAAGGAGCCTGGCATGCAGAAGGGAACAAGGAAGGAGTGGTAAAACTTTGTAATAATAAAATAGGATACAACAGGATAAAACATGCGAAAATCAATTCCCATTCGGATATTTGTGCTTGTGCTGCTTTTAGTGTTCTTTGTACTGGCATCTGTATCAGTATCAGCGCTAAAAAAGGATATGGATGGCGATGGTATACCCGATGACTGGGAAAGCGAACACTGGCTAGAGCCCTATAATGCAGGAGATGCAAGCCTTGATTATAATTACAATGGGCTGACGAATTTACAGGAATACATAAATGATTACGACCCCTGGGATAAGGATACGGATGAGGATGGGATATCGAATTATGCAGAATGTTTCGGTTTATTCGGCTTTTTTACCGACCCTTTGGCATCAGACACGGATGAAGACGGGCTAAGCGATTTGCAGGAAATCTGCATGCATATTGACACAGGTAATCAATCACAGATGGATGAGATATATCCGGATGAAACAGATAGAGAAAAAGCAAGGGCAGAGATAACCAGTATGCGTAAGGAATACCGCTACAAACTTGACCCTACGAATTCAGACATGGACGGGGACGGGCTAAGTGATGGAGACGAAATTTCTCATGGCACCAATCCCAAATGTGTGGATTCAGATTATGACGGACTAAGGGATGGTGAAGAGGTTTACGTGTATAAAATAGATCCACTGAAACGGGATACGGATGGAGATGGGTTATTGGACTCAGAAGAAGTATGGGGAACCTACGGAGCTGTAACAGACCCGAACAATGCGGATAGTGATGGGGATGGGGTACCGGATGGGGAAGAGAGATTAGGTTTCGGTTTCGCCCCTATTGCACCGAGCAAGCATGCATTGACATACGAGGAATTCATAAGTGGAGCGTATGGCGGGAAATACATCACAGTGAAGGCAAAGGTGGACAGGATAAAGCATGATTATGAGCAAACGAATTCTTATTTGCTGTATTTAAAACCTTTGGAATCGATGAATGGTGCAGGGAAAAGAGGTGTTGCAAGAGTTAATAGTTCATGGCATGTGGATCAAGATCGGAGGCATGTGGACGACCGTTTTGACTTAATTCTACGTGAAGGCGACACGATAGTTGTAGTTGGCGTTGCCGGTATAATCCATGGCAGTAGTCGAGAGATTGCTGTTGATAGCGGTGGTAAAATGTACCTTGTATTAAGTCAAAAAGAGGCAAGAGCGCGATGGGCAAGAGAGGAGCGATGGTTTCCCTTGAATGAGTATGTTAAGATAATATCAGATGAGCATAAGGAGGCATTTGTAATGGTAACACCTTCTTCCACGTCTCCTCCAACACAAACCCCGCTTTCAACCCCCATACCAAATTCTTCTCTAACTCCCACTCCACCAACATCTACGTCCCCTCCTTTGCCTTCGTCTATGAACGAAACGAACGCAACTGCTGCGAGTGAGCCCGAAGGCAAAGGCATATTTGGTTCGCTCAGCTATGTAGCGATTGGATTTGTAATTGTTATTGCATCTCACTTCTTACATGCTAAGATTAGCAAGGGCAGACAAAGTCCGAAAGAGCGGAAAGAAGTTAAAGGTGGTAAACCATCCGCGGAAGTGTCGGGCATGCAGAAGGGAACAAGAAAGGAGTGGAGCTAAAATAAGTTAATTGCAAAATGCAGAGTGCAAACTGAAAAATGCAAATTTACTTCACATGCAATTCCAACGTTCTCAGTTTGTTTTTTTCTCTTTTTAATATGTTATGTTTTACACTAATCCCCGCGATAAGAATCATTATCTTAAAGCCAAACACATATACTACAATAAAAACAATGAGTGGCACCAGTGGCGCCATATTTAATATCGGAGCAAGGCTAAACCCCAAATTCCCTAACGCATGAAGTACCTCGGTCTGCCCCTGAAGAGTATCAGTCACGATAGCCCGAGCGAAACTCAATGCAAATATCGCTGGAAGCAAAGGTAAGAAAATAGATATTACGCTGCTTATCTTTGATTCCCGGAACAGCCACGAAGCGCCAATCTGGGTCGCTTCGAGGTCGTGTATTTTAAATTTTTGTGTTTCTATATCTCTCGAAAGCTCCGATTCCGAGACGGAATCAAGCTTCTCTTTCAAATATTCAACTTCTTTTTTAAGTGTTGCGACCTCATCCTCAGTCATGACATTATTGGTCATTTCAATGATGTTTGATACCTCTATCATCTATCTACGTGGATATTTTTTTAGTGAAAGCAGTAATTTGGTCTATTATAGTAACGGCGCTATCTATTAGATCATTCAGAAAGCTAATTAATTGCTCAATCCCGGACATCATTGCCTCAAAGTCTTGAAGATCACTGGAATTCATACCCGATTCATTTTTAGCCC